>OHCU01000048.1_pt1 | contig 97232 bp, 127 predicted proteins | sample 1566861 | NCBI WGS metagenome assembly OHCU01 (sample SAMEA3879521, study PRJEB24766) | human gut metagenome | biome: human-associated habitat; feature: feces | place: USA | collected 1985/1987
TCCCTAGTTACATAGCCAGGGACAAGCACAAAGATATAACCCTTGCAATAATCGCAAGAGGAATCAGCCAACACAACCACTTTTCTAGGCGTTCCATAGCATTACTAGCAGAAGCCGGCAGAAATCCGAGTGGTATTGGTCGTCTGCTTGTGAAATCAAATCATCTATGTAGTCTTTTTCTCTCATTTTCGCCTGTATTTCTGACAAAATGCCCCTTAATATCTTCGGCATAAGTTCTTCCTGCAATGTTCACACAAGAAGTTCTTCGCTATTGGAAACATCTTCTGACCTACCTCACCGGAAAGATATTGGGCTTCCTCCCCGTAAGGATCAATATTGAATACCTGTGAGATATGCCGGCACAAGTGCCCTTTTTCGTGGTCCCATGAGTTTTGAAACTCTCCCGGGGAAGAAGTGAGAGCAATTACCATTACAGTCTCACGGTCCTCAAAGTTCGAATAAGTAAGACCGGTATTGAGAACCCCGGAAGAGAGGTTTCTGTATGCCTGTTTGAAATCCTCTCCTCTACAACCGATACGGTGAAGTGCGCATAGAATATCACTGGTCCAGTAAGTCGTTACGGCATAGTACACCTTAACTATCCAATCATATTTCGGTATGTAGAAATCTTGAACTATCATAATCAGAGCATATCATCCCACATTATAGGTGTGCCACTTCCGATACAATCCGCATAGAAACGGGTAAAAGGAAGACCGTCATACCCGTCAGGATCATCTATGTAATCCTTCAAGAATAATGCCAAATGGGATTCATCTATAATGGAACTCTTATAATAATCAGCTTTCGCCATATTAGCTACATATACGCAATCATACCCGGAATCTTTCTCCAGTTTAATTCCGTACTTTTTCAGAAGCTCTTCTACTTCCTCCTTTTTGATCGGAACGAGTTTTTCCTTCTGCTTGGTAGCCTTGTTCTCAACTTCCATTTTAGAAACAGCCCATTCACACATCTTCTTAGAGAAGTGCCAACCGTATAACGACAGATAATTTTTCATTGCTGAAGGCATCTTGTCATACGTATCTAGTCTTTGTCCCATAATTAATTGCTTTTTAGGATAAGAGGGGATTTCTCCCCTCATACGATTAATAGAACTCACCGTTTGAACGCCTACGTCTACGTTCTCCCATATCTCCATACATAGGGGATTCAGGGAAATAGCCTGGCATACGACGTTCGTTCATACCGTCACTATCGTAACGTCCATTCTCACGGAATCCCATTCCACCGCCACGCATTTCACTCATGGCCTTTTCATAACCATGACGGCAACCTTCACGATAGGCTTCTTCAACCTCGTTTCTTCCTCTCATTCCGAAGTCACGATCATATCCATCATGTTCTTCTCTTATCGTCCACATTCCCATAATCATTTCTTTGTTTTGGATGTTTCAATTACTCCGAGCTGTTCCATTAACTTCTGATTCTGTACAATGAGGTCAGCCATATTTCTGCTCATCTCCTGCATGTTCTTATCCATATTGGACATTTGCCCTTTCAATGCGGATATTTCCTGCTCCTGCTGTTGCTTGGCTGCAAATTCAGGGTTAAGCATGGCAAGCATCTGGTCACATACCCCAAGAAAGTTCTGATGATATTCCACGCTTTTTAGAACATCCTCACTCTTCTGTTTCATAGTAAGGACCTCGGTATTCATCTCGTCTCTTGACCCTGTAATCAGCATTCCTGTTTTAACATCATCAGCAATATTGGCATTAGCCGGTATCTCTTGCAAATTGACATTCTGTCCGTTTATATTCACGACAAAATCAATAACCTGGACAGGCTGTGGATAAGGCATGTTGGGAACAGTCTTATATATAGTTTTTATAGGGCTTACATTAACGACCTGCCCACATTCCAAACTTGGATTTGCACCTCTGTGAAGAAGATATAACGTACTGTTTACTCGTAAGTTCTGAAACATGATTGTTTAATTTTAAAGGAGTGTGGCTATTTCCATTTTGGAAAATACCACAAAACTCCATGTTAATTATTACTTGCTCCGTAAAGAAGCGGTTTCTACTGTAGGAGCCGGAACCGTTGTCGGTCTGTATCCGCCATTAACAAGATACAATTCGTTGGTGTACTTGTTGTAATGAATCTCATAGATGCCGGTTCCAGCCAAGTTTGCAACAGTTACAGGCTCATTGTTATAAGCCATCAACGGTCTTGTGTCCCCGTTAGTCCCTATCAGTATCGGGAGTGTTGCAGTCGTACCGGCAGGGATCGCCTGACGAAGATTGACATAAAACCCTCCGACATAGTCCCTGTTGCGGAACGCATGGTTAGGAAGCTCCAAAGTCACATTCTCAGTACCGACAGTTACAGCCACCGTAGGAAGAGTATTGAAATTCGCTCTTCCTATTGACGGAAACGAGAACGGAAATCCTGTAAAAAAGTTAGGCCACATAATTACCTCCTTTCTTACCAGAATCAACCCCAGTAGTTATTACAACCGCATCCGCTACGTCCGTATGCTGAGTCACCAACATAAGCACCGAAAGCAGCCGCACGGTAAGTATCCATGTTTACACCAACAATGTTAGGGTATTGAACTGGAACTGTGTTAGGTAACTTGCATTTGATTCCATCAACATCGCTTTGCAATGCTTGCAATCCTGCTGCAAGGGGAGCAATCTGTTGACCTACCGCATTCAGGATTGTAGCATTCTGATTACGTTGGGAGATTTCAGCCGTAAGAGTTGCCTTTTCCGCAGTAAGAGATGCAATCTTATCCTGTAATGCCTGATTCTGAATTGCATCAAGTTTGGCAAGGATAGCATTCGTGTTGGCAGTAGCACCGTCACGTAATGACAATGCGTTTTGGTTTGCAGTATTAACCAATGTATTGGTCTGGTTGCACATTGCAAGCTGACTCTCATATCCTTGTGTGGTTACAAGCTGTTTCATATCGCAGCAACAGCTACAGATTTGAGATGTCAGAGCGTTGTTACCCTGCATAATTGCGGTAAGGATACTGTTGGTATTCTGTCCCATTTGGTTGCCAAGACCACAGATTGCCTGGGATACAGAGTTAATACCGGCAAGGATTTGATCGGAAGAGGTGTTCACGGCTTGTGCCAGTGATGCAATATCGACACCGTTTCGGTTAAGTGTCTGCATGATCATCTCCCTTCCTTCGTTCGCTCCCTGATTATTATTGCCGCCAAAGCCGAAATTACCATTTCCGAAAATAGCTGCAATCACAATAAGCGCAATGATGTCTTGAAAACCACCATTGTTACCAAAGAAGCCACCGTTGCCATTGCCGCCTCCAAGCAGCCCCATCAGGTAACCGGTGTCAACTCCTCTGTTTTGCAAAGACGGAAGAATAGAAGCAAGCAGTCCGTTTCCTGAAGCCGCTCCACCGTCCTGATTAAAAACGTACGTTCTTTCCATAGAGATTTATACTTTTTATTACGGTCAATATCAACCGCACACAAAAGTATATATTAGCGATATCATAAATCAGCACTCATTTGCAAGCGATTTGCGAATATTTTGCAGATATATTGCAATCATTTTGTTTGTATTTTTGCGGCTCTCAAAAGTGGATATAAGATAGCGTATACTGGCAGATGTCTTATGAAGTAGAGCGGCTATCTGTTCAGGATATAGACCGTATTCAGTAAGGAAGAATACTACGATAGAGCGGGCATCGACAACCTCGGTCACTTTGCTTGATGAAAGGATTAGTTCAGTAGAAACTTCTGTTTCTTTTCCTACAAGGTTCAATATTTCGGCAAAAATCTCTGACTTACACATGGTAATTAATTTTTTTGTTGTACTTTTGCCCTTGCCAATCAGTACATATACCAAAAGAACAAAAGCATACTTCGGAATGTTAAGGATATTATACCCCCTGACACAACCGATGTATGCTTTGGTGTATTAAAGTATTGATTGGCGTCAACTTTAATGTGTCGGGGGTTCTTTTTACTCTACCCCCAAAAGAGCTACATTTGTTATGATAACCGGCCTTCTACTTTACCGGGTAAACTTAGTGCTTAGTATTAATTAATGTATCATTTTAGCCTCCTTTCTTTTAAAACATTTTTCCATTGGAAATTGTTATGTAAGTAAAACTTAAACTTTTCATACCGGAAACGGTCTGTGAAGATAGTAGTTCCGGTAATTTACCACATAAACAAGTTATAACTAACTCCGGCACCGAAGTACAAACCACCCGGATAACCGTATCCTGCCTGCAAGCCCAATCCCCAGCGTTTTCTTTTCTGTACAGGAGTAAGAGTAACAATCTTATTGTCTCTATACACTTCCATGAAGTCAAGGGTCGGATTATATCCACTGACTACCGCCCGGTAATCATCGGTCTTATACTCCTTGCTTGTGATCGGTATCAGTACCGGGATAGAATCCCCTTCTACGGTTCTGTCAGTCGTTGTATCTATCAGAATAGGTAGATATACCGTATCGGTACGTTTCAGAGTCTCTTTTACCGGCTTAAGGATTGTGTCTCTTACTGTGTCCCGGATATGTACGGTATCTCCTTTAATATAAGCCGGTGACGGCCCGTGCGGATTACAACGCATCCACACGAGAACACCTATAAGCAGGCAGACTAATATCCAAGGGAGGTACTTCATAGGATACTTTCGTTCGAGGTCCATTCCGAACTTCCCAGCAATTCATTAAGTTCTTTGCCTTCATATACCGGATAAGGATAGACTGGTTCTTGTGGAGTTTCCTCATCCAATAACGGCAAAGTCATAGCGCTCGGGAACATTTTTTCGTAATTATCGACTTTCATAATCACCTGAGTACCGTCTACGCTCTTTCTCGGGATTAAGTGTAATTCGTCCAATACCGACTGAGGTATCTCGTTAAGATTTACTGTTGGGAATACAATGTATTTCATATGATTTACTTATTTAATTACTTATCAAACTAATTATACTTGTTCCCAAGTAACACTTCCATCCTCATTGAAGATAATTCTCTTACCTGCTATCTCAACTACTGCGTGAGAAGATGAACCTATTATTATCTGATTACTATCGGATACTTCAACATTATACCCTATAGCAATAGAATTTTCTATCGTTGCAGGGACACTCTTCGAATGTAGTTTAGCCGAATGTCCGATACAAATATTATTCTGACCATCAACATCATAATTGTTCATTGCATCCATTCCTATAGCGACATTTCCACCACCCTCCATGTACAATGCAGCATTAGCTCCGATCGCAACACAGTTAGTGTTATTACGTATACCAGCAGATGCCCCGACTGCGACACATTTTGTTTTAGCAAAACTTGAAGAGCCGCCACTCAATGATCTATGCCCTATAGCTACATTATCGGTAAAACTATTATTATTTGTCTGCCCCAGCGCATTTGTTCCAATTGCAACATTACGATCGCTTTCCTCTTTAACCTCTCCTAATGCAGCCTTTCCTATAGCTACATTATCCTCTCCTTTTTGTATATACCACGCTGCGTCAGAACCTATCGCTATATTTCTATCGCCTTCAACTAGACGAGCTAAGGGGAAGGTTCCTATCCCGATATTCCTTGCTCCATACTTCATAGAGCTTAACGATCTCTGACCTATTGCAATGTTACGGGAGCCATTCTGATTCTTCGCAAGAGCATCGGTTGCACCTATCGCAACATTCCACCAACCTGTAATGTTATCTGCCATTGTGCCTCCTTCTACATTTTCGTAGTGCTTATTGCTGTCGGAATTAAGCTCTATCTCTATTGATGCCTCGTTCTCGGAAACAACTTTGCGAAGCTCCACTCCATGTATGCTGCCATCATATACCGACGAGGCGGTAATCTTAAAGTTACCACCATCCGCTATCATCCCAACATAAAATTTACCTAACGTGCCATTGTAGACATCGCATAATCCTCCATCACCGATACTTACACAAACATCCTTTTCATTTGTTCCGACTTTGGAATAACTTAATATCGCAACGTACTTATCGACTTCGGTGGTAGCGTAGTTAAAAGTGAGAGCATCTGTATTGCCAGTAGTGTGTGTATAAACACCATCTGTATATATCCAATTATCTCCACTGCCAACAATCGAGTTGATAAGGTTGTCACTAAGATATAATTTTTTACTGATTTCTCTACGAACACAAGTTGAAATGCCTTCTATTTGAACACCATCATCAGGAGCCACAAACCCGTCAGATCCAACCTTAAGAAACTTCCCCGCATTGTTTATTCCTTGCTGTTTATCAACTTTATCGTCTATTAATCCAGGCTCTGATTTGTATTCAACATTTGTAGGCTCATAACTTATTCCAGCCGAATTCGCACAATAGACATATAAATAATTACAATCAGTAGGCAATACCACCTCAAATGGACGGTATTGAGTATTAATACTTGTATATCCGTCACAAGCATTAACAATTGAATCGGGAACGAAGTTATAATCCTTTACAGGTAACACGGAAGCTCCGTGAGACGTATCTATTGGTGTAATCATTATAGTTCTTCCTGCTACAACAGGGATAACCTTGTGCTTTGTCAATCCATAATTTCCATTAGTTCTGAAAACTAAATCACTACTTGTGATTAATCCGCTCTGATAATCATACAAATTCAAGTCGATTACTTGAGCTTCAACACCAGTAATCCCATCAATTTCCGAGTTTACCTCCTCAAAATTCCCATCTATCCCTTGCGCAATGACTCCCCACTTTTGTTCGGAGTCTTTTGCTATATCAAATATCTTTTCCATACTTATTCGTTTTTAATTAATGTTTCATTTGAAATTAAAGTCTCGTTGTCTAACATTGTCAAGTAGCTGGAGATAACTATGTTGATCTTCTGTGGAGACTTGGTGATCTTTCCGGTTACTTCATAGACACCGTTGTCTCCAGATATGGATATGTCGCTAATGGCGTTAGATGATATATCGACCAGCTTATCAGAGGGATTTGACAATTTTATGGTGATAGTGACCGTACTACCCTCAATAACGTATTCCCCCGGATTAACCGAGTAGGATATCGAGGAGTAAGGGATGTTGCTCTTCACTATTGGTCTGAACTCCACCATACCCGGATACAGAGTGCCTAGTTTGTGCTTCTTTAGCTGGCGCTCCAACAGAAACTCAGAAAGGGTGTATGGGAATAGAAGGAAAGACCACAAGCATAATTTAGAATATTGTGAGACTCCCTCATTTGAGCCTATTGTTAGTCCGTCACCCGTCTTAACAGAGTTACCTCTAGCTATACTGTTCCTGTTATATACATAAGTAGACTGATATGAGATCTGTCTTGACGAATTTAATACAACGCTTTCTGTTGGAGTACCAAAACTATAAGGATAGGTAACATGAGACGTTGGATGCACCATTTCCATTAAAAAAGGAGCACCTCCCGTTCTTCCAACAGAAGATATAAATGGGACACAATTTACATTTTCATCCTGATACGCTCTATCGACAGCCACAGTGTAATCCTTCAATCCCAAATCACCTACAAACTGACCGTAGTCATCTACTCCGTCTGATTGCAAGCCTCCTTCTTCGTTAATACCACTTTCTGGAGTTCTAGCATAATTATATAACGTCATATCACGTCCATTACCACTAAAGTCTTTAAGATACCAATCTTCATCGGGAGTATCATTAGTAAGACCTTGCTTCTTCACATTGTAGTAAATATCAGGCTTAACATACTTGTCCAAGTTGTAGTAGGCTATTACTTGATTAATCTCGTCAGTGGTCAATGCTCGTTTGGCGATGAAAGTCCAGTACCAAGCAACTTGACTTAATTCAACTGTGTTATTATCGCTATTTATATATCCTTGTACACTAAATTTTCCTTGCGATAAATTACCGGTTATATGTATAGAATAATCGTTTTTATCTCCTAATATAGTATTTATTACATGACTATTGTTAGCATTAGAATGATTAACATCATATACTGCATATCCATATATTCCGGTCTTACCAATATTGGCAACATGATTTCTTACATATTCATATCCTATAGGTTGTCTAATATAATTAGTTAATGCAGCAGCCGTAGCACCTCTCAAAGTTATTTGATGAATCATACTAACTACAGTAAATTCATCAGTAATACCCATTTCTTCAACAGTATTCTGACTGACAATCATGTCGTTGACTCCGTCGGTGACGAAAGCACCATAGTAAGAACTATCTTTATCTGCGTAGCCGCTTCCTTCGGCGTAAGCTGCGTTGCTGATTACAAACGGATTGTCAGGGTCTACCAAGTTCTTGATAATATCCCTGTCTGAATCAGTGTTGCTCTTTCCGTCAGCTATCCATACACCTGCCAAGGCAGACAATACATCGGGAGAGATGTAGGGACGGTCGGTAGCGGAAGAAGCTCCCGGAACTCCAAACCTAATCGCATTGAAGCGGATAGGATCAAGCCCTATCGCATCAAGCCTAATCGGATTTAATCCTACCGCTCCCATTACTCTTCTGATTCAAAATATTGGGCCTTGACCGGCTGCGTTTCACATTCAATCTTGATGTATTGTCCGGGGATTATTCCGACAATCGGACGGGCGAACTTCTTATCGTAATTTCTGCTCTCTACAACAGAGAAGTTTTCTCCGTCATAGCTTATATACACCCAAAGCTTACCTCCTTTTTCAAATGTGATCTGCAATCCTATTTCTGCCGAATTTACTTGTACAGTATCACTTATATAATTACGTTCGCCTTTAGCGAAGATTATATCTGTTAATGCCATGATTGTTCCTCCTATTATTATGATTCAAATTTGATATCGTTAATTCTATTCAACCACCCTCGTTTGAACTTGTTGTTTGCAGGACGTTTTCGGCAGATGTCCTCTATAAAATCAAAACGAGCAATCTTGATCCGATCAAATAACTCGCGTGGATTCTTAGAATTAACTGCCGAAATGGTTTTTGGTCCGACAATACCGTCAGGAATTACACCGACCAATTCCTGCGGGATCTTGATACCATGAATACCAGAGGCCCACACCCAATCAACGAGAATATTAGCAACTGATTGAGATTTTATCTCGTCAGCCTTCCAACGGTCCCAATACATTGTTTTCATGATCTCTGTCCATTCCTCCTTAGAGAGATTCTTCAACCTTTCTATTGTTGGTTTTGGATAGCCTTTTTTCTTGCAATAAGCCTCATAGGTGGAGATTGTTACTCCCATATTGGTAGCTCCTCCTAAATCATCAGGATCATTTACGAAACCACCTTCCCATTTTAAGATGAACGGTGCCAATTCCTTCACATCTGCCATATTTCTTTCCTCCTATAATATCAATGTTAATACTCCCAACGCCAGACCCACGCAATCACATATGATGTCTTTAATTGAGAACTCTGTTTTCTTACAATACTTATCGTATATCTCCTTCAAGATGAAGATTGCTATGGTTATAATGATTGCCAACCATAAAGGCGTAAACTTTGATAGCCACATTACCAAGTTCTGGCAGACTATAATGTGAGCCATGCCGTCTAATCCGATCTTGGATAGAGATTTACTGATTAATGTCTCGATTCTATTTATCATATTCATACTGTTCTATATTAATAATTACTAGGTGGCTTACGGTCCTTGCATCCTCTTACTTCACACTTTTTGAAATTCAAAGCCTGATTCTCAAGTTCCAGTTTTGCATTCTTGGCTTGCAAATCACGTATACGTTCCCGGTCCTCGTTCTTTTCAAGATAAAGCTGATCTATCTTGATGTCCAACTCGTGAACTTTAGCTTCTTTCTTTTCATACAGTTCTTTCCATTCGGATGCATACTGGGTTATATTTTCCGCTTCTGCTTTTTTTGCAGCAGCAGCTTCTTTTCGTTTTTTAGAATCATAGAACTGGAAAGCTCCGATTAGGGGAATCAGGATAGTTGCTACTATCCCGCCTATCATAGTTATAATCTGGCTAAACTGCTCCATTATATAATGCAAGTCAAATAAACGGTTAACAACGAAATTACCTCTATCCAGAACATAGGCTTCCTTTTGACAAGAGTCGCAATGAAGTTACCCGTCCAGTTCTCACTTATCGCAATAGCCAGATATGCAATAAATCCCACCCATAGAAAAAGCCAATACCAGGCATTACAACCTACCCATATTTGGGAGAAGATTAAAGACATGGCGGCACCGATACAATGTGATACCTTCTGACTTCCTTTAAAGTTGGGAGACACACCTAGCACTCCCATTCCGACAACAGAAAGGAATACAAGAAACTGGCTGTTCTCGGAACTGGCTTCCAATGCAGCCGGAAGAAGCAATGCACCGGAGCCGATCATACATAAACCAAACCAAAACTTATGCGTCAGGGCATAATAGGTATCACTGATTGAATAAGGGATTTCTTTACCCTTCTTTATCATCGCAAAGACATACCCGGCGATGAGGATGAATGACATTAATACTAGTAGAATCATAGGTTTATCTGTTTTTTAAGTTATTGATTTACTTTTGAAAGAGCTTCGTTTACAGCCATTCGATCAATTACACGAGTAAATAGCTGTGTATACTTTTTTAGAGATTCCGCTTGTTCAGGCGATATATCAACTTCTCCTTCCCGGTGTATATCTTGTGCAAGATTAAATTCTCCAAGATCACCTGTAGTCTGAAAAATCGCATTTCCAAATGTTTTAGATACATCGATGGTACTCTTATTCCCTTCGAGATCCACTAGTTCAATTTTTCTAAAATCTATTTTCATTGTTACAATTATTTAATAAACAGGTTATTAACGTAATATGGTGGGGAAGTCTTAGCAATATCAGCTGTCACAAATGTTACGAACTTCCAAGGTTCAATAGTATAAGTTAGAGAACTAGGCTGATTATATACCACTCTTTTAGGATAATCAGAGCTATTAACAACCGTCACTTTCTTGAATGTTGCAGAATCGCAAATACGCAAAACATAATTTCCATTTCCTTCCATAACAATGCAATCTATAGGTTGTCCCGATTGAGGATATCTATCTACATTATTATCTGATCCATAACCATAGATGTGAACATAAAAATTCCAATCATTATTGGCAAAAACTTTAATTGTAGTCATTACTCTATGCCCGAACTCCCCTCTGCACCACAAGTCAGATGTGTAAAATCTCCATGAGCGACCTTCCTCAGAATTGTACCCTTGTTGGTATAAATCCCCAGAAATCCAAGTTTTTGAAAAATCAATATTAAACGAAGAGGAAACATTATCTCCAGAGCCTTCTGTATTAAAAGAAATCTTGCCTTGTATCTTGCCTGCATTATCAATAGCTTGTAATTCTTTGAAAGTACCCGTTGCCCCTTTTAATTTTGTCACTTCAAGAGTATCAACGTTAATAAACTCCGTCTTTATCTTCCCGGCTTCTATGAAAGTCTTTCCGCCTACGGTCATTCCCCCACTTTCAGGAAGAGAGATTTTTCCGTCAGCAGTTAACTCAACACCTGTCTGATTATGCTTGATAGAGCCTTCAGTCATTAACCAACCCTCTGTCTTCTCCAAATTACCCACAAATATCCCCGAAGTACCGAGCACATCAATAGTTGCGTTCTGAGCCAAAAGGACGTTGGTAGCTACGTTCACAAATTCACTGAATTCTTCCCACTTCGTTGAATCGAAAGAAGAAGTAGATGTATGAGTAATCTTACAGAGTTTGTTCTGGCCGTTATAGATTACAGTATCTATAAATGCATCATTATGATAATACTCAGTATTTGCTGCCCATACTCCACGCGGCCGGAGCATTGCACCGGGTAATCCTGTTTGTCCTTGGCTTCCAGTAATACAAACCGGATCGCTTTCCCATGTAGAATCATCCGTATAAGTGACCTTGGTCTTAGACCATAAGTATTTGCCGTTTTGCCATGTCGGAGGTGTTGTACTCCAAGAACCACCAACCAAGGAACTGGAAGAAGTCGAAAGGTAGTATAAGATACCAAATGATTTCACTCCTTTGCCGTCGTTACCGCTAGGTCCCTTTCCGCCTGTCACACATACGGGTTTAGTTTCCGTATAAGAATTGTCTGTATAAGTTATAATAGAGCGCGTCCAAATATATTTACCGTCCTTCCATGCCGGAACAGTAGTAGACCATGAACCACCCGTAGTGGTGCTATATGATGTAGACAAATAGTATTGCTCGGAAACACTTTTAACGCCAATTCCCGTAGCCCCCTTACCACCCGTAACACATATCGGATCGGTTGTCGTTGATGCACTATCTGTATATGTTATTACTGACCTAGTCCAGATATATTTCCCATTTTCCCATGTCGGAGGTGTTGTACTCCAAGAGCCACCAACCAAGGAATTAGAAGAAGTAGATAGATAATACTCTTCGACAATGCTTGAGACTCCCCTACCATTATCTCCAGTACTGCCTTTACCTCCGGTGATACAAGCCGGATTGGTTTCAATAGACGAACCGTCTGTATAGACCACTTTGGTTTTACTCCAAATGTATTTCCCATCTACCCAAGTTGGTGAGTTCGTAGACCATGAACCACCGGAAAGGGAGGTTGAAGAACTGGAAAGATAATAAAGAACATCAACGCTCTGTACACCTTTACCGTTCTTTCCTGCTTCGCCCTTGATTTTAGACCATTTGTAATCAGAGAATACATTACTGTCATTTTTCTCAAAGTCGGTATACTGCCCAATCCATTCCCCTGAAGTTTCCCCATTATTGTCTGTAAACGTTTGGCCGTCATTTGAATACTTAATATGCAAGTATGAAGTCTTTCCATCTTCGCCATTAACACCGGGAATCCCTTGTTCACCTGTTGCACCCTGTAATCCTTCAAATCTGGCCCATGTATACTTGGAGGGATCATTACTATCCTCCTTAGTAAAGTCTACATAAGTACCGATGAACACATCTGGCGTTTCTGTCATTTGAGAAGCTGTAGGGTTCTGGACGGGAGAATATTTAATATGAAAATATGATGTTAATCCATTTTCTCCATCTTTGCCGGGTATTCCATTCTGTCCGGCTGGCCCTTGCAGGCCTTGTAATCCCTGTGGCCCACGATCTCCCTGCGGCCCTTGAGGGCCTTCAGGACCGGCTGGCCCTTGTGCTCCCTGTTCTCCTTTGGAAGTATACTTCAACCAGTCCGTAGAAGAATCTGACGGTTCCTGCGTAGTAGTAGACTCAATACATATCCATGTACTGCCGTTATGAGTCACTTCATCGTAGTACCAATACGTACCAGACTTCCATTTACCCTTGAGTACCGGAACGGGAGCCTCAGTCACACCGTCACTGGATATCTGCCTGATAGTTCCGGTCATATAGACTCTATTGAGATATGCGCTATGACCGGACATATCAATGCCAAACAGCTTCAGGTTAGATAAGTCGCCCAACTGCATGGCTATCATCTCCTTCGTTATTTCCCAGTTATTAACACCCTTAAGGAAGCGAATGTAATTCTGTGTAGAGTAACATGACTTTTGGCGATCAGCGTTAGTGAAATTACCGTATGCGACAAAATGCATCGCCTTACAAGGATTAAAAGTATATCCACTACGGAGGACGTATTTAAAAGAAGCGTTGTCTATCTTTTCTGTAATCCGAAAATACGCAGTCTGAAAACCGGTATCGTTATTGAATACTCCCTTACAGATATCATCAATCTCTACTTGTGATACCTCCCCGGGTTCCAGCTTTAAATGAACGGTCTTGTTCGCTACATCTACTGATTCAATGATACCACCGCCGGGAGCATTCCATTCTTCACCGGAGACAATAGACACACGGTTATACCGCAACTCCGGTACTTCCAAGAAATCACGCAGCCGCAAGGACTTTGCGTCAATATGACCTTCGGGAGTAATCATCCAGCCTAGGAGGTTCTGCACGTAGTCTTTTGATGATATTTCCTTTGAGAAAGTTGCGTCTTCGGCTATCAATTTCTGAATAACAGCCTTGATCTTAACATTAATACCGGCAAGAAAAGTTATCAACCCTCTAGCTTCATCATCCTCTATCTTGCTAAGATATTTGTTCCCGGATTCTTCTTCCGTAATAATTGGAGATAATCGATAATGCTTTCTACCGTCTTCTTCAGATATAGAATCATCCTTCACCAGTTTATACACGCCTTCGCCTATTTCGACAGAAATAATCTGACCGGCATACGGGAAATACTCTTCCGCATCCGTATTGCGGGCATACGATGTCGCATCCTCCAATGTCTTGAAGGTTTCAGTGGAATCAATAGGTCTTCCCGTTGTTCTTTTATATTGTAATGCAAAACTACTTCCGTTTATCTTCACCATAATCTTATGCAGTTTTAAGAGTGAAAGTATCAGGGTCATTCAATCCGGGTGTCTGAATAACCCACATCTTATAACTAATAGCGGCACTTCCATTGGCTCCTTCTACGGAAATATCCACCGGACCGGTAGTAATACCCGTATCTTCTATGAAGTTACCCGGGTAAGCTGTCAATGTCAATTCCTTGATCACATCTGCTGGAATACACACAGCAATCGTTTTCCATTTATCTACAGAGAACTTATATGTGCCCGGACCCTTATAAAGTCCACTTGTTCCTAATGCACGTACTTCAGCAGAAGTGGCGGGAACAGAAGAACATATGCCGGCAAACCATTTACGGAGGACATTTACACTGATTGTATCTCTAAGTTCTTGTCTTGGCAGTGACCCATCCTCACTAGCAGCATATACAATCATTGCTTCATAGGTTTCACTACGAGTATATATACCCTCCAACTGTCTGACAGCAGTTTGGATACCTCCAACTTCTTCTGAGAAGTTCAGTTTATTATTAGGGTTGCCATCGTAATACGCAGACTCCATAGGTCCCTGACCGTTCCTTGATGCAGTATACGTGATGTAACCTTTGTCTGTACCGAACTCAACATCATTGGGAGTTGATATTTTGCTTTTCAACTCTCCTACTGATTTTTGAGATAACATTCGAATAAATGCATCTACCACCGTAGTTCCTTCTAGAATGACATCACCGGCCTTAAAATATCCGGCCTTATCGACGGTAACTTCTACATTTTTTGTGAACTTGGCAGTTATTTCACCTGTATCGGTAGATGTCCCTCCACTACTGATTACTTGTTGCTTAATCTTTTCTTTACGATAAGTAATAGAATCAATTTTACTTTCCAGATCCCCCAACTTAGAGTAAGGAGCAGTCTCACCGACAGTATATATCAAGGAATCATACGGAATATCCAAGGGGTATTCATAACCAATTATCCGTGATATTCTTCCGTCCTCAAAATATGCCTTATTGATCAGATTCACTTTTTGTCCAACGGAAAACCGCTTCGAAAATGCGGGGTCATACATGCCAGTATCAGGGTCAATACCATAGACATAGTCCGGCATCATCGTAGTGTCGTAAGTAGAAGGGTCCTGCTTTAATTCATTGATATACTCCCTTGCTCTTTTTTCAACTTCTTTCTCTGCGTCAGGAATAAGTTTATCGGATATAAACTGAGGATCATATCCGTAAAGGATATATGTATCGCCACTGGTAGGATGCAATATTTCATCCGGAAGCATACGCCCATAATCATCGTTACGCTTTACTTCATATACCTGCGCTTTGGGATTCCACGTCCCGTCTTCAAGAAGTTCAGACTGATATATGTCAGATGAGGGGTCATAGGGGTTAAATATGACTTCAAAATCCATACCGGCTAAAGGACCGGATTGAAATATAACACGCAATTCCTCTCCGGGTAATTGATAACTTTTTGAGAAATGAAACCCTAGGTCAGCATCTTTAAATCGCCACGCGGTCCATTTTTCTTCATCCTTACTACCATCTGGTTTCTCTGTTATATCAGTATATGAATGCGTATATACATCCCCTACTCCACCTACACGACTTGGATAAATATCGTCAAAAACAACAATCTGTTCAATTGCTTCCTCTGTATACATGTCGGGGTATGCGTCAATGTATGGAACTCCCTCCGGCATCATCAAGCGTTTGGTTACAATCCCTTCAACGGTCAACAGATCCTTATCGTCAGAAAAATAACTTATAGGGACCTGACTTTTTATTATATTGTCGATAGTATACCGATTACCAATGGAAGCTGTGACCCCTTCCGGCAAACGTATAACATTGGAGTCATCACCCGTTAGCAGATCAGGATTATAAGTAGCCGAAAAAGTTTTTCCCGAATTAGTACCGGAGAGAAAGGTTACAGAGACGTCTGCCGATGCAGATAGGCATTCTATTTTGACATTCTTTTCTCCTGCCCTTCCGATAGTGTATATCACCGTTTTTCCTGGATGATTCAGAGTAAAGCTGAATGTAAACAAGAGCTTGCAATTATCGGCCTTTTCAGAAAGAGAGAAATCGGTGTCGCTAAATCCAATAGTAAGACTTGAGACTGAATCATTGAAAGCTTTCTCTTGAATATCCAGTACTTTCTCTACGCCCCCGACATGGTAAACCAATGATAATTTTGCCTTAAAGTTTTCAATATTTGATGTGAATCGAGTGCTAAAGTATAGCGTCATTGAATTGAATGATATACGATATTTGCTTGCCGGCATAGAAGAAGCAAAAACATCTGTCGTAACTTTATAGGCACTCTGCTCCCCTTCCATTTCTCCCTCTTTGAAAACATTCATGTTGAGAGGAGATATCCCTGTATGGGAAGACGAAGGGAAAAAGTTTATATTTAGAGGCCTTGAAGTATCGGAAATATCTCTTCCTGTAACATTTTTAACATCAAATATCAAATTCTTCCGGTAAGTAGAAGGAATGTTTCGTGTAGAGCCAAAAGCATATACTCTAGTAGCGTAGGAAGTCTGACTATCGCTTCGATTCATAGAACTGACATTAACTCCAATCTCAAAGTCAACAGGATCACCATGTTCACAGCGGCCAAAACAAATTTTATGTTTCTCTACCCACCATTCACATTCAAAAGTCTCCGCCATCTGAGATAGGGCGTCTAACATATTCATGTTATTATATGAAATCAGTTTGGACGATTCATCAACAGAAGCATCAATCTCATAAGTAAATGCTTTATCTTTATACTTATATCCTAAGACCTCCAGATTCTTTAGAAATACATCCATGTGGACATTTAAGGTATCAGTCAAATTCCAACTAGCCTCTTTACCGCCACTCTGTGGAGTATAGAAGAATTTCTTATTCTTCCATTTCCAGTAATAAGCGTCAAGGCGGAGTTCGTAGTCATAGCCTCCGGTAGTGGTATTATAGGTAGGTTTATACAGGTCTACTACTTCAAATATTCCCAACTCATTGTCTATGTAGTCCCCTAACTTGAAATAGATAGGACTGGCAAGGGAAAACTTTAGAGTTACATAATCTTCCTGCATCAAAAGGAAGTGTCTTTTCGAACCCTCATTGATAGGAGTCGAAAAGCGAATGTTGCCGGATATGTCTTTGATGTCTATCATAAGTTTCGTATACCTTCATACGATGTTTGTTGCAAAGATAATAAAAGTGGCATAAAAAGTGCCACTTTTATTGTTAAATAGTACGATTTTCCGGTGAGGGATTATATTCAACCAATTTAAGTGAAAATTTAGCTATACCTCTCATAAACTGAGTGAACTGATTACATGAAAGATATTCTGTACGATACATAATATCAGGTTGGTACTTTGTTCTAATATTCAATATACCGGTAGCGAGTTCTTTACAGAAATTATTGTACTTCTCGAAAAATTCTTCTTCATCTTTAGCCGTGAGATGAATAGTCAAAATAAGATTCCGTTCATCTATTTTAGGATTGGAAGTTATTATACGTTTCCCATGTTCTAATCTTGACTTATTCTCTATGAACTCCTTATTAGGTGAGGGAGTCATCAATGCTGATAGAGAAGACGTATCCATGCTGATTCCCCAGCTATCATAGGCATCTTTGTTGTTTATAAAAAGTTCACCTTTGGGCATATTTCTATATTTTTATAAGATTCAATATTAACGTGTTGATAAACCTTTGGTATTGGCCCTAACCTCCGAAATATCTGTTTTTATATCATTCAACAACTTAGTATATTTTGCAATATCATCTAAGTAGTTGTTGGAAATAACGTGTTGATTTAAAATGTTATTTAGGATTTCATTACCAGATGATGAGATTCCAATAAGGGAATTAATGCCAACTACAACAGATATCATTTGATTTTTGATTTCTTCTCCAGATATCTGTAAAGCAGTGAAACGTCCGTTAAGTTCATCTATTGAATCCTGAGAAGCAGTTGCAAAGCCCTTCTTTGACGATTCCTGAGAAGTAGCAGAAGTATCCCACCCAAATGTTTTAAACATTTCTTCTCGATCACGCATCATATCTTCTACAATCTGCTGATACTGTTCTTTGAGAAGGTCTGCTTCGTTTTTAGTAATTTTACTATCACTTCTCGCAGAATCACTCCATTGCTCATAAAGAGCATTTATACGGTCTTGATACTGACTAGCGACTAATCCTGCCATGATTGACTTACGCAGATAATCCTCAAAGTTATCACACATATCTTCAAAAGAAGTATCCATATCGGATAACTGATCAATAAACCCATTGTAGAAGGAATCAAAATCAACCCCTGTCATGGCTTGATTAAGAGCATCCCTCAGTTCATTCGCTTCATCTTTACAGGCTACGATGCTATCCAGGTTTTCACGGATTCTGGCATCAATCAAGCTCCATGCTTCCGGCATTCGGGACTGGATGAGGAACAATTCATCTCCTGACAAACTATACAAGTCTGTCATGGAGCTTATTGATTTACCTAGGATGTCGCTCATCTGCTCAAAACCACCTATTGCACCAACATTTTTGTTAGAATGCCATTCCGCACTATGAGACTTCCAACTTGCACCGGCACGCCCTGAAGCTGCGGCAATCTTTTGGAGATTGATTACTTTCTTCTCGTAATTATCCATGGCTTGTGTAGCTGCTTGAACAGATGCAAATCCACCACCGAAAACTATATCTTCCTTGCTTTTGTCAATAATACGATCATAGACCTCATTTATTGCTTCAAGCTGTTCCTTTACTCCTTCATAATAAGCGGTACCGTCCGGCCCGAACAAATTACCCATTGCATTGACAAGTTGAGAGACTCCACTTACAGCACTCATGATACCTCCGGCAATATCTCCAGACATTATTTGTCCTACTCCTACTGCCGTTTGCCCAAGACCGGAAAGACCGTCAATAACGTTATTTATTTCATCGTTCAAATCTTCTCCAAATATGGAAGATATATCACTCCCAAACTGTTTGATAGCAGGAGAAAACTCTGTTATAGCTCCCCCTATAGTTGATATGCCCTGGCCGAGCTTCCTTGTATCACCATTAGCATTCTTTATATCATCGATTCCTTTTTTCATATCCGAGAAAAAGGATAACCAAGGGGATTTACCTTTAACTTCTTCTTTTAGCCTTTTTATGGCATCCGTTATATCCTTGATATTGATTGTCCCATTCTCAAGATTTGCGATATCCTTGTCTGTGAAACCTACTGATTTTAAATTGATAAGAGATACTGACTCATCCGTTCCAGACATATACTTGATTAACAATTCATACTTATCAATAATATCTTGAATAGATGATACACTCTTTTCACTTGCATCTTCAAACAAATCAGCCATGACATGAGTAGATTTCCCGAACTGTTCGTCCAGCTGATCTATTGCTTGATTCTTCTCAGCAATTTTAGTAGCTCTTTCAGCACTATGTTCTTCCAATTTAGCTATTTCATCATCATACTTCTGAATAAGATTCTTCCGTTTCTCTTGATAATTACCAAATTGGATAAAATATTCCTGCCATGCTTTTTTATCAGCCTCTAATCTTTCATTATTAGTACTTGTTATACCTTTTTCTCTATTTCTTGCAGCGTTAGAAGCCCATATTCCCAGTTGATTAGTTTGCTCATCTGTCAATCTTCCGCTTTGAGACGACTCCCAACTAGCTTTCTGTTTCTTAATGGCATCTATTTCCTTCTGGTAATCCAAATCGATTTGTTTCAACTTCCTTTCCGTACCTTCTTTCATAAGATCTATTTCGGCCTGTTGGTTTTGGCGGCGGATAGCAAGAAGTTCCTCATTGAGCCTCTCTTGTTCTTTCTTACGTTTATCTGCTTCTTTTTGAGAATTAGAAAGAGATTTATTTGTTTTAGAATCTGAGTACTTATCAATTTGCGCTTGCGCTTCCTGAATTTGCTTGGTATATCTATTCCATTCTTCTGAATTTTCTTTAGAAGAGTCTAAAGCTGCACGGGCATCTTCAGCTCCCTTTTTTCTTTCTTCCCAATATTTTTTATTATATACTACTGGCTTTTCAGATTCTTTTTTAGCCTGCTCATCAGCTTTCTCAAAGTCTTCTAAAGCCTTTGTGTAAATCTCGAGTTCTTTTTTAGCGGCGTCTAAATCTTCTTTTAGTGCGCCTGTATACCCCCCTCTATTAGTAGTTCTTATTATGCTATTTTCTAAACCTTGTATTTTTTGCTGAGACATCACAACTTTAGTTTTTAAGCCAATACGTTGTTGCCGCAACAGTTCGTCTGCCTCTAGCTTAATTAACTCTGCATTTGTTTTTCTTTTTGCTGTTTCCCAATCCATATTCTGGAATATTTCAGGCATCAAACGTTGCAATTGGCGATAGGCAATAAAACGTTCTTCTATGGATTTGGATTCGTTACTTAGAATATTAGACAATTCTCCTGCTTTATTTTTCAGTTCATCATAATGATTTTTTTGAGATTCAAGAGAATCATTTGTTTCACGTATTGCTCGTTCTATTTCACTTTCTGCTGTTGCTAATTTATATGCACCATAAACCAATCCTGTTATAGCGGCTGCGGCTAGTACATACGGATTTTTCAACATTGACAAGTTTAAAGCATCTTGAGCCTTTTTGGTTAAGACTAGCCAACCATAGTGAACTGCCTCTTTGGCTGTCAAGGCTGTTATACCAGACGCTTGTATAGCTTGTAAAGCGCTAGTTGCCATTAAAGCAGTGCGATATACTCCATAGGTCCCTACTATTTCTAATAATATTTGTCCCACTTTCTCATAGTTTTCAACAAGATAGGAAACTCCAGATAAAGCATCATTAATAATACCTTCATTAGCTTTCCCTATTTCATTAAACATGGTAGAAATTGCGTCCTCTATATTGGAAATCTGACCAGTTATTGTTTTGGACTGTTCCTGCATCAGATTATAGAACATTCCCCCTTCATTGGTAAGGGACATGATAACCTTCTGAACTTCCGGGAAACCAACCTTACCAGCTTCAACAAGGGATTTAACTTCATTTTCTGCAACACCGAACTGTTTCGCCAGTTCCCGAATCATAGGAATACCACGTCCTGTGAACTGATTAAGATCTTGTGTATATAAACGCCCCTGCGTCATGGTAGTACCATAGAGATAAACAATGTCTCCAAGAGGTTGAGACAAACCAGCCGCAATATTTCCTAAACGTATCAAATCATCGTTTATGTTTTCAACATTTTCTCCATAAGCAAGAAGTTGCTTAGCTCCATTAGCGACTCCCTGTAAATCAAATGGTGTAGTAGCGGCTGTCTTTACTAGCTGTTGCATAAGTGCATTCGCTTTATCTTCACTACCAAGCATTGTTTTAAATGCGACCTCCAACTGTTGGAACTCACCACGAACCCTTGCGATATTTGTAATTAATTCCTTTGCTGTAAATCCAGCTCCTAAAGCGGCAGCAGCTTTAGTCATACGATTAAACAAATCTTCAATGCCTAGCCCGCTTTGTTCTATTTGTTTGGAAGTATTTCTTACTCCATTTTCACACTCATGAAGTTTACGTATAAAATTGGAGTTGTCACCAGTTATATCGAAGTGTAATCCAGCCATAAGTCTTTTCGATAGAAATAGTTCCGTGCAACATCACACGGCATTGCAAATATACAAAAAATGACGTTCTTAATGCCACTTTTACATTTAAAACATCCTTAAAAGTTTATTTCTTTATATTTAATTTTGTTTGTATTGATGTATAAAGTATATTTGTACATATATGTAAATACACAACTTATAGCAATGGATTTTAAAGACAAAATTATGCAGCTATCCGATAATATAAAAAAGCAAAAGGATAGGATAGCAACAGAAGAAGCAACTAAAAATGCTTTCATAATGCCAATGATAGCAGCTTTGGGGTATGATGTATTCAATCCATTCGAGGTAATCCCTGAAATGGATTGTGATCTTATAAGAAAGAAAGGAGAAAAGATTGATTATGCTATTATGAGAGAAGATGTTCCGATTCTTCTTATTGAGTGTAAACATTGCAAACAGGATTTGAATTTGCATGATACCCAATTACAAAAGTATTTCGTTGCATCGAACGCACGTTTTGGAGTTTTGACAAACGGTATTGTCTATAAGTTTTATACAGACTTGGAGAAACCCAATATAATGGATACTAAACCATTTCTGTTAATAAATATGTTAGACTTATCTGATTCAGACATAGAACAGCTCAAAAAGTTCCACAAGTCATATTACAACGAAGAAAATGTATTAGGAACCGCCAATGAATTAAAATACACAACAGAGATAAAGGAAATTTTCAACAATGAACTTCAATCACCTACATCTGATTTTATTAGATTCTTTGCAAAACAAATATACACAACCGGGCAAATAACACAAAAGGTAGTTGAAATGTTCAACCCACTTGTGAAAAAGTCAATGTCTATGGTAATAAATGATATTATAGCTGAAAGGCTTAATACAGCAATGAAAAATGAGAACCAGGTCGAAGACATTACTAATCCTTCTAGTAATTTACCTAATTCCTCCAAAGAAAATGCAGACAGCAAACTACCTGACGGAGTAGTTTATATGGACAAGGAAACAGGGATTGTCACTACGCAAGAAGAAATGGACGCTTATAATATTGTGAGAAGCATACTTAGGCGTAGTGTAGATGCTTCACGGATTACATATAAAGACTATAAGACTTATTTCGTTATAAGTTTAGACAACAGTCAATGGTATTGGATATGTCGTATTTCTATTGGAGCTAGAAAGAAGCAAATAGGAATACCAGTAGATAACTATAAAAACTGCGACTGGATTCAAATTGATAGCATAGATGATATATTCAAATATGCGGATAGACTTGAAGAATCACTTAAAATAGCAATGAGAGAATGAAAAGAGATATTTTTTGCATAAAGACGCTTCTATTTACTGCTTTAGTTATAGTGTTGGTATGTATGTCTTCTTGTGAGGATAAATATGTATCAAAGGGAAGAAAGGCATATAAAGCTTATTTTGAGAAAACGCTTAAAGACCCTTCATCATTAGTAGTATACAGTGAAACCTATGAACACGAAAGTATAAAAGTCGAGTTCACAGTAGACATGGGCGCTAAAAATAGTTTTGGAGCTATGGTCAGAGAAACATACGTATTTGAAATTCTCGACGGAAAAATTTTTAAGATAAACGGGGAGCTGTATTTACAGTAGATTGTTCTATTTCACCGAAAAATCACGAGATTTTTTGTATAACCCTCGTGATTTTTTTATTCCCAATTTCCAATATTATTCTATTTGTCGTATTTAGTCCCATTTCATAGCCTTAATTTTTGCCATATTTTTCGGATCGTCCGCATTGACAAATGTCCTATCATCAGAAATACGGGCTTCTTTCTTTTCTTCATCAGTAAGATATACGGAAGTAATAGCATCTGCCATCAACATTTGAAGGAGTGAAAAACTAATTTCCCATACAATCTGCTGTGGAGTCATATTGAGTTTTTCACATGCCGGTAATATCAAAGAACCAAATACGCTTTTACCGCCAAAAGTGATAGAATTGCCTTTCTTGTTTTTTATCATTGAAACTTTAGCTAGCTCTTTACGTTCCCGATCAATCCCGAAATATTTGATAAAATCATCCGTATTATCTTTAGTAATAACCATAACAAGAAGTTGAGCCATTTCTTCATTTGAAAGATTTTTCCTCAAAAACTGACATCTGCCATTTACAATTCTATTATTAAAAAGTTCTTCTTTCTTGTTGAGCGTGTGATAAGATAGTAGTCGGCAAACAATATCTTTTTTTTCTTGGCATAATCTTAATGCCTCCATATATGGGTTTGATTTAATAATATCAGTATTCATATCAAGGCTTTCTATAAGTCTTGATAGCAGATATGTCTTACCTAGCGTTATTGGATATAAATAAAAATGCCGTTTATTAACCCGAAAACCGTATGGCCTTTCCATTATGGTATCCGCAATATTCATTTCTATTATTTTCTTATCTTCAACCATATTTGATTATTTTAAAACGAATTGGCTATCTTCACAGATAGCCAATTCAAAACATGACAACAAATCAAATTCGTTAGAGCGGACTAGTGGAACTGCACCACTCCCTTCGCTCAGGTAGAACGACGCACGTCTATGTGTGCTTAATCCGCAAATGTGCATCTATAAAGCTGATGCACTGAGCCTTTTTACTTTATTAGAAATTATACCATTGAATTAGGGGCGACTTCAAACTTATCTCCATCACCTTCTTCGTTATCCGGATCGCATTCAATTTTTGTAATAGGAGATCCAGTTGTAGGAGTAACAATAATTTTACCCCATTGGACTTGATTCTTATCAGCAGCAGATTTTAAAGCGTCAAATGTATATGCCCACACACCACCATCTGCACTAGTAAATGTGTCTTCAACTGATACAGTTGTCTTTTCCATACAAAATCCAGGAACTTCAGGATCTTCCGGTTGTAACGCAATAGCATAATTGTGAGTGACTACGCCATCACTATCGCTGATAGGTCTTTTGCGCCCCTTTGCTGCACGTATGTTGAGTACAAGAGCATAGGTATTTTTGCCATATTTGACATCTTCGTTTTCTCCGCCTTCAATTTTGGCTTCTTGCTTATCGCCTTTTGTTGTTGTCAACTGTGTGGAATTTTCCACTGGTGTAGGAAGTTCTTCCCACTTAGGAGAGGAAGCATCCAAGTCTTTTACGAAAATCCGGGGTTTCCCCCATCCGATTACTGCCATAGTTCTATATCACTTAATATAGTTAATACTTATTCGTTATTTATCTCAATATACAGTTTGTTATTGATGAAATGTTCGGTATGCCCATTTTCGAAGGAAACATTTGTAGGATTAGTATTCTGACTACATTTTGAAGGTACCGTATGATACTCATCCTTGCGTATGGAAACAAGAAACTTGCATAGTTCACACAGTTCACTTATACGTTCAGTATCTATTTCCCATGATTTTGTTTCTGAATTCCATTGATCACTTACATACACATTGACATTTACATAAGCTCTTTGAATCTGCCCGCACCCCTCATTAGCAAGTATAGATATAACTATATCCTCTTTATCTGATTTGTTAGGCCTTCCTCTGTCACTCAATTTACCGGTAACATTCCGTTCAAGGTCAGTGCCTTTAATTTTGTGATAGACAAACTTTTGTATTTCAATGTCTGATTTCATTATTTAGCAATCTGTCTTTTTAACTTTTCAAGCATTTGCGGAATTTTGTCTGTCGCCCATAATTCCGTCGATGCAAGTACATCCTTATTATCCATCGCTTCTACATATTCAGCGTAATTCATTCCAGCGACAATGACAAGTACATAATCATTTGAATACCTTTTTATGAGTTCTTCAGCAAGGTCTTTACCAGCTTTTGCGCCTTCCTGACCTCCAGCTTTGACACGTGCTGTAAATGAAACTTTTTTGCCCTCTTTAGTAACATATTCAACTTGTTTTGCATGAGCTGCTTTTCCTATACTACTATCAAAACCGTAGCTTGAAACAATGTTGCCATTATGGGAAATAATATATCCTACGGAACTTCTAAGATTACCGGACTGGTCAAACCAGCTCTTTTCTCCGGAACGATCTCGGATTCTTCGTACACATTGCTCTCCGAGATAAGCTAAAGCACGTATTGTAAGTATTTCTACGCGTTCCGCTTCTTTCATCAAAACCTTATGTATTTCGTCTAGTTTACCAGATAATTTTATTCCCATATTCTAAACCCAAATTTTACACTGAAGTTGGTATCGATGAAAACCTTTTACCTCAAATTCTCTTTCAATTCCTCCAAGAAGCATTATCTTGACTCTGTCGCCAATAGTAAAGGTATGACAATTGCTTGGAAGACAGACCGTATATGAATAGCTCCTTACAACACCATCCTCAAATTTCCTTTCTTCTGCCTTTCCAGAAGGTACAGCATCACAAGGAATCGAGCCTTTCCATTCAGACGAACCGGCATGATAATTGCCATTTTCATCTTCGTAGCCAGGTACAGCAACTAGGTATTGTAAACGATGTGGATTTCTATTTGCTACTGCCATACTACAACAAGCAATCACCCACATATACTATTGGTTTCGCTTCCAGTTCTACTGAAGGCTCACCAATAGTATTGTAGATGTAGTTTACGCGTAAAAGTATTCGTTCTTTATCTTTGTCAGACAAAGCCCCAAAAGACTTGTCAGCTTCAGAGAAATTGATAGCTTGAACCAAAGACCAAAGACAATCAGCTAGAGCTCCCTGATATTCGCTAGAATGAGCTATGTCGTAATTAAACTCATCATCACCATTGAGATTACGTTTAATCATAACATTCTCTACAAAACCGATAGGGATCGGATAATGTATTTCGTCTATGAGGGCTTGCTGAATTGTCTTCATGGTTTACGATGCTTTATGAGATTCAACCGCCTTTTTCAATGCTTCTTCGTCTGCGTCACTCAATCTGTTGACTGCTGCGATTAGCTTATCATCGGAAACGGTGGAAGTAAGGTTCTTGCCTGCAATCTTGTTATATTCCGTCACAAACTCCGGCTTTTTGTAAGTTGCTCCCCAAATTGTAATCTTAACATCAGAAGTATCTTTCCCTTCTTCTGTTGTGTCTACTGTTTGGGCTTCCAATATATCCAAAGAATAGATTTGATCTACGTTTTCGATAACCGGTAAGCAGATAGCCTGTCCATTTGTAAATTCCTGTAACGGATCTGTCTTAGAGTAACGGCTGATCAACTTATATTCGTCAATAGTAGTATATTCCACTCCATTAACGGGATTAGTTGCTTCAGCCAAAGTTCCCCATACAAAAGAACCTACATTATCAGCAGAAGGGAGGAATATCAGTTTATTCGCATTCCACGGCTTATAAGATACCCTTTTGCCATTCTTTTCATAAGTTACTGAACGATCAATCTTCAAGAATGAAATACCATTATATTGGTCAGAGAACGCTTCATCAAATAATGTAGAAGTAGGTACAGGCAGCTTAGTCTCATTATCAAAGGTTTGACCTCGATAATTTGCGGCTAGTTCTTTAGCCCATTGAGATTGACGCATTTTGTTGTATGTAGATAAAGCCAGCATAATGACTGAAATACTGTTGCCGTCATCGTTAGCTTTGCTTATAACTCTTTCAATATCATCTCCTGTAACTTCCCCAGTAGTAACAACACCAAAACTATGACTAGGTAAATAGCCGTATTTAACGCGCAAACCGAGACCGGTGTTCTTATCATCATCATCTTCAACAACAATAACCCCATCAGAAAGCCCAGTAAGGAAATTAGCCTCATTCCTTTCGTCAATACCAACAGAACATGCGGTTCCGTCATCTGTTAAACGAGAGAAAATTCTGTTTTTAAGAGATTTTTGCGCTTCTTCCGTAGTGGCATTAGATAAATGCGCTTTCATGATATTGATAGCGTTGATCTGAGTTTCTCTCAAAATTTTCTTAATACCAATTTTCGGCAACTCCCCACTAGAACGAGCAATAGAGTCACGTTTCTTTGGAGACAAGGGAGAGTCCATAGCTACCATATCAGCAGCTACATATGTAGTGTTAGCAGATGTGCCTTCCCATTTTTGATCAGGAGAATATACCTTAGTAAGCATCGTTTTGTGAAGATAGGTCAAATTCTTGTTTGTTCCATTGATCTTTTCTTTCACATATAGACTCAATTTAGGCCATATTCTTCTTACAAATTCAATAAATAATGATTCATTCATCTTTCACCTCCTTTTAATCGTGTAAAAAAGTTAGTTGTGGCAATGCCGTTTTTAATGCAGCCTTGATGCTGTCAATAGGATAAGGACTTGCCACGTCATTCACTTCGCCAGCATACATTATACCAACGAATGGTTTGTCGGCAGGCTTGGAACAAACAACAACACCAACATATTCATGATTTCCTGGCAATGATTCGTAGGCTGTACCTGCTGAATTAACAGGCATTGGCTTATAAGTATCATTTTCTGTATCGCGGATAACGATATGCCCGGCTTTGATTATAGACTGCTTAAATCCAGTCATGTCTAACGTCCGACCATTCATAATTCCGCCCAAATAGTTACGAATAACAATCGAATCCGTTCCGGTTAAGATTGTTTCTTGTTCGTTGACTAAATCAGCTTTTGCACCCATTTTTAACTTGTTTTTGATTAAAGGCCTTTAGCCATTGCTATGACCTCTTCGTCAGTTAATACTTCATTTTTTTCTTGTTTCTTACTTCCCGCACCTGGAGGATTGCCTAAGCTGGAAAGTCCTGCGTCAGCGCGTTCTTGGTTGTAAGATTTTAAATCTTCTTCAACTTCGGAATAGAATTCTTCAAACTCTTCATCATTTTCAAACTTCATTTTATTGAAGGATTTCAATGTGCGAGTACCGAATGTTCCAGCATCTTTCAATAAGGATTCAAGTTTTTCTTTACGTGTAGTGGTAACTTTTTCACCTTTCAACGCTGCGATTTCGTCATTCAGTGTTTGTACTGTCTGAACTAAACCTTTAGCCCATTCTGGAGCATCATCATTCTTTCCTCTGTTTTTGGGATTTTTTGTGTTTGAACCAGCTTGACGTCTTTGATTGTTCGAAGCTCCGTCGTCGTCATCGTCATCGTTGTCGTCGTCATCTGTTTCAGAGTGATTTTTCTTCCATTCATCAAGCAAGCGATTGGCTTGTGACTGGCCGAAAGGTAAGTAACGTAGTGCGGAATCAATCTCTTTGTCAATTTCTGCATTTACGTCTTCATCTGAGGCATCATCTGCGGAAGTAAGGTTATCAGCAATCTTGGCAGCAATACCCTTTAATTCCCTTGAATTGAACCCTAACGCCTTCGCTTTAAGTTTCAATTTTACAAACACTTGTTGTTTTCTGTCCATTGTACAATGTTTTGGTTACTAAAATAGTCTGCGAAGCACGTATACCAGCAGACTATTCGCTTAGAACTTTACCAAACAATAGAGCAATGAGTTTTTACGACAAGTTCTGTGGCGTACGTCTTCATACGCATCTGACACAAAGGTAGCAAAAGTGGCGTTTAAAACGTCACTTTCAATGTTAAACTATCATAATAAACGCACGGCACGAGAGTAATCTTGTACTTCGTGCCGTGAAACTGAATGTAATTGTACATCAGCGATTATTCTTTAAGATATTTATATGCTTTTATGTATTTGTTTAATCTGTAAATATCCTTTTCTGTAAGTTCATTCAAACGTGTTATATCCATGTTGTCTTCTAAATCATGTAGTTTTACTTGTCTTCCTATAGGATTAAGTCTAGAACGTTTTATGAAATCGTCATAGCTTTCATCCTCGTTGCGAGTGACAGAAAGTATAGCATCTACTATATTACGAGGAAACCCTTCCATAAGTAAATATTCAGTGGTAACTTCGGTATCTTCTATTGTATCGTGCAGCAAAGCGACAATCCTTTCGTCATCAGTAGAACATCTGTTTGAGACACGGATAGGATGGAAGATGTAGGCTGATCCAGCTTTATCGATTTGTCCGCTATGGGCTTTGACGGCGATTTGAAGAGCTTTTTCTAATAAAGTACTAGTATTTGTCATATTCTGATTTTGAAATTTCTTTTCCTCCAAGAATTATATCACAAACTGTCTCATTGGATTGAGGAATTCCTATCTCGTTACGCCCACGATGTTTTATATATGATTTTGTTTGACCGTTATCGAGATATAAACGGACAACAGCTTCTTCAAAATCGTCAAGTAAATAAACCGTTTCGCCTGACTGTAATTTATTATATAATTCCTGTTGGTTCATTTTTATATGTAAAGATAGTGATTTTTATTGGAAATGACTATAATATTCGATTGATTTTTCAGCTATTTTTTGCGCCTTTTTATCAGCCTTGTCTAATACTCGCCATTCTTCATAATATTTATGTCCTAGTCCCCCTTTCATACCTGTTTGCTTTTGTATTTCTTTCCAACGTTTTTCTCCAAGAATTCGTTTTGCGTCTTCCGGCTTTTCTTTGGCATAAATCATACGATCTGTATTGACTTGAATCTCGGCAATTAATCCGTTAGACGCTTGGATATTAACTATATTCCCACTATATCCCATAAACGATTCCGGTTTTTGTCTTTTCAGTCGAACAAATGAATCGCTTTCAAACAGTTCGTTCAAGACTTGATCTATTTGTGATTTAGGAACTATAATTGTCGTCCTAACAGCGTCTTTTATATCGTATGGAGTTATACTCTCCGTTGTCACCTTTCTTGTTATTGATGAAATGCTTTTGTAATTGATTGGAGTTACAAATCCTTTGTGCTTTTTAGCTATGGATTCCGCTAAACTTTGTACCTCATTACCAACTAAAGAAGCACGATTAACAAGCTCCTTAGCTGAATTATCGGTATTTATATTCTGAATAATTGATTTGTTATCTCTCAAAAAATAAGGTAAGGTGTTTCTTTTCCAGGCTTTTTCTATCTTTTGTTGGTTTTCGAGTACCCATTTTTTGAATTCGTCAGGAACATCCTTTACTTCATTTATACTTTCTGTAGAAACATCGCTCCGCCCATCCCATTCCCAGAATTCTTCTTCTGTTTTGAGGATAGGAACTTTATAACATAAATCATTCGGATGCCATCCTGTCCATGTGAAGTCTTTAGGATATTTACCGGCAAGTGTATCACAAATGTCTCCATGTGGCATACGGCTATGATGAGAAGAACTTAATTTTATTTCATATCCGACTACGAAATCCATTTGTTTCCATCTTTCGTTTTCAGCTGTTCTATAAGCCATGTTTATTTCTGAACGGGCTAGACGTATGGAACGATATTCACAATCTTGTATATGTTCAGCACTGCCATATCTGTCTTTGTAATCTTTTTGCAGTAATGGGAAATCAAGAAGATACTTACTTATTTGCTTACTCAACGTAACAGCACTGGTTCCTTTTTGAATAGCGCATGAGATCGCGGCCTCCAGTTCTTCTTTGTAGATCATAGATTGTTGCCAAAGTTTTGCAGATATATTTAATCCTTTATCTTTTCGGTTCTGGAATGCTTTCAAAGCATCTGAATTTGTTTGATACAAAACTTTATATTTCTCTTTGTCAACTTGGGCGTTATATGCTTTTAGTACTTTGTTTGCTATTAAATCCTGCGCTTCATTACTATTCTTCCATTCTTCGGTAGTACCGCGATAGATAGTTGCATTTATATCCTCTACAAAGTGCTTCTGTATATCGTCAATTTGCTTTTTAGTTTGAGGGTAGTCAGACCATTTAAACGGCTTATCGCTATCAGGGGAATATTTAGTACGTGAAACGGCTTTGGCAGCTTCCAAATTCAGGGTATCGTATATTTGCTCAACGAGGGCTACATATCTGTTTAATCTCCCGTTGAGTTCTTGGTACTTCTTTTTCTGATTTGGAATCTTGGGTTTTGCCATTATTTCATTTGCTTTTTCTTATCCTTGTCGTCGGTAGGGTAGAGGTGGTGTTTTACTATAATCTTACCACAGATAGGACAATCCTGACTATGTATTCCACTGTGACTACTCTAGTATGCTTTTTCATATTTATTCCTCCGAAATTCTATCAGGTGCTGGCATCTCCAATAATCGGATAGCTTTAATTGTTTCCTTTCCCTCCAATATCGCTTTACATAAACGATGGTAGCCATCAGCAATTTGACCTACTTCGTCAAGGATAATAGGATATTCAAGAGAACATTGATTCACCCGTTTGCATTGAAAAATGAAACTGTGAAGCTGATTACATTCAAATGGTTCAGCTGTAAGGTCTATATTCCATAGCGGCATATCAAGCACTGGGTATTCCTTTGCCTTGGCAAAATCGTAGAGCGTTTGAGCTTTCCAGATCTTGTCTCCACGATGATATTCACTTTCGCTAAAAGTTATGTTATCTATAGGAACCTGCATATTATTCTTTTTTTATAATACTTTGATTTCACCAGTAACACGGAGTTCATCACCAATTTTCTCAACGGAGTATTCTATTAATCCCCTCTGGTTGATTGAGCTTACAATTGATTGGCGAACTTCATCCTTTACTTCTTTGATGAACATTTCATCTGATTTTCGATTAGACCAACCTTCATCAAGTTTCTTCTTTTTCCGGTAATCCTTGATTTCTTTTTTAGTTCGGGCAAGGCAGATACCAAGCTTCTTTGCTTCGTAGTTATCAACTCGTTCAATACTACTCAATCTTTCTTGTGGATTGATTTTTTTTGCTAATCTAATAAGCCAGTTTGATATTTTTGTCTTCATGATTTTAAGTTTTAAGTCGGCAGCATAAACATATGTCTACGCTGCCTTTACCTTTTCTACATCTTGGCAGATAGGCTATTGTACAATTTCCCAGTCTTCTGCAAATACATCACTGATGGATGGAACCCACGAATCTGCGCGCCCGGTATTTTCGTTGTAGATAAGGCATTGGCTTGTATAGTCAATAAAACCTTTGCCTTTCATAATAAGGTCTTTTGCGGATTGAGGCAATGACTGCATCTTGGGAATGGTATCGCTTTCAATATGGGCTGGTACTTGCTTGAATACTATCAGACCTTTGCCGTTCCAGCCAGCTCTACGGATGGCAAGACCAAACTTCAACGCCTGAATAGCGATACCGAAAGACATTCTTTTAATTGATACATCTTCCGTTATATTAGTTGCAATGTTGATACGGCAGCTTAAAGCCTGCAAGTATCGTCCCATAAGTTCACGCTGCAAAGAGAGCAGGAAAGCAGGATAATCTTCCTTAATAGCTTCACGGAATTTCTCGGAATCTACAAATACTGTACACTTCTCGAACTTTTCTATCAAATCAGAATGTTCAATATACAAACGGTCAAGGAAAGTGTCAGCTACCTTGTATGCCTTTTCAAACACATCCTTTGGTGACCAGCTTTCATATCCGTCTTCATAACGGACATGATAACCTTGTTCTGTTTCCTCATGCTTCTCAATGTCCTTACCATAGGGATTTCTACCAGTTTCTTGAACGAAGTCGCCCAATGTCATCAGCTCGGCTTCAATCTGTTTTGTTCCAATGTACTTTTTCATGATAGTATATTTATTTACAAATTAAACATCTTCCTCTTCATAGGCCATCTTTGCACTCATAACACCGACTGCGCTTAGGATCTTGATAGAAAGCCCCTTTTGTACGTCAAGCTCAAAAATCACATTATCATTAAATTGAGCAGAAGGGTATTGATACAACAGTGCATAATCCATACCCTCCAATTTTGCAAATAGGCTAAGTGTCCCATTCATTTCTCTATCTATCTGTATTACACATTTCCCAACAGAAGTAAATTCACAGGAATAACCTTGTTTTTCTTTACTAAATTCTAATACATCTATTTTTGCCATAATGATTATATTTTGATTATTATTCCGATTGTTCGAAAATATTGCTTATCCTGCTTTTGGAAGCCTCTGCATCTTCTTTTTGAATTTGGGAAAGAGTATCTTGTGGATCAGTAGAGATACCTAAGTTCTTGATGGCTTCTAATTGGCTGACAACTGCTTTTCCACCACTTGCCGTAACCCACTTTTCTATTTCTGACTTTTCGTCATTTTGAATAAACGGAGTTATGATGTGCTCAACCTCAACATTATCTACTTCGTCTTTCCAAGAGACATTCATCATTTTTAGGAAAGCTTTGATTACGCTACATTCACGTTCAAATGCTTCTATCCATGCACCACTTTCATCTCCAACCTTTAAATGAGCGTCAGTAAGTAAAGTCTGCCTTGCGTCAAATCCGATATTGCCAAGAGACTTCATGTTTTCAAAAGAAATATCCGGCATTTGTGATTGTGACCAAAATAACTTAATAAGGGTATCGACATGATATTTTAACGCTTCGATAGATTGTGCCCATGAAACATAGGACACATCCCCGTTTTGTTCTACGCGATAAACTCTACGGCTTTCTCCTTTATCTTCTCCACCTTTTATGCCGCCAGCTATTTTTAGGATTGGAGCGGAGTTATATGCTATGACATCGCTATTGCGTGAAAGGGTGTATTCGATTTCTTTTCTGATATAGGAAAGACCGTGATAAATGGGAACAGGACGATAAACGTATACTCCAGGTATTTTCAGAATAACGACTGGTTCTGATTTAACTAATTCCCAGCCGTTTCCTTGTTGTTCCCATTTATAATGAATATTTGCCGTGTATGTCTCAAAATACGTAACTTCTACATTTTTGACCTTTTTTGTGTATTCAAAAGACATTGCAATCATATCGCCAAGCTCATCAAGTAAAGGATATAACCTAACACCGTCCATTGGTGAGTAGGTCTTACATTTTAGCTTATACTTACTTTTAAAGCCGTATAGAGTGTTGAAACTCTCAACTGTGTACCAAATGGTAAACACTTCGCATGAAGCAAAGTAAGCATTTCCTCGCTTAATATTTTCACTGTCAATACGGGAATACTTATATATCGCTTCAATCGCTTTCGCAATACTTTGGCGGGTTTCATTGTCTTCTATATTGTGATATACACGTTTAACAGGGATAGCAAACATGAATTCAGTCATTCGTTTGGTGAGAAGTTTTTCAAGCCCAATGTAGATACGGGAAGCTTTTTCTATATCTCCATTAGATCGAATCTTGTCTTTACGAGTAACTGTGTCAGATACTATCTCATGTTCTGTTGGTTCGTAGTCTTTGAGAAGTTTATCCCATGAGGGGACTGTTACAGACTTTTCTTTCAAATCGTTGATTATGTTATCAACGGGCCGTGTACTGTCTAAGATAGAGGTGATTTCGTCCATTTGAGTAGAATATTACTTAATATTCGTTTTTACTTGGTGCAAATATAATAAAAGTCGCGTAATTTATATCACTTTTATTTATAAATATCCAACTAATTTGATAGCTTTATGCATATAATAAGGGAAATTTATGACAGCAATCTTACCAGAATATCCACAACGCCATAATTCAGCCTGCCAATCTTGTATATCATCACGTTCATCAATATTGTACTTCTTCATTAAATCTCTCATGATAGCGCAATCTTCATATCTTTCCGTAACTTTAGCAAAAGAATAAAGATCGAGTAAGACGTATTCTCCATAGAGGAAGAGTACTTTTTCAAATATATCAAGTCGTTCTTGTGTCATATCTATTTTTAAAAGTCACACATTATAGTATATTTAGTTTGCAAAATCTTTAGAACCTTCTCTGTTACATGAATTATATTTTCATTATACCTTCTTACGTTTCTACCATATCCCTGTATGTCTTTGTTTATCTTCTGGCGAAGTGTAGCACTTTTAGGCAAACTGATTTCATAGAAATTGCCATCAATAGAAGTTATTAACATATCAGCTTGCTTCTTTTGATAATCCAGTTCTGTTTCTTTGTATTCACCTTTGGGAATGAAATTAGGATTGGGTACCAAGTATCCTTCTGCTACTACGTTCCCATTTATATCATACACTTTCATAATCGTATGTATTAAGCGTTAATACCAATTGCGTTTCTCATAAAATCACTTGCTTGTTCTACTGACATATCTAGTTTCTTTTGAATCAGTAGAAGCATACAGCTAACTTGTTCTTTGGTATCTAAGTTACCTTGTGCAAACTCTGACATGATGAATTTTTCTATTATTCTCTGTTGGATTGCTGTTGCTTTCATTGTTCTTGTCTTTTAATTGTTAGTAATATTGGTTTCTTTTAGTATTGTAAAGATACTCATTTTCAATGAGTTAGCCAAATGCTTACACAATTATTTTAAGTATAAAACACTCATAATCAGAGATTTAACTTTTGCTATAAACAGAAATGCACCGACTTTCACAAGCCAGTGCACATAAGAGCAATGAAAACACAAATTAGAAGTGTTTTCAAACGCAAAGGTACTAAAAGAAACACAACTACAAAAAATCTTTGAGCAACTCTTCATCACTAATAAAACTATAATCTCTAGGATAAAACGTATTCGCTAATGCGTCCATATAGTCAGGAGAACGCTTAATACGTTTTTTGACATCTTCCTTAGGTTCAATAATAACCTTTCCATCACTAAGGAATTTCCACTTGGTTTCAGTCGCTTCTTCCATCAACTGGTCGCACGGTGGCAAAGCTGCACCAAAACCATTTTTAGGATTGAGCCAATCACGTAAAGCCCAATACAGATATGCACGCATGTTGGCAAATTCGTACTCTCCGGTAATATCATGCAATCCATCTGTCCCTTCCGAATATTTGCATGAAAAAGCATTCGTAAATTCTTCCTCCAACAAACGAGAATAGACACCTGCCCCCTCTCCTATCGTATCAATAAATGCTTTTGCTCCCTTCTTCTTTAAATATGGTATTGTCATACCTACTACATGCATGTGATCCGCACGTCCAGCAGATTGATGAACATCAAATTGTGGAACATAATTCCCGTATCTCGGACAAAGGACACTATTGTCGCGTCCCATACCGGCAACATCAACACCTAGCTTACAAGATTTGGCTGGAATGAAACCACTTGCCTGTAATTCCCGCCAATTCCTATTTGCTATCTCTATCCATTCATAAGGAATAAGAACATCTTCAGATACTTTCGGGAACATACCAAGTACCTTGACGCGAAACAAATCGTTAGGTCGGTATAGCTTACCTTCCCAATTAAAATCTCCTTCTCCCTCATTGAAGTCCGTTTGTTGAATGGGGGAGCACCAATTTATAACCTTGTCCTTAACCCATTCATAATCCACTTGACCGGGTATTACTATTTGCTTCTTTACTACATTTTCTGCATTTAGAGAGCTAAGCCTGAATTTCGCAAAACGGTCAGACTTCATGGCACGAGCTGCGTAACCAGTAGTAATATTCGGGTTAAATACTATGAGCATCCGAGAATTGCCCTGCAAGTTACCTTCTATTGCATTATAAACAATTTCGGATATACCTGATGCCTCCGTGATAACAAACATGGTATTCACTGCATGAAATCCAGACCATGATTCGGTTGCATTATCATCCGCTTTAAATCCTGTCAGAAACCATTCTTCATAATCCGTTCTTATATCATCAGCAACCAATCTGCCAGGACAACAAAAAGGGAACTTTGTCCTTGCAGCACGAATCAGCCTTCTTATTTCAGGAGTCATAATATTTTCCACTTGCCGCCCTGTTGGTGCTGTCATAGCCACCTTAGTATTCCCAACAAGCACACCTTTTTCATTAAATCTAGGAGTTAGATACATAAAACATAGCGAAGCACAGGCAGCAACAAAATCTTTTCCACGAGCAGTTCCACTTGCAACAGCAGTCATTGGATTATGCTGAACAGACTCAATAATAGCTTGCTGCTCACGATCTAATCTTGCACATAATGCGTCACGAACGAACTTATTCCAGTCATTAGACCAGTATGCTATAATTTCACTGATTAGTTCCTTCTTTTCATCCTTTGTCACCATTCTTATATGAAGTGGTTAATGATTTTAAAGCATCTACCCAATCATTGTTAGTAACGTTTACATCCTGTTTATCTTTCCATTCATTTGGCCTACGATTTTTCAACCAGAATATTTGTGCCGTTGTATCTCCTGCGACATGCTTTTTCGTCTTCTTAACAACGGTAGTTTGACCTGATCCGTCCTCTCCTATTCTCACTTCAGTTGTAGTTTCCTCGATATCATAGCCAATAGCTCTTTTATATAAAGCACTCTCTACTTTCATGTCAGCTTCTTCCTTACCTTCTCTCAATAAATCTACAACTTCAGGATGCTTTTTTAATATACTTTTAAATGTAGTAAGTCCTATTCCAAGACGTACACATAAACCTTTGTTATCAGCTCCATTCCTACAGTCTGCTATAATAATATCCTCTTTACCTTTTATATATTTATCATAAAGAGACATCTCTAATTTGGGCCTACCTCTACCTGCCATATTACACCTCCTTGTCTTTCATTTCTTGCAAATAAGCTTTGCAGATATCAACCATACGAGCAAAAGCAACAGTATTGCTCTTTATATTAAATTTCTTCTTTACTTCTGTAGCTACCTTTATAAATTCTTCATAAGAACCTACAACTATCGAACTATTTGCAGATATTTTCTGTTTTTCAAGTTCAGCTAGAACAGCTTTGACATCATTACTCCTGCTTTCAGTAAACAAGAACTTCATTTCCGTAAGCTCTATATCCCCATCATTAATAGAAACGGTAGGAATCTTATCTGTATCAATAAATTGAATACCGTTAAGGCCAGAAAACTCTCTTGCTTCAATAGTGCGCATCTCGCTATAAATTTCCTTAAGCATTTGAGCATCATCTTTTCCTACTAAAGCATTATGACTAAGCACATAGGCAATCTGTTTGTCTTTATCAACCTCTTCAATATACAAAATTAGAATATATTCCAGCTTAGCTTTAATAGCAGCTTTTAAACGATGATTTCCCGACAAAATAAGATATTTCCCATCATCTCGTTTCATTGCGAACGGAAGCTGAGATAAAAAACCATCTTCAGCCACATTTGCAGTTAGTCTATCCAGTGTGGATTTTTCCATATAGTGAGCATTCTTCTCCAACGGAATGCAATCATCTATAGGGCTTACATATGCTAACTTATACGGAGCAATCAATTTGTTTACATCATCCAGTTTCCCCTGAATAAGATGAACATCTTTCACTTCTTGTATTTTTTCAACCATAATCTATATAAATCCTTTAATGAATCATCTAAAAAACTAGCAGAATACATTAGTTTGCCTTCATCTCTCCTGTCAAGATTGAATACACTGCGGTATTTCATACTTACTGGTGAAGATGTATACACAGTTGTCTTAATCCCTTCATAATAGTGACCCATTTTTCTTGCAATGAGCATCCTCACATCGTGGGACTTAGTAAGCATAATCAGCAATTTACTAAGCCTCTGTGTATTTGAGTTTACAACAAAATCACTCTGCATAAATATCTTCTCAAGTGTAGATAACTGTTTGCTGAAAGAAGTAAATCCAAACGCTTTACCGTCAGCCATAAATACCATACCTAAATCTCCACCAGTTGTATAATTAACCTTGTTTGCCATGTAAAACGCTTTATAATAATTCACATCACTAACCGGACATAATTTTGCAGATATTACCGTATTATCTGTAAATTCATAATCTATTGGTAAAATATGAGTATATGATGACTTTACATTTTTATCACGTTCAATGTAATAATGCTTATTTTGATTTACGCTAGAGTAAGTGTATATAGGATTCTTGCCTGGCCCCAAGTTTATTTTGCCAACAAGGAAGTTGTCTATCTCCTTGAAATATCTATCAGAATAGATGATGTTTTCATCATTCTCAAGGAGGTTCTTGAATATATTTCCACCCTCTTTGGGATCAAAGACGTTATAAGTAGCACGCATATAATTAAAGCTTTCTTCGACATAGCTAAACATCTTCTCATACCCTCCTTTATACGTAGGAGGAAAGCTTATACCAACACCTTTACCTTTTTTGCTTTTTAGGAAGTCAAAAAAATCACCATAGAAGAAACTCTTAATATTAAAATTAAGTGCGCCTTTTTCAATCTTAGATATAGTATTATGATAATAAACTTTTGATTGCTCAATAAAAGCGTTAAACATTTCTTCTTGGTAATCGTTTTTCCTTTGGTGAAAGTTCGACACTCTCATTGCAAACATTACTTGAATAAGCTTTTTGTATTTAGTGTCATCCCATGTGTCAAAAACCATACGTAATTCAGGATTCACAACTTCAATATCAGTATTTGTATCAAGTAATAGATCAGAAATTAGTTTGGAATATAGACTTACATCATTAGAATGTACTGTGTATCCCATACTACTCATAATTTTATCTGTTGTAAAATTACCAGAGCACCCGATGAAAACATCTTTATTTTCAACTCCTTTCATTAAGTCTTGGAGGAGAATCTTTACTTCTGGAGGTGTTGTTCCCTGAAACATATTATTATCTTTATTGGGTTGTATATAACTTCATATACATTTTGCGTTAAATGCCTGCCGAGCGTATTCCCGACAGGCTTAACACAAAATTCAATCATTCTGCAAGCTACTTGCAAGAACACTTATGCAATCTATTCGGCTTCTTTCAGTCGTGTCAGATGGCAATTTCCATCACCCCGTAAACTGCACAAGCTTTAATGTTCTTGCTTTTGCTTATCTCTACTATAAGGGTTGAGGGATAAGTAGGAGTCGAACCTACACAAGTATCGTCTGCTTTCTCGCTTTCGTCCGTAGATTGGCTATCCTACGATCTTTAAACTACTCAACCTGTTACTTACAGCACCGGTCTTGATGACATCCATTCTTATGTACACTTAGAATTTCCGTTCATTTAGTCTTAGCGCCCTATGACCATTTTATCCCTACGTGGTGGTAGCAGGACTTGAACCTGCAATGATAGGTTTAGCGACTGAGCTGTTGTTAGCTTCCTCAGCGTCCTATTCAGTACTATCTACCGCAATGTATCGTTTACCATTCCGACATACCACCAAATTTGCGTGTCTTTCCACGCTGTCAGATTGTTTGCAGTACCAACTAAATGCAAGGAATCGAACCTTGTCGCTTACTTTACACAACCTCAATCAACGAGCCGAGTTTAACGGCATTAGAGCGGAAACAGGGAATCGAACCCCACTCTTTGGCTGGAATGCCAACGCTCTACCGATGAGCTATTTCCGCAAATGCCTGTCTATTCCAAGCTGTCAACATTATGAACCGCCATGTCGTCACCGTCAACATTCACATGATTTTGTGAAGATCCACCTTGATAGATACTCTCTGGGACTTATTTCGGATTTACCCTTCTCCTTTCTATCTACTACTCTATCGGCTTTCCTATCTTCAGACAGACCCGACACCCGTCTTTAATTCGGATAGAGTGGTGCGTTCATTGATACAAGACTGTGGGAACTCAAGGATTCGAACCTTGTTCTTCGGATTTTCAGTCCGACGCATAGACCAACTTTGCTAAATTCCCTTTTACCTATGCTGTCAAACCACCGCTTGCTTGGCAAATTTGACAGCATTCCATCAAACACTATTGATGGTTGGCTAATAATTCAGGATTATCGTAAATGTTACCTTTGATTTCAAACTCACATTCTAGCCTATTTGAATATTTGTCCTTCCAATCATCGGGCATGACAAACGGTGTGCTTGAATTAGGGCCAAACTCATTATGCTCAACACAGAAAAGTGCAATATCACTATTAAATACGACATTGCCAATAAATCCAAAACAGGGATTTTGATGGACAATACGTTCCACAATGTCTCCTTCATAGATTTCTTTTCCGTTCTTGTCAAATAGTCCGGTGAACTGACCTAGGTATCTCTGTCTACTTCTATCGAAGACAAATCAATTGAATTAATATCGTTGATGTAGTCTTCATCGGCAAGGTATCCATATACCCATTTTTTGTTATCAATTCGCTTTCCTCTAAATTTAATAGTTCTCATACTCAAAACAAACTTGCTTGTTCATATTTAGGTTCTTTCTTCTCAACTACTCCGAACTCTGTTATTTCAATACCAGTTTTTTCAGTAAGCCACTTTGCCAAAATATGACGATGGCAAAAATCACCCGGTTTTTCGTAACAACAGAGAGCGACATCTTTGCCTTCACTTAACGATTCTATTTGTTCGATTACTTTGTAAGCATCTTGATTTGCAAGAATCTCATCATAAAGTCTAAGATACTCGTCATGAGAACATGCAGCACTTATCATATACCTTGTTGGAGCCACATTAACCATTTGTGGTACTCCACTAATAAATCTTGGCCTTCCAATAGCTACGCAAATAATTTTAACTCCTGCTTCTTTCAATTTTCGGCTATTACCGAAATAACTTGTGTAAATTTTCATTGCTCTTTTTTTTATTTTTATGGTGTAAAGATACAAAATATGACATAAAAAGCGTCACTTTTAGTCATAAAATTATCTAATTTGATGATTTTATTGTCTCAACTTTGTAACATTTCATCATGTGATCTGTTTCTCGTCCCATGTTAAAGATATTACCGAGATAGTATCTATGGGCTTCTTGTTCTGATAAGTTGATAGGGGTAACGAACCAGTCTTTATTGCCTTGTTCGTCTTTTAAATACACTTTTACTGTTGTTTTCATTGCTCTATATTTTATCCATTATATGATGCTGTTATTTTTTCAGCATGAATTTCTTTTCTCAAATCACCGTTTTTGTAAATTCTTACAGATACGATTCTAACGGTGTCGGACAGGAAACGTCCGCAGTCCCTTGTTACCTTTTGTTCAAGCTTAAACGCCTTTGCTAGATTTTTGGTACGCTTTCTTATGGTGCTCTTGAATCCAAAAACAAAATCTTCGGTATCAATCTCGAACTGGTAGGTATTAGAGTGTAATGCCTGGTTAAGTTCGGTTGTCATTTGTTCTATCTTACTCATTGCTCTTATTGATTAATTTGTTATTTTTGATATGTAAAGATACAAATAATATATTGAATATCAATATATTACATCTAAAATATCATCTTATTAAACTTTGTTTAACTATTTCATTTTCAGATACTTGGAAGTCAATATATACTTGCTTTTTTCAACTTCTTTGTCGGTATCAATTCCAAGTTGACGATAGAACGAGGAATTTCCGGAAAGACTTTCATTTGCAATTTGCAGTGTTCTGCGTTCTTCTTTGGTGAATCCGATGCGAAAAGTGCAGAAGATCGCCAATGCTTCTTTCAGGCGACCAGATCGGAACTGGGATATGGCTTTACTTGTTTTCGTTTGCATTGCTGTTTTTAGTAATATCATTGCACCCCATTCAATAGTTTTCATCTACTTTCTTCTCGACACGTTTGACAAACCTACCTACCATCTCTTCCAACTCATATCGCAAATCATCCTTATCTAGATACGAACAGAAGGTCTTAGCATTATCCAATGATTGCAGAATATTACTTACCGCATACTCTTGTTTGTCAGTAAGGCTTAATAATGATATGTTCATACTTGTTCTCCCCATAACTTTTTAGCCAGTTCGTATTTCTTTTGCAGTTCGTTCACCTCTTTCTTGGCATAAGTGAGAGTATACGCATGTTCACGTGGGTATTTGCCGGATTTTACACCTTCATGGTATTCTTTCGCTTGTTCCAACTTGTGTTCGTAGAAGTCAATGCTTTCCGGCATAGACAAATTGATCGTGTTGGCACGTTTCTCCCAATATTGGGCCACTCTTTTATGTTCATTTGCCTTATCACTGAACTCAACGCTTTTTCCCATGTTGTTCCAAGCATCCTCAATCGCTTTTCGGTGCCGTTTCTCACTATGATGTCCGATTTTGATTGGCTCTCCAAGAGAAAGAAAATCTTTGTCTTTGTTCGAGCGATTGAAATACTCATTACTTTTTTGTACTGCCGATGACGCCCATTCATGCCTGCGTTCCGCTCTTTGCTTCGCCCATTCCTGAACATTGAATCCGTCAGCTCTTACGATAGAGTAATAGTAAAAACCGTCTTTCTCGAAAATCAGATTGAAAACTATGCTTTCGTTTTCTTTGCCATACTTGGTGGTAACTAGAATTACTTCACCTCTCTCGTGCTTTTCTTCGCACCTTGCCAAAAATACGTTTGGCGCAAACTTGTAATATGTGTTCATTGCTCTTATATATTAAATCGTTATGCTATTTCGAATTTGCAGTTAGGATTATATGTTTCTAGTCTTTTGAGAATGTCTTCTGCACTCTTTTCTAAACCGATAAAAGTGTAGAATGTAGGTTGGGCGTATCTTTCGCCATTCTTCTTGATTGAATAAATAAATGCTCCTTTAGATAAACCTTTCGAATTTGTGTACTTTGTTGCTTTCATTGCTCTTGTCTTTTAATTGTTAGTAATATTGGTTTCTTTTAGTATTGTAAAGATACTCATTTTCAATGAGTTAGCCAAATATTTACACAATTATTTTAAGCATAAAACACTCATAATCAAAGATTTAACTTTTGCTTACAATACAACCAACACACACCAAAACAATAGTAGCCTATGCGTTTAACCCTTATTTTTCATCCATTTCTTTGCGCATCTCTGCAATCTATTTAGTATATCCGTTTCCGTTGCGTCAATCTTCTTGTATTTCTCCGGGATGCATGTATTCTTATTTCTAATTATCCTTTCAGTTTTTCTCATGATTTTTTACATTTTTCAGACCATTCGTCAAGTAAAAGTTTGGAAAACTTGTACATTAACACAATTATAAGTACTATTAGTATAAATCCAAATACAATTCTAGCTAACAAGAACTGTTCAACAGACCAACGTATAGCAAAAATCGCAGGTAAAAATAGCGTAGCTATAACACCCGCTATGATCTTATTCTTCATTTCATATCTCCTTCCGACTATTTATTCTGTTCACTTTGATTTTTTTTTCTTTCTCAAATATTGCCAAGCAGCAATTATTAACCAGAATAGATTTAATGCTGTTACAATTACGAGAATACCTGTCAACCATGATATGTTCAAGTGATAAGATATCAGGCAACATATAAATGACAACCAAAACGTTATCTCTTCAAATTGATAGTCTTTCATATTATTCCTCCTTTTCCAATTGCTTCACAATTTTAAAATAATCCTCGTTACTTAAAACCTTTTCCGCAGCATCGAGTACGGTATTATATCCGTTACAGTAAGCCAAATCAGCAATTTCACTTATTATAAGTTTATTGATGTCATTTTCTTGCAATTTCAATAGTCTTTCTCGGCAAATGGATTTGTTTCTTTCTCTATTCATGGCTATTCCTCCCTTAGTCAACTAAAACAAATTCATAACAAAATACGTATGGATTACTTTCCCATGTGCCTTTGCCGGAAACTTTATCTATCAAGAACGCAAAAGCTTGTTGAGCTACATCTGTTGACAAGTATCCTCTTTTTGTATGAGGGGTATGATATATCTTTATTCCATCATTATTAGTGTACGCATGAATAATCCCCTCTTTCAAGCAATCTTCATCGGATATATCCTGTAGGCGTTCAACCTTGATTCCGGTTATTTTGATATGGTGTGGCATAAGGTCGGCTTTCACAAACATTTTATTAGTCCAACCGGGATGTAATTTCAGTTCAGGCAATATAGAATCCAAGTATTCTAAGTAAGCTGTATTTTTCCCTTTTCTATGAAATCGGTCAACATCCATATAACTTTGCGCAATAGCAATAACTTCTCCGACCTTATATTTAGGTTCAAATGTCATACGAATATTATCAGACTTATCTTTCCAAATAATACAATTATCGGCAATGTCAAATGTATCGTCAATATCAAGGTAAGGAGCAAGTTTATCAGGGATATAAAATATCCTTCTTGTCATAGTCTTTAGATCATCTAATACGGCTTGGGTTAAGCCAAATTCATCATTGAACATTATTTTCTTCATGATTATTCCTCCTACACTAGTTTTAATGCTTCTTGTATTCCGACTTCCAATGCTTCTTCGTAGGTGTCCCACTGGCCGCCATCGTTAGGACCGTCAAATATTCCATCGGTTATATGAGTGCCATTATCAGCCTTGCATATATAATAGCCATAACCGCAAGCGTTTCTAATGATGGAAATATGTAGGTTCTTGGTTTCACGTATCCACTTAGCAGCAATCGACTGAGTTGGACGAGAATATGCACCTTTAGGCAAGTCCTTATTGGTTCGGAACACAGATTGCATCATCCGACCATTATCTTCCCTGATAATATCTTTACAATACTCATTAAACCCTTTCTCTTTCAGCAGTTTCGCTGTCTCTAATGTTATAAGTTCTTCGGTCATGACTATTCATTTTTAAGTTGTTTCAATACCTTTTTCGCTATCTCATAGTGAGATAACTGCCAATCAGAACAAATATCATCCGCTTCATCATCGTAATGATTGGCGTATACGTATGAGTCCAATTCTTCCCTAAACTGTTCTCCGCATAATCCATTGTCATCACAATCATCGTACATTCTCAATTCATGGGCAACTTCCTTACATTCTTGATGTGTGATAAAGTCATACACGACTCCGTCATATACATTTGTCTGGCGAACATATTTTTGTCCCGGCTGTATCTTATAGCCACAAAACTCACATATATGCTCTTTCTTGGCTGTTGGATAAGTTTCTTTTAGTATTGTTGGCATAGTTAATCCTCCCATTCTTCGTCTTCGTATTGCATACAATATCCTAATAAGTTCAACTCTGGATCGTCCAATAAACATTCTTCTTGGTGTACACAATTCATGCAACACCATTCGTCTGATAATATACTCATTGTTATTCGTAAATTGGTAGTTTCATAAAACACATCCACATAGTCTTGCCATGTCTTCCGGTGGTGTGACCGAACAACGGCTGCCGTCCGATGGCTTTCAATACTTCTCTAACCGTTATCTGGTCTTCATTCCATTTGAAAATGAGAACGCCGTAATCTTCAAGTACTCGAAAGCATTCATCAATTCCTTTTTTTATCACCCTTGGCCAATCTTCGGGAAGTTTACCATACTTCTTGGCCAACCAACTATTTTGACCAACCTTTAGAAGATGGGGCGGGTCAAATACCACCAGTTTAAAGGATTCATCCAAAAATGGCATATCGGTAAAGTCAGATACAATATCCGGATGGACTTTCAGGCTTCGACCGTCGCAAAGAGTATGCTCTTCATCTCTGATGTCAGCAAACAAGGTCAAAGGATTTTCCTTGTCGAACCAAAACATCCGGCTACCGCAACAGGCATCTAATATGATTTTCGTTTCACTCATTTCCAGTAGAGTTTTACGCCAAATGGCTATTAATTAACTTTTCCTTTAATTTTATTGCTCGCATTGCACCGAAACGAGCCACTTGAAGCTGTTCTTCAAGAAACAACTTACGATATGGGTATTGCTCAACAAAATGATATGAATAATTTCCATCATGAGTGACTCGTCTATGTCCATGAAGTGTTATCTTCATGTTTTCATCGTATGTTATTATCCCTGTATAGGAAGCTTTTAATTCATCCAGCTTATCATAAGCACGTTCAAGCAAAGATTTTGGAATACAATAATAGAAATACTTGATAATACCGTTCCCACCATGTGAATGTGCTTTCTTGAAATCAGCTAAGAAATCAGACCAGCTACGCTTGATCTCAATTTCTGTTAGATATCCTGCCTTTGATAAAACAAGCATATCACATTCATGGAAGATATTTAGCGCCTCCGATAATCCGTTTACGTTGAAAGCTATTATATTCCGGATAAAATTAAAATTGTCATGTTTGGATAGAGCTACTTCTATCTCGTACAATGTCCGTTTTGTATCCATATCAATCTCCTTTCTCTTTAATCCGTTCCAGTACATCCTTGTTGGCTTCCAGTATTTCATCGAAAGACGGAATAGGCATCCAATAGATTACATCATCTCTATGATAACTCTCACTTGCAGCGCAGTCATACCAAAAGTGATATTCCATATCTTCGTTGTAATCTTCATCATAATGCGCTATTCTTATTGTTCCATCTACAAGCATTACTAATTTTTCGTTTGTATCTTCAGGCAACCGCTCTTTCATGCTTATCCACGGGGATTGCTTTGCGTGCCATTCTGCACCTTGAATAAAATTCATCTCTCCAAACTTTGCCAAATCTTTACCCGACAAAGTTCTGTCAACTGTTCTGTGATTAAACAGAATGTTTTCTCTTGCTGCTTCTTCTACTGCCTGTCTCATATTACTCTGTTTTACGGTTTTTCTCTTAATTTTTCTTCACTGACGGTAGTATTAGAAATTGTATTTGTATTATTGGGTTTGCAATACAAACACATTTGGGTAAAAGGTGAATATACCCTGCCACACTTCGGACAAATCCAACCTTGCTGCCCGAACACTCCGTTATACGGATTAACTGCGCTTGATTCTTGTTTCATATTACTCTGTTTTACGTTTTTCTTTATTTAATTGATTCGTAAATACTTACCTGCGATATCGCAAGTCCTTAATATCTCAGCATTATCTTCACCGAAAGCGATTAGGATACTACCGCAACCGGGCGAATCTCCGCGTGTTCCATCCGGGCGGAAGAATCTAATCCGGTTGCGCAAAAACTTCATCGCTGTTGCCTTCTCGAATATTACATCTTGAAACATCTTTGAATCACAACGATTGAAAAGTAGAGCGATACCGTTGCCATGCTCTGCTAACCTTGTAATAAAACGTTCTATAAGAGGACGGGAATAAGGTGGATTCAGCCAAACACGGCCTACCCAATCTTTAGTTAATCCGTCATGGTTTTTGTTGTACATAGTTTCTGCCGTTTTCCAAAGCGGTTTAACCGGAGCGCATGGATCTAAATCAAACTTTCCTAATGCATCTATAATTTCCTTTGGCGTATACCATTCATCAGTAGTATTAGCCGATTTTTCAAAATTCGTATTCATTTTATTAAACATCAAATAAACTTGTTTGTACTAGAATTCCTTTGTCGGTCTTTATTTCCCCGAAACATTCACGGCGAAAACGTTCTTCCTGGGCCTGAAAGTATTCTTCGTCTATTTCGGTAGCATAGAAATCGAGACCTAACCCATATGAAGCTATCCTACTGCTACCACTTCCAAGATGTGTGTCTAGAATCTTATCTCCTTCTTTGGTGTACATCCGGAGGATTTCAGCATATAGCTTAACCGGCTTCTGACAGCGATGAATGTTTCCACCGTATTCGCCAATTGTGCATCGATTTAGAGTTATGATCCGAAGAGCCTTATCAAAACTACTCCATGCCAATTCTCCGTCAGACATTGTTAGTCCATGTTGTCCCTTATCCCAGACGATCCAACCCATTTTAGGAGGCAGATGTTGAGTAAAGTAGTTTCCTCCAAATATTACCTGATTTTCAGATACTCTGAACAGTTCTTGAAAATATTCTTCTCCCGGAGGCTCCATATCCCAATCTTTTCGTTCATACTGCTTAAATCCTAAATGCTTCGGCATCCCCCCCTTGTGCATTATGTCTATGCCATACTGTGGATCGACTATCGCTAAATCAAAGAACTTATCAGGAATATCCTTCATGTATTCCATGCAGTCCATGTTATATACTTCGCTTATCGGCATTATAGCTCCCTTCTATTCTATTATGTTAAAATCTTCTTCGTAATATTCAAATCCTTTACACTCGTCATTCTCAGGAGGAACTCTACCTATATCGCAAAATTCCTCTTCCGTTTCTTCGTTCATTAAACAATGAACACAATAGTCGCAATCGTAATCCATAGCTCATTATTTTCTTGTTATGGTTTAACTTCTTTGTATATTACATCAGGGTGATTCTCACAATATTTTATAATCTTTTCGTTTCCTTCCTGCCAACAAATAGGCACAGAGGCTAAACTTCTTACATTTTTTGCTAAATCGCAATCGTTGCAATTTTCTTTCCCCTTAACTTTGATTCGTTCATATTTCTTGCCATCTATAATTATTTTACTCATTTCTATTCTGTTTTAAATTAAACTCCTATTCACAAAGTCCATGATAAAGACTCATACAGCTATACCCACCTTCTGGCTCAAACATATCATCCATACCGACATCGTTACGGTTTACATACTCGAAAACTTCCTGTACTGTTGGATAAGTTCTATTCTTGCAGAAGCGATTGGGGATGTAACTGGGTGAGAAGAAAGACGAACCTTTTGGAGTTTCTTCTTTCATCCTTTGCTCTGCATCTATCAAGCGGTTACGCCCGAACTCTTCTTGTGAAATGAGTTTGACTTCCTGCTTTCGGCACATAATACAAGGATAGCAACCAACACGGGAAAATCCACGAAAATACAAAGGATTTGGCTTTTGTCCGGCAGATAAGATATGATTTATTACTTCTTGTGCCGACCACTGAAAAATCGGACGGGAAACGCTTGCATCATAGTGTTCACACCATTCAAGTACATCTTTTCTACGATAATCCTGCTTCCATACTTCAACAATCTTTCCTTTGCGATTCTTTTTAATGCGTTCGTAATACTCCCCAAAGTAATTGCATTCATAGGGAAGTTTAGCACGCTCTTCACTTTCCTTTGCCCGGATGCCTTGTATAATCACGCAAGGTTCAGTAAGTGAGAGAATGTAATCAATCATCGGTTTAATTTTCAATTCCGAAGTACAAAACCTTCTTTGGGAAGACGGGAACCGGGAGCGCTTGATAGACATATCTACAAAATCAGTATATTTCTTGCTTCTCAAAATTACTAATCTTACATCAAGTTGTTTGCACACGTTACTAATATGTTGATAAGTATCGGGATGCTCCCAACCTGTATCACAAAATACGGCTTCTATTTTATCGGTTCCGTATCGTTTGGCGGCTTGGATTAGGCAGGCTTGTGAATCCTTACCACCGGAAAAACTTACTATTATCTTCATTTCTATTTTGGTTAAGATTTTAACTTTTCGTATCTAAGTCCGAAGCACAATTTTATCATTATGCGTTGTAGCCAATTCATAGACTTAAAAACGGGAATAACTGATTTTGTGTATTCATGTACCAATTGAGCTACTGCCTTAGGTTGATCAACGAGAAAATGCGTATTATTATCATTCATAATGTTCCTTTCCTGTTTATTTTACGTTAATCTTCTACTGTTTTAAACAAAGAAACTATCTTAATCCTTCTCTTACACTCACCCAAAGCCTTTGCAGCTTCCATTTGAGCTTGTTGATAATGACAATGCGATTTGTCGAGAATGTCATCAAGCCAATATTTTTTATATTCCTCTGTCCGGTAAGTTAATCTGAAGGTCTCTGTAAACAAAACGTTGTCTATTTCAAATTGAACAAAGAAGTTATCTGTTTTAAGCATAGTTGTTTCTTTATAGTTCGTTGTTTAATTAATCATACCCATTAAGTAGTCTGATATTGCGTAGACTACCAGATAAAATAAGATGTTAACTCCTAGGAGAAGGAGGATGTTTAGCAACACTCTCATAACTAATCCAGCTCCTCACTACTTTTGAAAATATGAGCGAACGTACTTTTTTCGTCTGATAGATTGAGACCAAGTTGTGACGGAAAACGCTTGATGTAATTATAAAATTCAAACATCTTTTTATCATCATCTCCACATCTGTCAATTAACAACCTGATAAACGCAAGAAGACAATCGGAGTCGTTGCCAAAATTTTCCTGAGTGGAGAACTGGGTTTTGTCAACATCTTGTTTTAATTTACGGATAGCGGCTATTGCAGTGTTGAAATTACGTTTTGCATCGTAACGCAGTTCATAGCCTTGTTTACCCATTTCACTTCTCAAGTCATAGAGAAGGGTTTCTACAACATCTGTCAACACATAAGTTAAGTTGAGCGTTGTATTAAGATTTGTTGTTCCTACTAACATGATTTATTATACATTTATTGATTCCATTTATACGCCATGACTTATGAAATGGCTGCTTTACTTTTGTATATAACCGGCACCGTTTGCATATTGGTTTCAGATGCCTTCCGTCGTAATGAATACCGTTATAGATTACCGGATAACCTTGGAGTATCATCTGTTCGGGTATTAGCATTGTCATTTAGTAGGTAGATCACAAGCATAGATTGTGTGAGCCTGTTAAGTACCACTTCTTTTTCTGTTAATTTTTTAATTGTTTTCATTGCTCTTATATTTTTATTTATTGATAAACATTGACTTAGTCTTAAATCCAGACATTGTATTGACTATTTTCCCATAAAGAAATAAAGCGTTGGAACAATCGATTTCAAGACTAGAATTAGATGATTTTACAATATCACTTCTTAAATCTTGATTAGCGATAAGGAATGCTTCTTTTTGACTTATAGAATCAAAAGTTAATTGAACTGCAATAATTACTCGACAAGGAGCATTTAATTTACTAGCAAAATCCATAGCCGACAGTTCGTCATCAAAACTTTTTGGTTTATTGGGGCTATAAACTTTATAAATACATCCCTTAAAATAAGAACAGTTTTTTAAACGTTTAATGTTGCTTGATTTCATAACTTATATAATTTTTAATTTACAGGTATAAAGTTACTCATTTTGCTAATTGTAAACAAACGTTACCTTCCTTATTTATATGGCTTTATATTAAATTAACTTGCTGATAAACAAGAGTTTCCAATACGCCTTGAAGCCCTTTCAATAGCGTCCTTATCACCCTTTTCGACAAGTTTCTTTTCTTGCTCAAGATATTCTGCGTATGATATGCTATTATTACCACGCTCCTCTATCTCTTTTTGTCGCTGAATGCGGTATTGCTCACGTTCATGACGTTCAATATCGATTCGACGCTCTTTAACATACTCTAAGAGAGAACAAGAGATTTTCATTGGGCCAATAGCCCCGTAAAATTGTCCATATTTCCCTAATTTGAATCTGGAAATGAAATTGCATATTTCCGCAAGATTCATCCAATAATATTCACCTAGAACAAGGTTACAAAGTTCATCCAGTTGTGAATCCGTTATCCCCTTCCCTTGTTCCGAGTAATCGTTAAGGCTGTCGAACTGTACCTTCAGCCATCTTACCGCGTTGTCTTCACCGTACACGGAACGGATGTTGGCAAGTGAAGGTATGTTCTCATTCATTGCAATATCCGCAAGTGTAAGGCTTGATTTCGCCAGTTTACCTTGCAAATCAGGATTGTAATCAACCGCCATCCGAGAAGGTGTCGGGTATTTCTCCAATAAAGCCAACTGCTTTTCGTTTAGCTTCTTGCTCTGCAAGGAATTTTGCGTCCGCTTCTGCGAACTCAGCCATGAGTTTAGATTTTCTCCGCTCAGAATCAATTCGCTTTTGCTCGTAGATACTGCCGGTAGTTGATTTTGATTCATTATTGGTTCTCTTTTTAAGTTCAATATTTAGCCATCGGGCAAAATGTGACATTGCATCTTGGGGTGATTTTACCATTTCTCCCTCGTTTTGAAGTTTCATGAAGAACTTATCCAAATAATCATAAAAATCAGGAGGGGCAAAATCCTTATACCCACATAAACGAGTATTCATGCAGATAACCTCCATCCATGAAGTGTTCGACTTAAGTTCTCCATAGCACTCATCCAGTCCTTTTTCAAAAATCCCGTTTGGAATCTCCTCATACGCGCGCGGGGGAGAGAGATAATTATCTTTATCTTTGTCTTTATCTAATGCGCGTACATTATACTGTAAGGGCTTAGGTTCAACTTTAGGTTCAACTTTAGGTTCAACTTTAGGTTCAACTTTAGGTGTCAAATTTTGATAGCTAATCTGATACCTTGTCTTATCCCGTTGTCCTTTACCTCCTGATTTGAATGTGATAAGGCCCGCTTGAACTAATCTATTACGTGCTGATTTCATTGAGTTGACCGACACTCCCACGTCAGATGATACCTTTGTATCACTACGCGTCCAGCTATCCACCCAGCCTAAACGATTCGCTGTTTTTAGCAAGTAAAAATAAAGCCTCGTTTCACAGCAGGTAAATTCCCAGTCTTCGTCAAGAGACCAAAACTTATTTATCAGTTCTATATAAGTCATATATTTTCAAATAATGTACATATTTACTACAAGCCTATGTTTAATTATTCTAAAAAAGGATACTAGGATAGAAATAAAATAAGCTCCATATTTTCATTATCTCTATTTGTGGAACTCGGAGACAATTACTCATATAGAGCTGATTTATATCTTTATTATACGAGAGTTCCACCAATCGCATTTATTATTTTCACGGTGTAAAGCTAAACAAAAGTGACATAAAAACAATCACTTAATATCTATTATTTTTCCGTGATTAACTTTTTTTCTAATATCCCTTCCTTTGTAATGCCAAATCCTGCTTTGCAAAAGATATTTGAGTACGTATGTTATCTCCAGCATGAACAAGAGTTCGATTTATGCGATCCAGCCATACAACCAACTGATTAGCAGTCACACTTTGAGCTGAAACAAACTTAATTGCAACAGTTGCCGGAACCCGTGATATGAATTCCATGTGTTGCGAATATACATTTGCTGTTACCTGATCTTGGTACGCCTTTGCGTCAGCTAAAAGTTTGCCTGAACGGGCTAGATATACGTTTATGTCAGTAAGACGCTCTATCAGTTCTTTGGGGTTATCATTAGCCGTTGTTTCAAGGAATGACTGCATTTCTTCTATCTCCTGTATGATAGGAAGTAGAGGACAATCATCTATCTTGCATTCTCCTGAAGCGTTATTTTTAGGGCAGTATTTACAGTTTATTTCCATAATGATGTAATATTAATCTTTTGTTGAGAATTTATATTTGATCTCTTTATCGTCAAGTATGTATTTCTTGAATAACTCATTTACATCCATTCCGTTATGTTCCATATATAAGATATATGTATAGAAAAGAGCAGCTGCGCTTCCTTCTGTCAAATACATATTCGTTTGGGTAGCGCGTCCGGAACTTTGAGGATTTTCTACCGATAACAGGTAGGCATCTTCTTCTGTATGCGCAACGGTAACAAGACGGTGATCTGAAAATTCGCACCGGACCATATCTGTGATTGCTACTTTTCTTGCAGATTCATTATCAAATCCAAAGGTAATTTCACCAATGTTTTTACTTTCTTCCATAAGAGATACTATGCTTTTATAGAGTCGTTAATGTATGATGCCAACATTTCTCCTAATGTATGAAAACGTCTCAAACCTGCTAAAACAAGACTACCGCTCATTCCACTGTGACCTTGTTTAAAGAATAAAGACCGGCATATTTCAAATCTTTCCAATTCTTCTTTGGATGTATCATTCAATATCTCAATAAATGTCAACAAGCAGTCAAGTTCCATGCCATGATACAGGTCATTCAATCTGATAGGGACGATTTCATCCCAGTATTCTAAATGTTCTTCCGGGATGATGCCCCTTGCACGGTTTCTGTAATCTTCAGTTAATTGCGGAATTTTAGCCTTAAACTCCGCTTCCTTACGGTCATACTCTTCGTGTATCTTACGGATATATTCATCGTGTTCCGCTTTTGACTTACCGGTCACTTTTATATACACTTCATCGAGAGAATCAGTAGAATACAACGTTTTCTCGTTAAATTCACCATAACATGGTGCATTCTCCTGCAATTCTTGATATGCTCTATCAAGATTGATTCCTGGGTAAAATTCAATTTTCTTCATTGTTATATTAATATTATAAGTCAAATAGACTTGTTTGTACTAGAATACCTTTATTAGTTTTTATCTCTCCGTGACATTCATAACGGAAACGTGAATTGCCTTCTTTAAAATAGAACTTGTCTTTTTCACATCCCCAGTAATCGAATCCTATCTTGTAAGCTGCAATCCGGCTACTTTGACTACCCATGTGAGCATCACCGATCTTATAACCGGGGTTAGCATATTGATTGAGTAACCATGCGTATAGAATTACAGGCTTTTGGCAGGGGTGAATCCGCTTTTCATTCAATTTTTTGTTTCCTTGCTGGATAATTGCCTTAGATAAATCCTTTCCGCAATAGGTTCCCTGAATCATTCCCCGCCACATACAATATACAAGGTCAGTTCTGTCATTCATACTGCAGTAAGCTATTTCACAATCGTATTGGTCAGTATCACCATTTAGCTTATCCCAAACAATGCGTCCACCGGCAAAGTCGTAATTAAAGTAGTTTACTCCCCATATTATCTGATTTCGGCTAACCCTTTTTACTTCATCGAAATATTCTGGAGGGGGAACTCGTGAATCCCAATCGGATTTCGGATAAACGGATTGTTTGACAGGCAATATGTTTCCATTATTCTGTTTTACTGTATTGGGCTTGATCGAAGGGTTATCTGCTCCAATTCCGTATGGTGGATCATCTATGAACAAATCAAAGAAGTTGTCTGGGAATTTCTTTAAGAAATCCATTCGGTCTATATTGTATACTTCGCTTATTGGCATGGCTATTCCTCCTTCTTTCTCTTTTTTACGTATTTCCAAGCAAGTGTTATCGCAGATATAAAATTTATCATGCTTATAACAAAAAGAATACTATATAACCATACTATACCCGAGTGATAAGCAAGTAAAAAAGCAATCAGCGATAGCCAAAATACTATTTCCTCAAATTGATGATCTTTCATTGCTATTTCTCCTTGATTAATTCCGGGTTATCGTAAATGTTACCTTTGATTTCAAACTCACATTCTAGCCTATTTGAATATTTGTCCATCCAATCATCGGGCATGACAAACGGTGTGCGTGAATTAGAACCAAACTTATTATGCTCAACACAGAAAAGTGCAATATTACTATCAAATACGACATTGCCAATAAATCCGAAACAGGGATTTTGATGGACAATACGTTCTACAATGTCTCCTTCATAGATTTCTTTTCCGTTCTTGTCTAACAAACCAGTGAACTGACCTACGGTGTCTCTATCTACTTCTATCGAAGACAAATCAATTGAATTAATATCGTTGATATAGTTTTCATCAGCAAGGTATCCATATACCATTTTTTCGTTGTCAATTCGCTTTCCTCTAAATTTTATAGTACGATTCATTTATTCCTCCTTTCTGTATCTTTTAATGGCAGTCCTTTTGTTGAAAATCAATAGTTTTATCAAAGCAACAATTAGCTTTAATAGCTCTAATTTGCCGACAATGATAATGTTAATATCATAGAAACCATCATTGCTCATAATGTTATACCAGTTCCTATATGGATTAAGGCATCTAAAAACAGTCGTGACATTTGTTATTTTTTTCATTTATTTCCTCCTTCTATGCGTTTTTTTATTTTTGTTTTTCTTTCTGCGTTTAATGATACATTTATTGTAGTGAATATTATCACCCTCGTGGTAAGAACGAACTTTTCTGCAATTACTGACAGGATTGTCCAACATTGTTATATCCGGCAAAGGTGGTGGTGGCTGCATAATAGTGTAAACCTTGGGAAGTTCAACTTTGAGTTTTTCTTCCTCAACTAATTCATACCCCAATTTGGTACATTTATCCTTTAAAGCGGAAAGTGTAGAAGGGTCTAATGTTTCACAGTTTGCAATGGATATCCTCTTCATCTGCGTTCGTTTTTAAGTTCTTTCAAAACCTTTTTAGCTATCTCATAGTGATTCACCTGCCAACTAGTATAAATATCATCTGTATGTTCATCGTAATGGTTAGCATATACGTATGAATCCAATTCTTCACGAAAAGATTCTCCATCTAGTCCACTATCATCGCAATCATCGTACATTCTCAATTTATGAGCTACTTCCTTACATTCTTGATGCGTTATGAAGTCGTACACTACTCCGTCATAGATGTTTGTCTGGCGGACATACTTTTGCCCCGGCTTTATCTTGCAGGCGCAAAACTCACACACATGTTCTTTCTTAGCTGTTGGGTAAGTTTCTTTTAGTATTGTTGGCATAGTTATTCTCTTTTAGTTCTTTAATTAAAGCATCAGCGTTTCTTACTGCTGCCCTTGCCAGTTCTTGGGGTGTTGGATTAGGTTCTATTCCTTCAATAATGGGAGCACATAAAAGCCCTTGCATGGCTGATTTCGCTATTTCATAGCGTCTCTGTTCCCAATCAATTGCTGAATTTCCAATATTCAAAAAATCAAGGTCACATTCTCTGAAAATCATATTATCGCATACATATAAATTATCATCACAATGTTGCGCATTTATATTGAATTTCGGAATTACGTCTATTAAAACTCCAGTTGCTTTTACTCTTGCTTTCATAACTGATTAATTTTAATATATCCGTTTTCAATACACCAGCAAAGCATCTCGTAGGCTGCGTCAATTAATAAATCTGATTTAAACTCTTTATAGTAATCAAATTCATCAGACATTGAATAGTATATAGACCATACAGAACAATCATAAGTGGATATTGTAAGATAATAAGTATCTGTAACTATATTAATTTCTTTCGGCAGTAATTCTATTATGTCCTGAAAGGTGTAGGTAGGAATTGATTCATACGACATAAACCCACAAGTTTGAAATGCCTTATGCAAGCTCAAAAACCATTTACCTTTTGATTTGTCATCAATACGGATTCCATGCGACACTCTCGCCCAATACATACTTGCATCACTTGTGTCCAATCTAAGTTCCTGTAAATGTTTCATCTGTTCGACTGATAATACCTGTTTTGATTTCATAATTCATCCTCCAATTTTCACTGTTATTTGATTTTTAAAAATATCATTATCCTATCCCACAATAGTAGATAGCCCTCCCAATAGTCACTAAATCTAAAGTAGTACCAGCTCATTTGTATATACCATATTGGCAGGTAAACAAAAAATAAGGCTAACCATAAAGGGGTAAGCAACAATCTGATTATTAATCTAAGTTTATCCATAATCAATCTCCTTTCTCTTTAATCCGTTCTAGTACATCTCTGTTGGCTTCGAGTATTTCATCGAAAGACGGAATTTCTCTCCAATGAGTAACATCCCAAGGTCGGAATGTTTCATAGGCGTAATTGTCATTCCAGAAATATATATTACTATCTTCTTCTATATCATAACATGCAAGCCTAACAACACCGTCTTTAAGTCTTATTAATACAGGATCTCCTTCTTCCGGCAACCGTTCATTAACGCTTATCCAAAGGGATTGTCTTGCCTGCCATTCTGCACCTTTTCGAAACATATTGAGCATTGCATTTCTATCATATACAACCCCCCAAAATGATAGATTTCTTGACGTACAAGCATAACTGAAAAACAATTCATTTATTGCTGCCAATTCTAATGTCTGTTTCATACTACTCTGTTTTACGATTTTCTCTTAATTTTTCTTCACTGACGGTCGTATTAGAAATTGTATTTGCATTATTGGGTTTGCAATACAAACACATTTGGGTAAAAGGTGAATATACCCTGCCACACTTCGGACAAATCCAACCTTGCTGCCCGAACACTCCGTTATACGGATTAACTGCGCTTGATTCTTGTTTCATAATTTGATATTTTAGTTATTTCTTATGGTTAAGTCGTTTAATAGCGTCCTTTTTGGAATATGCCATAACTTTCTGTCCTTTTATGGTAAACTCTCTTAACTCTTTAACTGATGACTTAACTTTATAGTCAGGATTAAAAGTCATTCTTTCTCTACGATTCACAGAGTATGGATCGTTACTTTGTACTGCTGCGCACATCGCTGCTGTTGCCAGTAACATTTGCTTCATTTTACTCATATTCGAATATTTTTTAAGAACTATATATAACTTCAAACTCCCATAGAGCAAATATCTGATTATCATTAGTCTCTACCCGATTCCAATCAGGTATGATTTTCTTTACTTCAACTTTTTGCCCGTTCTTTAATAATCCGATCATTTTTCTATATTTATTAATTACAAAATCATTTTATACACTATTTTTCAACTCTATATTACCTCGAATAATCAAGGATGATAGTTGTTATTTCAAATTGAATGATTCACTTAGAACCACTTAAAACCGGTAAAACAGTGACAACCATTTTCAGATTGTCACTGTGTCGATTGGCATCAACTTAATGTGTGGGACGAATCCCCTGACACTACTTTCCTACTTAGTTAGCTCCCATTCGACTAGCGTAATCAAAGTGCTCGACCTGATTACGGGAAGAACGAGAAACCTTTAAGCTATTCGATAGCTCGATTTTCAACTTTTCGTTTTCAGCTTTTAACCGATAACACTCCGCTCTGTATTGAGAGCATTCTGTGAATGACTTTAACATTGCGAGGTATTGGCTTATTTCTACCTTAATTGTTTCCATATATTGTTTTAATAACTAGCTTTTCTTTGTCTGGTGTTTGCTACGAAAGTCTTGTTTGAACCTTTCAATTTAATTTCGCCTAGATTCTCCCAATCTCCATTAGCCCATATTTTGGTAATGCATGAGCCTTTATATTTGTCAATATTGGCTTTGATAAGCTTCTTTGCTGGAGCTAGTGAATGAAATGTAAATGTGTCATCCCATTTTTCACACTCAACATCATATTCCCACTTTTTGAGTTCATGATTAAACTTATCACCGATGTATTTGTAACAAACAGGTTCGCTGAAATAGACTGTGTACTGTTTCATTGCTCTATGATTTGTATTATTAGTTATCTCATTATACTCCCATTGACTCGCTGTGTAGTTCTTATATAGTCATCCAGTAGTTCGTGAAGGATGAAGTCTGGGTAAACGTTGATTGTACCGAAACGCTCGATATTTACCTTATTTACTGGATACCCTCTTTTCCTACATAGGCGTGCAGCATCATTGCTAAGCTTTGAAATGTCACTTACATAGATCGGCAATTTGTATCTTTGGATATATGATGACATCGTAGAACATCCATAGTTACCGATACACTTTGAAGATAACTTTTTTATTTCCTCTTCGAGTGCGCTTAATCTTAGCTCTGTAGTTTTAAGCCTTTTCTCTTGTTCCACATTCGTTTGAGCTAGCTGGAGAATAAGTTCGGCTTGGCTCATTTCAACGGTTGGGTTCAAAATATTGTCCATTGCTCTAAATTTTAATGTTCTGATTACTCGGTTATCTCTCTAATTGAAAGTTCAGGGAATCTATCACCTTTCACGTGCATTGACATGACATACATATAGCAGAAATCAGCCGCCTGTTCGTATGTTTCGAACTTGAATGTTACGCTTGAACCTTTCTTATAAACTTCGTATTTCATTGTTTTATATTTTAAAGTGTTAGTTATATCTTAATCACCTACGTAACGTGAACCGAATCTACCAGTACTATTCACATTGTAATAAGCCGATGCAGGAATGTTCTTGTTATTGTAGCCTTCGTGCATTGTAGCCTTAGCAGCTTTGCTCATCGCTTCTTCTCTTTCTGCCAAGAATTTATCAGTTCTTTCCTTTACCGCTTCTACTGTGAAGTTAGCTTGGAGTTTTGCAAGTCTCCATGATGACTTTAAACATTCACCAAAGGTCTTACCTTGCTTCTTACCTGAATACTTGTAGTTTCTGTGAGCGTTCTTGAATATTTCTGATAAATTGTAGCGTTTCATATTCTTTTTATTTATGAGTTATTTTTGATGATGTAAAACTACATTATAATGCCGTATTTACCAAACAAATACAGCATTTAATTACCTATTTAGCTTTAATTAACGATATTATAATATCGTACTATCATTAAAATACTACATTTGCATACATAAAACTTAATATTATGGAGCTAAGAGTAAAAGAAATTACAAAATCAAAGGGACTTACAATGCAGCAACTTTCTGAAAAGTTGGGAGTTACTCGTGATACATTAACAAGGAATGTGAACGGAAATCCTACCATTGAGACCCTTTCCAAAATAGCAACCGCATTAGAAGTACCTATATGGCAATTATTAGCGTCCCCGGAAGAGGTGCAGCTTCCCTCAAACGCCCATTCTATCAAATGCCCACATTGCGGAAACGAGTTCCCGGTTAGTGTGAATGTCGAACTTAAAACACAAAACAAAGATTAATAACTAAATAGCCATGAAATTAAAACTATGCTTCATATCAATTCTATTTGTATCAGTATTACTATGCTCATGCGAAAGTCCAAAGACTGAAAATGACGAGCAAGTATTGGAATATGATGTGATCGAGATTGACTCTTGTGAGTATATAATGGTTCAATCCGAAACGTATGCTTGGAAGAAAGTAACAAGTATTGCTCACAAAGGAAACTGTAAGTATTGCCAAGAAAGACGGAAACATGAATTTGACAAATAATATAAGCCATGAACCGCATCAAGCTCACAAAGGAAGAAAAGGCAACTTTGCTCAATGTTTTCAAGAATGGAAGTAAACAACCTCGTGAGCTTTCACCGATAGCTTTCCACTTCGCTTTATCTCTGTTGCACGAAAAAGGACTTGTAGAATACAAAACCAATTACGATGAAGTGCTGGAAGCCAAACTGACTATCAAGGCTAAAGCGTACTTGGAATGCAACCCAAACCTAAAGAATCCGGTTCCATGGAAAGATATTGTTTTGATAACCTTATCCGCTATAACTGCCATATCCACTTTTATAGCTTTGTTTATCAGTTGCTCAATCTCATTAAGTAAATGATATATGAAACGAATAAAACTCACAAAGGAGGAAAAAGAAACACTTAGAATCGTTGATAAGTTCAACGGTAAATGTCCTTGCGGTTTCCCTTTGCACGTCTACAACTTGTCCGTCCGATCACTTGAAAGGAAAGGACTAATAAAAGCCGCCTATCTGGAAGGTGGAGCAGTAGAAGATGCCAGAACCACTGATGAAGGGAAACACTACCTTTGTGAGAATCCCAATTTACGAAACCCTACCAACTGGACTGTTATCGGAGTAATAGCTGGGATACTTTCTCTTATCGTGTCTGTTATAGCCTTATTTATAAGTTGTACCGCGATGTATAGATGAATAAGGGGGATGCATTTGCATCCCTCTTATTTATATTAGCTAAGAATTAATAAGATTAATGATCCCTTGCCTGCCAATTCCGGTAATCTTTCTATGGTAGATAATATGTCCGTTGTCAGCAACCTCTTGCTTTATATCAAACCAACCAAGCGTAGAGTATTTAGTGTATGGTACCCACGTCTGATTAACTTTGTATTGTACGCCAAGTTCTTTTAAACGGTTGTTAAGTTCAATTGCCGATTTAAGCCCTAGCTCTTTAGCAACCTCCGTACATGTATAGGTCTTATTGACATGAGTTAGCACAGCTACCTGTTTCTCTGCTTCAATGCGTGCCGACCGTTCTTCTTTTAGTTTAGTGAGAAGTTCAATGCCGAAATCCGGATTATTCAATATTTGGTCAATAACATTGTCGGTAGCATATATACCGTGTTTGCGGATTGTCTTTAAAATGCCCTTAATTCCTTTCTTGAAATCTTTAGCTATTGGTTTGCGGGATTGCATTAATACTTCATACAATCCATCTTCTGTAAGTAAATTGCAATCACGTCTTTGACCTGCCCTAAGGATTGTTGAGGTCAGCTTTTCATCATCATCAATTCCTCGTATCATTTCAGTAACATTTGAATGTTCTATCCATTCTGCTACATCATTAGCAAGGAACAGTGGGTTTTCGACTGAACCATAAACATTAATTTCACGTCCTAAAAAGTTAGACGTACTGATAAGATTTACTTCACTTGTTCCGGCTACTCTAACTTCACCAAACGATTCATTCTTAAAAATCTGAATGTTGTCCATAATAATGTCTTTTCGTTCGAGGACGTACCACACTTCTTCATGCGGAGATAAAAAGGCGAAAGCCATGCAGGGGGTTGTGACCTACACAGCTTTCTATATCTTAATCCTCTGATTAATTCTAATTTTAATAAGTACAACCCAACGCATTGCAAATATAATAATAATTTTTTAAAAGTGATTATATAACCAACAATCAACATATTCTTTTAACTATTTTGTGATTCGATTCTCAAATGAAATTGCTAACTTTGCATTGTGATACATATATAGCAGTACAACATGGGTAACTGGAGCGAAAGACAAGAAGAAAAACGAGAAGGAAAAGAGAAAGAGAAGACAAGCCGAGAAACGCTCGGAAAGTATTTCTATGACTTATCAAAACTTTCTTTTACTGCTTTATTCCTAGGTGGTGGAGTATCTTTAGTATTGGATTTCCAAAACATTAATTATTGGGTACTTGTTTCTTTTGGTGCTTTTACTTCTTTTATCTTTGCATATATTGGATATAAAATACTTAAAAAATAAATAGTTATGAATGGATTAACAATAATATTTATATTTACTAGCGTTGTTGGCGCAGGGATAGCTATTTGGCTTAACACCAAATCCGGAAAAAGATGGCTCAATAGCCTATGATAATTAATAGTATTAAACTTGTAATAGATAAAAGCGTCATGTAGAGTGACGCTTTTTTATTGCAGTTATACAATATAAGGCAGATTAAAAGCTGAAAACAAAATGTCAAAGAACGATTTGCCAAATAGGAGTTGAGCCAATCGACACAGGGTTTATTTGTCTAAACCAATTTGTCTGGACAGCATCTCGCATAAGGCTTCTAGCTGTCCCAATATATATGGTTTTATATCCTCACTACAATTACTTGTAAATGCGACAAGATTCTCTGATAGCTTATGCCATTCTTCTAACTCATTTGGTTTCATAAGTCTCAATCTTTAAAATTTGCGAAACCACCATAACTACATGTTATTCAAATAATCAGTTACCACTTTAATGAAATCGTCAAGAGAACGGCAGACAACATATTTATTTCCAGCCGCTTCACATTCCTTTTGCCATTCTTTTTGTGCTGTTCTTTGGTACTCACCTGGCTTTTTCATTTCTATACACAAAGCACCGTAGAAACGATTACTTTTAAGAAGTATCAGATCTGCAACTCCCGAAAGCATCCCTTCTTCTTTCATGTATGCCCCGTTTCTAGCACTTCTTCTTGCTGCATTAGGAACAGCAAATAAGATGTTTCTTAATTGGGGGTATTGGAGGCGAAACCATCTAATACAAGATGCTTGTATCTTATGTTCTTCACTTTTTGGCTTTCTGCGAATATTGGTTCCGCAATATTTAGCTTTCATTTCTTCGTATGTCATAATACCCTAGCAAGTTTAAAATCAAGCAACATCAATAACTCATTAAATTTCTCTTTATACCAAAGAGGCTGTGTTTCTTTTGGATTATTAGGGTTGACTTGGTTCTCACCATACGACCGACCGGATTCGGTTATTGATTTGAAATGCTTATCTTTGCCTTTTGATGATTTCCTTTTAATATCACATAAGATACCTTTCTGAATCGCTCTTTGATTAAACGCTTGTGCGCTGATGGATAAACCCGTTTCTTTGAGCAATTCAGTAGCGGACTTTACTACTCCTTTGCTTGGGGTATAATCGGGTGTCGGTAATCCAAGGGGATCTGCGATGCTCTTAGCTAACATCAATTTAGATGTACCGTTTAAATTAAGTGTTTTTATAAGCCATGTCGCAACCTTCATCTTGTCGGATATAGTCGGCTGTTTGTTCACTTCTGTTTTTACAGAATAGCCACCTGTCTTTCGGATAGATGGAAGGACTTCTGATGTTATCCATTTTCGGAAAGGTTTAGCTCTGTCGCTATCACTTCTAATTATCACATCATACATTCCAGCTTCGGTTACAAAAGTAGCTTGCTGCGTTCCTCCTTTAGTCAAAAGGGGGTGCGTCAGACGCACGTCCTCGTCTAATCGACTTGCACACTTTGAAACATCTTTAATTCCGATTGCATGACATAAGTCTGACAAACAGAAAAGAGGTTCTTCACTTGTACCTGCGGTACGAATTTCTCCAAAGTTGGGGTTACTGAACAATTTAATGTCTTGTGCCATATATTTTAACTTTAACTATTATAGAGAGGAACAAATAACACACACCGTTCCTCCCTTTTAAACTAATCTTCAATTATCGCCCAATCTGGCAAATATTCTTCACTGTTGGTCTCCTTCATTAGTATCTGATTTATTGTTAGGGATTACTTTTGTTTTACCTCCAGTTTTATCAACGATAACCGGTTTGCCACCTACTGTAGTTTCGGTACATTGCCCTTCAGGGAACTTATCAATAAAGCGAACTACTTCTTTATCTTCTGTTATATTACTTCCCTCTTTGGCTTCAAAAGGGAATACGTCTACAATAGGAGTTTCAGCTACCATGCCGATCTGATAATCCGCCATGGTTCCTTTCATGCCCTCATCCAGCTTTTTCACTGCATCACGCAAGTTGGCAGCTTGTACCAATACCTGTGTGGAAGTCTTTTTCTCTGCACCGCTTTTTTCGTCCAGCGTGATGAAAATAAGTTTGCATTTGAACCAACGGTCGGCACTTTCTTCGTCGCTGGGGAAAAGTTCGCTATAATTGGCACGTTTAATGTCGGAAACTGTAAATTCTCCGGATATGAATGGAGTCATTTCTTCAATAATTCGTGCTTCTGCTTCTGTAAAGCTGAGTGCATCAACAAGATATGGTTCGGTAACTTTTTTCTGCATTCCGTTTTCCATTACTTTTTCATAACGAATCTTGCACTCAAACCAAGTATGCATTGCCATAATTTTCTTCCTTTTTAATTAATTAATTCATGTAAATTGCCTACAAAGATAAACAAAATACCAAAGTAAGTGCCGAAAGAATTTTATTTTCTTTTATGCAAATTCTTAAGTTCAAAGGAAAGCATGACACGGAATAGTCCGATAATGAGGAAAGTGAAAGAAATCATATAGACCGCGTAGAGTGCACCTATGGCCGGTTGCCACAATATCAATAAGGAACATATAATGGCAAGGATACCGAAAGCCATGTACCAGCCCCAGTCGCGAGTACCATAACGTTTCAGGTCGATCGAGTAACCGGTGGAGGAGAAGCCGCGGAACATGAGCCAAAAGGCTATGATAAACGGAATGACTTCCATGCTGACCATGGGATAGGCAATCAGGTAGATGCCGAGAATAACGTCGATGATTCCTCCCACGATATACCAGCCCCAGCTTGGCACACCTTTTCGATTGCTGACTGCAAAGAGGATTTCCAAGATACCGCTTATCAACATGGATATGCTGAATACGATACTTAGAGCTACATAGCTGCTTAAAGGTGCAAACATCAGCCAAAGGGCTACAATAATATACACGATTCCCAAGAGAAGAGAAGCCCACCAATTTTTTACTGAGTGTTGAATCTCATTGAATACTGTTTCCATACGTTTTTATATTTAAAATTGAATACTAGAGTAATTTCGTTGTGGAATAACAATTTGAATTTAGAAAAGGTTTTCCGTGAACATATTTCGAGGAATAGTTGTTTTCTATATAAAGTAAATTTTAAAAAAAATATGCATTATGGCAACAACAAATTTCAAAGGACAACCGGTGAAACTGATCGGTGAATTTATACAAGTGGGTAAAGTAGCTCCCGATTTTGAGCTGGTAAAAACAGATTTATCTTCTTTCTCTCTGAAAGACTTGAATGGTAAAAATGTGATTTTGAATATTTTCCCAAGTTTGGACACAAGTGTATGCGCAACGTCGGTACGCAAATTTAATAAGATGGCTGCCGGATTGAAAGATACGGTTGTATTGGCTATTTCTAAAGACCTTCCTTTTGCTCACGGTCGTTTCTGCACGACGGAAGGTATTGAGAATGTAATTCCATTGTCAGACTTCCGTTTTTCGGATTTTGATGAAAGCTACGGTGTGCGTATGGCGGATGGGCCATTGGCCGGACTTTTGGCACGTGCAGTGGTGGTGATTGGCAAAAATGGAAAGGTAGCTTATACTGAACTTGTTCCGGAAATCACGCAAGAACCTGATTATGATAAGGCGCTGGCTGCTGTGAAATGATTTTTTAATTTGGAATTATAAGATTTTGACCTAATGAGAACTGGTAGACAGATCTGGCAGGACACCAGACCTCCATTCTTGTTAGGTTGTGTTTTTTTATACACTAAACCTTATTGACATGAACAAAATAGGAATTTTATTCTTTGCCCTGTCAACTATGGGCATTGGAACCCTTTCGGCTCAAACTGCCGATAGTACTCAAACTTCTCCCTGGACTAAAGAAGGATTTGCCGGACTGAAACTGACACAGGTTAGTCTGACCAACTGGGCTGCCGGAGGTGATAACTCTGTGGCCTTTGACTTGCAAGGTACATATCAGATTAATTACAAGAAAGAAAAACATTTATGGACCAATCGTCTGGAATTGGCATACGGACTTAATAAGACTGGGGAAGATGGTACGAGAAAAGCAAATGATAAGATTTATCTGAATACGAATTACGGTTATTCCATTGCCAAAAATTGGTATGCCAGTGCATTTGCGACATTCCAAACTCAATTCTCTCCGGGGTATGACTATTCGGTCAACAAAGATGTTTCAATCTCCGAATTTATGGCTCCCGGTTATTTGACTACCGGTTTGGGATTTACTTATGATCCGGGCAAGATATTTACAGTTGTACTATCTCCTGCTTCTTGGCGTGGCACCTTCGTACTAAACGACCGTCTCTCTGATGAGGGGGCTTATGGAGTAGATCCCGGTAAACATCTGCTATCAGCTTTTGGAGCAAACCTGAAGGGGGAGGTCAAATATGAATTTCTAAAGAATATGACCGTATATTCTCGTCTTGACTTATATTCCGACTATCTGCATAAACCTCTGAATATAGATGTGAATTGGGAAGTACAAGTAAATATGATTATCAATAAATGGTTCTCAACCACTCTGACTACCAATCTGATGTATGATGATGATGTGAAAATAGCTCAGAAAGACGGTACAAAAGGATCACGTGTACAATTCAAAGAGATATTGGGCGTGGGAGTGCAGTTTAATTTCTAATTCAAGTATAAATATAAAGCGTAACTACCTGACTGGTAGTTGCGCTTTATATTTTATATCTACTACTTATTTCTTCTTTTTTTTCAGTCCTTTGTAAGCGATGAATCCGACAACCAGTATGACAACAGCTATAATGACATAACCGATTTCGTGACTATATTTGGTTGCCATTACATAAACGTCATTGGTTGTTTTGAGGTCTGTAAACCGATAAATCAGATATCCGAGCACGGCCAATACCGTATTCCATATTCCGGCGCCTAGCGTTGTATAAAGTAGGAAAGGGCCTAACTTCATGCCGGCCAATCCGGCAGGAATACTGATAAGCTGACGTACAGCAGGGATGAGACGTCCGAAGAAAGTGGAGGCCGCACCGTGTTTTCTGAAATATTCTTCGGCATGGTGCACTTTTTCTTCATCGATAAGACACATATGCCCCAAACGGCTGTTAGCAAATTTGTAAACAATGGGACGCCCTAACCAACGGGCCAGGTAATAATTGACTAATGCACCGATGTCTGCTCCCACAGTTGCGAATACAATGACTAGAAAGATGTTCATACTGTCGTCTGCCATGGCTTTCCATGCGGCAGGTGGCACTACGGCCTCAGAGGGAAAGGGAATAAAAGAGCTCTCGATAGCCATAAAGATTGTGACTACCCAATAGTTCAAGTTTTCTAATACCCATTTGAGAAGTTCTGCTACTGATTCCATTTTTTAAGGGATGAATGATTTAATTTGATTTATTGTTTTCTTTTTCTTCTTTAAGACGTTTCATAATTTCTTTTAAGATCGGTTCATCCTCTTTTCTATGGTCCGGACCGTTCAACAACTGCTGAATGGTTTCTTCTCTGAATGGACGTTCGCAATCTTTATTGTATTTGAGGAAACCGTCCAGGTCATCGGTCATGATACTGATAACACTCAATCTTTCCGGCAGGTCTTCATATTTCGGATTGATTTTGTAGGCTTTCTCATAATTTTCTTTGGCCTCGTACATATAATTGTGTTCCGAATAAGCAGTACCGATCATGTACCACATTTCCGGACCGGTACTGGTTTTTGCAGCTTTTTTAAATGCTTGGGTTGCTTTTTTCTCTATATCTTCCTCTAGGTATACTTTCCCTTCCGTCAGGAAGATAAGGCCTTCGTCCGGATTGATTTCTTTTGCTTTCTTGCATAGCTGGTGAGCTTCCTTATATCTTCCCATTTTGGCAACGGCATTTGCTTTAGTGGTATAAGTATCTATCAGTAGAATCGAACCGCTGTCTCCGTTTTCCTCAAAAATCCGGATAACCTGGTTACAACATTCTTCTGTTTTTTCCCAATCTTCTTTGGTAGCATAGGACATCCCCATGAACATATACCCCAATTCGGGGGGGATGGCTTTGTATTCAATGGCTTTTTCGTAATTCTCGATAGCGCTGTCGGGGTTGTTGAGGTAGAAGAAACTGTGTGCTTTGTAAGCGTAAGCTTCTCCGTATTTATCATCGGCAGCCAGTGCGAAATCACAGGTTTCGATAGTTTTGTTTATATCCTCGCTCATAAAATAGCATTTTGCCAGTCCCATCCAGTAAGAAGGGTTATAAGGAGCGATGTCAATCAACTTGTCAAAGCACTCGATAGCTTCTTTCATGTGTTGCGTTGCTCCCAGATAGTCGGCCTGAAGTACGATAAAGTCTTCTTCTTCGCCATATTGGTCTTGTCCCTTTTCTATCCATTCTTTCGCGGCTTCCGGATATCCCATATCCATATAAAGATAAACGATCTCGATGATTGAGGCCAGATCGTCGGTGTCCTCGATTGTATTTATCAGTTGTTGTGCTTCTTCCAGTTTACCTTCATTCAGTAACAGTTCTGCTTTCAGCATTTTTACCTCGGAGTCATACGTTTCTGTGATACTGTTTGCCACTTCTTTGGCTTTACTTAGTTTTTGAGTATCCAGATAAAGAAAGGCTTGTTCTATCAGTAAGCCAGTGTTGCCGGGGTGCAGTTGAAGTCCGTAATTAATGACTTCCTGTGCATCGTTGAATTTGCGTTCGGTGGCATACCAATCGGCAATATCAGCGAGCTGGTCGCCATCCAGGTATAGTTGTCGTTTTTCTGCTTTGGCGGCTTCGTATCTTTGGATGATTTCAGTCAGTTCTTTTTTTGCACTTGGTGAATTTTTTCTCCCCATTTTATTTTTTTCTTTTTAATTGCTGACATGGGGCTGCTACAAAAGTTCTTGTTCATTTCCTTTTGACACAGCCCCATGTTATAAAGTAAAGCCTGACGGCTTAGTTATTTATTGATCTTACCCCACGTGTCTTTTAAGCCCACTGTACGGTTGAATATCAGTTTTTCCGGAGTTGAATCTTTGTCAATGTTGAAGTAACCGATTCGTTGGAACTGCAAATAGGAGAGTGGAGGCAGGGTTGCTGCAAACTTCTCTATGTAGCAGTTCGGAAGAACTTTCAGTGAATCGGGGTTGATAATATCTTTCATTGCTTCCAATGCATCACAGTTTTTGGCCTCGCGGATAGCAGCCAGTTCGTCGCGCGGGTTTTCTACTTTCCACAGACGGTCGTACAGACGTACTTCCGCTTGCATACAGTGGTTGCAGCTTACCCAGTGAAGTGTTCCTTTCACCTTACGGTTGGCATCCGGCATACCGCTACGGGTATTTGCATCGTATTCACAATAAACTTCGGTGATGATACCGTTCTCGTCTTTTTTACATCCTGTACATTTTACGATATAGGCATTTTTGAGACGCACTTCCTGTCCCGGTGTCATACGGAAATATTTCTTGGGAGCATCTTCCATAAAGTCTTCACGTTCCATCCACAGTTCACGGCTAAATTCGATCAGGTGACTTCCTGCTTCCGGATCTTCCGGATTGTTGATAGCTTCCAGTTCCTCGACCTGTCCTTCCGGGTAGTTGGTAATGATAAGTTTCACCGGATTGATAACGGCGGACACACGGATAGCACGGCTGTTCAGGTCGTCTCTTACAGAACTTTCGAGCAAAGCGATGTCATTCAGCGCGTCGTAAGTGGTATATCCGATTTTATCAATAAATTTGTGGATAGATTCGGGAGAATAACCGCGACGGCGGAAACCGCAGATTGTCGGCATACGAGGATCATCCCAGCCGTTTACCAGGCCTTCTTTCACCAGTGTCAGCAAGTTACGCTTACTCATCAGTGTATAGCTAAGATTCAATTTATTGAATTCCGTTTGACGGGGACGATGGTCGTTCAGGTCTTTCCCTTCTTTCAACCAGTCGATAAAGAGATCGTAAAGCGGGCGGTGCACAACGAACTCGAGCGTACACAGGGAATGGGTAACTCCTTCGAAGAAGTCACTTTGTCCGTGGGCGAAGTCGTACATCGGATAGGCTTTCCATGTGGTGCCTGTGCGGTGGTGCGGGTGTTTTACCACACGATAGATGATCGGATCGCGGAAGTGCATATTGGGATTAGCCATGTCAATCTTTGCACGGAGCACCATAGCGCCTTCTTCGATCTCACCGCTATTCATCTTTTTGAAAAGTTCGAGGCTTTCTTCGATAGGACGATTCCGGTACGGACTTTCCACACCCGGTTGGGTAGGAGTTCCTTTTTGCTGTGCAATCTGTTCGGAAGTCTGCTCATCGATATATGCTTTTCCTTCTTGTATAAGGCGGATAGCGAAGTCCCATAATTGCTGGAAGTAGTCGGAAGCATAATACTCATTTCCCCATTGGTAACCTAACCATTGGATATCTTCCTTGATAGCTTCTACGTATTCCACATCTTCCTTGGTAGGGTTTGTGTCGTCGAAACGAAGGTTACATACACCTCCATGTGCTTCTGCAATGCCAAAATCAAGGCAAATAGCTTTGGCATGACCGATGTGAAGGTATCCGTTAGGCTCGGGCGGGAAGCGCGTCTGCACTTTTCCTCCATTTTTACCTTCTTTCAAATCTTTCTCTACTGCTTGCTCAATAAAGTTCAAGCTTTTCTTTTCACCTGCTTCTTCGTTTTTTATATCTGTCATAACGGTAAGTGTGTTAGCTCTATTTAAGAGCTGCAAAAGTAACAATAAAAAGTGGAAATGAGAAAAACGGAGCCATAGAATTAAAAAAAATCCAGAATAATGGAGTAGGTTTTTTTATCCATTCCGTCTTTATTATAAAACGAACTCTAATTTATGCAGAAAAAAGACACTATACAAGATAAAGATAATGAACGTGATCCGTTGATTTCCTATTTCCGGACTTTGGAGAAAGAAGTACCCGAAGCGGATATAGAAAAACGCTGGAATGCTTTAATGCAAAATGTAAATCGCGAGCCTGTTTCCAAACGACACAGGTATTTGCGAATATATATGTTAGCGGCAGGGGTGGCTGCTTTATTTGCAGGTATCGCCTGGGGAACAAAAATATATATGGATCATCATTCACATTCCATAGATACTGCTATTGCATTATTGGAACAATGTACGACTGATACGGTGCAACAGGTGCTTCTTATCACTCATGCACAGCAACGGATAGAAGTGGATAAAGGCGCCCGTATCAGTTATTCGCAGGAAGGAGAGGCTTCGGTCAATGAGCAGCAAGTGGAAAGTAAACCGCAAAAGACGGAGTATAACCAATTGATTGTTCCTAAAGGGAAAACATCGCGGTTGGTACTGGCTGACGGGACTTCGCTGTATGTAAACGCTGGTACTAAGGTCGTATATCCTAGTGTGTTTGAGGGTAAATCCCGTGAAATCTATGTAGACGGCGAGATTTTCATTGATGTCAAGAAGGATACTGAAAAACCATTTATTGTGAAAACTTCCGGTTTTGATATCCGTGTGACGGGAACTGCTTTCAATGTCGATGCTTACAAAGCAATGCGTGAGGCAGAAGTGGTTTTGGTGCGTGGCTCTATCATAGTGAAAGATCATGCAAATAAGGAGACCGCCGTAAAACCGAACGAGTTGTTGAAATTATCCGAAGGGGTGGCTAATGTCAAACGTTCTGTTAATGCGGAAGAATATACGGCATGGACGAAAGGACACTTTCCTTTGGAAGGGCGTGATATGAGTACTATATTGCAACGACTTTCCCTCTATTATGGTTGTGAAATTACTTGTGATCCGTCTATCGAAAATTTCCCTTTACAAGGAACGATTGATTTAAGTGTGCCACTGCAAAAGGTTCTTGAAAGAATTTCAAAAATACACCCTATCGGTATCCGTGCAACTGCTAATGGATATTATTTGTTTATTAACCGAAATACTAATCTTTAAAAACACACGATGCCTATGAAAAAGAAAAAGTAACACTTCACTCAACTTCTGGTAGAAGATATAGTCAAAGACTGCTCTACCTTTAATCTTTTAATTTATTTTATTAATCCCTCGTGGTATTTTTCATTCAAATAAAAAAGCCCGGATAACCTCACATTATCCGAGCCTGGATGAATGACATTTTATGCCATGAGCATCTAAACTATTATGCAAAAATATGGATTATTTTAGAAGAAAACAAATTTCGGCAATGTTATTGTTCTTTGCATTGCTTCTTCCGATTTCCATGGTTGCCATGGAACAAAACAATGGAGTATTTTCATTCAAATTACAGGATGTTACTGTGAAAGATATATTCAAGTATATCGAGAAAAACAGTGAATATATCTTTTTATATTCTACGGATAAAAACTTATTGAAAAAAATCAATGTGGATGTCAATAAGAAAGATATTACTCAAGTTTTGGATGAAATATTAAAGAACACAACACTAATCTATGATATAGACGGGAAGCAGATAATTATACGAGAGAAAAACGCTTCCGAAAAATCGCAGCAAAAGACAACGCAAAAGAAAAAAACAATTCGTGGAATCGTTTCCGATGATAGCACACAGGAACCTATTATCGGAGCTACTATAAGGGTGAACGGAAGTATGACAGGAACTACCTCGAATATAGAAGGTGACTTTGTTTTGGAATGTGCTGTGGGAGATACCTTGACTGTTTCCTTTGTTGGTTATCAGGATCGGTCGGTTTTGGTAAAGAGTGGTAATATTTATGCTATTGCTTTAAAAGAGTCTGCAGCAGAACTGGGAGAGGTAGTCGTTACTGCATTTGGTGTAGGGCAGAAGAAAGAATCGCTTGTGGGATCTATTCAGCAGATCAAGCCGCAGGAACTTAAAGTACCTTCTTCGAGTTTGAGTACTGCTTTTGCAGGACGTATGGCCGGTGTGATAGCGGTGCAACGCAGTGGTGAACCGGGAGCTGATGGCGCTAACTTTTGGATCCGTGGTAAATCGACCTTCAATGGTAACACTTCTGCTTTGATTATCATGGATGGGGTTGAAATTAGTTCAACGGAATTGAATGCGTTGGATCCTGAGGTTATTGAAAGTTTTTCTATTCTGAAAGATGCTACTGCTACGGCGTTGTATGGTACACGTGGTGCCAATGGAGTGATGATTGTTGCGACTAAAAACGGTAAGAATCTGGATAAGCCTATTATTAATTTTCGGTTGGAAGGAGCTATATCTACAATGACGCGTGTGCCCAATATGGTTGACGGTCCCACGTATATGAAAATGTTTAATGAAGCGGTATCGCGTCCGGGATGCGATGTAAGCCCTTATTCACAGGAAAAAATTGACGGTACTATTGCAGGATTGAATCCTTATATTTATCCTAATGTAGATTGGTTTGATGAAATATTTAATAAGAGTGCTTTTTCTGAACGTGCCAATTTTAATATACGTGGAGGTAGTTCGAAAATGGATTACTTTATGAGTGCCAGTTTCAAGCATAGTAACGGACATTTAAAGTCATTAAGCAAGGACTATTTTTCATATAATAATAATGTGCGTAATTATAATTACGACTTTATAAACAATTTGAATATTAGTGCGACCAGAACTACTAAAATATCTTTAGGGTTGAATCTTTCTGTTGCCGATAAGAAATCTCCTTTAATGGATGTGAATGATATTTTCCAACTTTCTATGGAAGCAAATCCGGTAGATTTTCCAGTACGTTTTCCTGCAAATATGTCAGACCGTGATTTTGTTTTATGGGGAGACAAACCTGGTGGCATTCATGGACAAGGATGGTATAGAAATCCGGTGGCGGAATACGTGACAGGATACAAAACAAATTTGCGTACTACTATTACTGCTAATTTCAAATTGGCACAAGAATTAGATATGATTACTAAGGGTTTGAAATTTACAGGATTATTTTCATTTAAAAATTATAGTAGTTCATCTACAGAACGTAGTGCTAGCTATAACCATTACTATATGTCTTCTTATGATCCTTCATCCATGGAATATAAAATAACCCGTATTGGTGACGAACAAAGTACCGCATTGACAAATGACGGTAGTCGGAACGGGGATAGGAAAATGTATTTTCAGGCTATCTTGGACTATAATCGTATTTTTAAAGAAGTACACGATTTGAATATTATGTTCCTTTATAATCAGGAACAATATGATATTAATGGTCCTACTACACTTTTTTCATCTTTGCCGCAACGGAAGCAAGGAGTAGCTGGACGTGTATCTTATTCTTATGATGGCCGTTATTATATTGAGGGAAATTTTGGTTATAACGGTTCGGAGAATTTCGCTAAAGGACATCGATTTGGCTTTTTCCCTTCAATAGCTGTTGGTTATAACATCTCAAATGAAAAATTCTGGCAGCCAATAAAACCGGTCATTTCAAATCTGAAAATCAGAGGTTCGTGGGGATTGGTTGGCAATGATGCTACGAATGCAGGGCGCTTTGCTTATATGGAAGATCTTGTATTGGGTGGTAGCGATTCCTATACGACGGGTATTAGGCAAGATACGTATTATTCCGGTCCGTCATGGAATAGATATTTTAACCCTGATTTAACTTGGGAAGTTGGTGAAAAAATTAATTTGGGGCTTGATTTACAGTTATTCAATGACTTTAATCTGACATTTGATATATTTAGAGAAAAGCGCCGTGATATTTTTATGACCCGTGAAAATTCCATTCCGGAAATTGTTGGTACAGGTGAAACTAAAATTACTTCCAACAATGGAGAAATGGAGAACAAAGGATTAGATTTAGCTATAGACTACAATAAACAAATCACGAAAGATTTTTTCCTTTCTTTCAAAAGTACATTGACTTTTGCTCGTAACAAGGTCTTGAAAATGGATGAGCCTCCGTATTTTGAATATCCGGGATTGTCCGACGTAGGGCATCCATTGGGTACTTACTGGGGATATGTAGCTGATGGACTTTTCCCCGACCAAGAAACTATTGACAATTCTCCGCGCCAAGATTTAGGTTATACACCACAGCCGGGTGATATTAAATATGTAAATCAGCCTAATGCAAAAGGAGAATATGATAATGTAATTAATAGTAATGATCGTGTGGCTATTGGTCATCCTTATGATCCGGAGCTTGTATATGGTTTCGGCCCTTCTATGAAGTGGAAAAACTGGGACTTTTCTTTCTTTTTCCAAGGAGTGGCTCGTACCTCTTTCATGATGTATGGTATGCATCCCTTTGGTACAACGAGTATTAAAAATATGTTACAATTTGTGGCTGATGATCATTGGAGTGTTGATAATCCTAATCCAAATGCAGCGTATCCACGCTTGACTAAAGATAGTAATGGTAATAACGATCAGTATTCTACTTATTGGTTAAGGAATGCAGCTTTCTTGAAATTAAAAAATGCGGAGATAGGTTATACTTATAAAGGTATGCGCTTTTATTTAAGTGGGGTCAACTTACTGACATTTTCTCCTTTCAAGCATTGGGATCCTGAAATGGGAGGTGGTAATGGTCTTTATTATCCTACCCAGAGAGTGTTCAATATTGGTTTTCAAATGACCATACAGTAATCAAACGATACAAAATTATAAAACTATGAAACTTAAATATTTGTTCTGTGGACTTTTTTTGCTAGGCTTGTCAGCTTGTAACTATTTGGATATTGTACCAGATGAAGTTGTGAAAGAAGAAGATTCTTACGAAACTCCGGATTTGGTACGGAATTACCTTTATTCATGTTATTCTTTTCTTCCTACCAACAGAGCGATTAGTAATAATGCTTATTGGATGATGTGTGGGGCGGAAACTTCTTTTTATCGTAAAGAAATGTTTTCTACTTTTAATGAAGGTACATACGGGCCTTCCAGTCTGCACATGACTTCTGATACATGGTCTCCTATCTGGGAAGGTATCCGGCAGTGCTATATGTTTCTGGATATCCTGGATAAGGCAAAAAATCTGGTTCCTACAGATAAGCAACATTATCGTGGCGAAGCTAATTTTTTGATAGCTTATTATCATTTTCTGTCCTTGCGTTCTTACGGTCCTACATGTATTATTGATAAACTTTATGACCCAAAGTTGGATGTTGAAGAATTTCCTGAACGTAGTAGTTATGATGAGGTGGTAGAGTTCATAAATCGCAAGCTTGATGAAGCTTTTCCTGATTTGGCTACCACATATTCCGGAAAAGATTTTGGGCGAGCTACACAAGTAGCTGTCTATGCATTGAAATCCCGGCTTTATTTATATGCGGCTTCACCGTTATTTAATGGTAACAGTGAGATGTATGCCGATTTTAAAAGTAAGAAAGACGGACGCCATTTGATTGCACAGGAATACTCGGAAGACAAATGGAGAAAAAGTGCGGAAATCTCTTTGCAGGCTATTACAGAACTGGAAAAACTGAATTTCCGGCTTTATGATGATAATGATGCAGGTACTCCTGACGATAATCGTCCGGGATTATCTAATCCGGCACAACGTAGAATACGTTATTCTGTGATTGATTTTTCAAATCCAAGTCCGGAAGTCATTTGGGCTGATACCCGAAAAGAAGGATACTATGATATTCAGAATCGGTCTATTCCTCGCCAATATATTGACATTGTGTATGATGGTTCAGGCGGTATAGCGCCTACATTGCAAATGGTGGAATCGTTTTATACAAAGAATGGATTGCCAATGGATAAAGATAAGACGTATGATTATGACGGGAGGTTTAATATTGTTGAGCTACCGGTGAATTATGACGGAAACAATTACTCGAATGTTAGTAATGGTACTTCTATAAAAATGCATCTTGACAGAGAGCCGCGTTTTTATGCAAACATAGGTTTTCATCATGGTTTCTATGAAATCACGCAGTATGACGGCGAGATAACGAGTGATGATCCTGCCAAGCGGGTCATTGTGGAGGAATTACGCAATAATGACCGTCATGGTAAGCGAAATCAAGACCTTTATTATTCTGTTACCGGATATCATAATAAAAAACTGGTGCATCCTTCGTATGAAGATGGCGTGGTGCACTATCCGCTACCTCTTTTCCGTATGGCTGAAATGTATTTGAATTATGCAGAAGCTTTGGTGGAGATTGGAGAATTGGATAAAGCTAAAGATTATATCGATAAAGTGCGTGTACGTGCGGGCATTCCCAAAGTAGACGAGGCCTGGGATAATTTTTCTACTAACCCCGGTTACCAAGACACAAAAGAAGGATTGAGGGAGATTGTCAGACAGGAACGTTCTCTTGAATTTTATCTTGAAGGTCAGAAGTTCTTTGATATTCGTCGGTGGAAGATTGCAGAGAAATATTTGGGGATACCCGATTTAGGTTTGAATGTGGCTGCCAATGATGATGCAGGATTCTTCCAGGTAAGAGAGATTCCTTTGATCCGTAATTTCCATAAAGGACAGTACTTAATGCCTATTCCGATGAAGGAAACTAATAAAATGCCACAATTAGTGCAGAATCCATATTATAATTGATTCTTTCTCTCTTAACTTTTTTATTTAGTGGCCGGGTCGACCGCAGTTATTCTTTGGTCTTCCCGGCCCTACTTTTTATAATAAGTATTATGAAGACATTGTTATATACTATTTTTTTTAGTTTGTTTGGAATACATTTATTGGCACAATCCAACAAGGCTGTCTGTTTGGACGGTAAAGACAATAATCTGCGTATAGGTATGGATACCTTATGCCGCCATTGGACATTGGAAGCATGGATTAAACCTGATAATAATGAATGGAAGTCGCAGGAAGTGATTATTGGCGGTGGAGAATACAGTGAACTCAATTCGTTGGACTATCTGCCGTTGGTGATAGATCATGGACGATTGTGCAATGTAGCTACAGGATTGGTTGGGGAAGAAATTCCTAAAGGAAAGTGGACGCATGTAGCAGCAGTCTGTAATGGACGTTGTACCTTGTTATATATTAATGGCCGGGAAGTCGCTCGTAAAGATACTGCCACTGTCATTTTACCCGGAGCAATCGGAATCAATGAATCATCAGAGAGCGCTTTTGGTGGTTGCATTGATGAAGTGCGCATTTGGAAAACAGGATTGACGGAAAAGGAATTGAATGAATGGATGTATCGTCCGGTCACAGCACGGCACAGTCAGTTTGATTGTTTGAAAGGTTATTATAATTTTGATGATTTATCGGAGGATATCTCTATCAATAGAGCTGCGGAGGGACGGTTGTCATTTCATTTGCGTAACGGCCGTCTGGAGCAATATAAGTCTGCCCCTTTAGCTTATGCGGTTGAAAATGATAACCCTTTATTTCGTGCGGAATATGGAGAACAAGAATTGTTCAAGGTAGTGGCTTTGCCTGCCGAATGGGATGTTGACCGGGGAAAACGAGACTTTCAACTGTTAAAACTACGTATAGAGACTCAAGGTGAACAGTCGCCTAAAGCGGTAAAAGAACTGGTGCTTGATTTTGGAAATTGTACTTCGTTGAAAGATATCGAACGGATCCATATTTATAATACCGGGTCGAAACCTCGTTCGAATGTACGGATTGAATTGGTAAAAGGCGGATTGGTCCCGAAATCCGGAAAGATGAAGATACGTCTTTCGGAAAACGAATCCACGCGGTTGAAACATGGTACCAACTATCTATTAGTTACGGTCGATGTCAATGCTGAGGCTGTATTGGGTAATTGCTTGGGAGTAAACGTTCAGTCTGTAAAAATAGGCCGTCGTTCTATTACTCCCATATTATCCGATGATTGTCTCCCAGTAATGATTACATCTGATAGCCGGAATAATAAGAAATATCTGAAAGTACTCCAATGGAATATCTGGCACGGAGGTAAACATTTGGGCAAAGATGGGCGCGAACGTATTATCGATCTGATTAAGCAGTCCGGTGCTGATGTTGTTACTATGCAAGAAGGATACGGTTCGCAAGAAATGATAGCAAAAGCTATCGGATTTAATTTGCAGACTCCTTCTCCAGGGGATAATTTGTGTTTGTTTAGCCGTTATCCTATACAGAAAATTAAGACGAAGAATACTTTTTATTCAAATCCTGCTATAATCACGCTCCCTTCCGGGAAAAAGGTGTATGTGAATGCTTGCTGGTTGCGTTATGCCTACCGGCCGGAATATACTTGTTATTATGCTAATTATGGAATGGATACTCATAGGTGGGCTGCGGAGGATAGTATATTGGCTTTGGTCGATATGAAACGTCTGTTGGAGAATGACTTGATTCCTTATGTGGATTCTTCTATGCCGGTCATTATCGGTGGGGACTTTAATTCGTGCAGCCATTTGGATTGGACGCATAAGGCGGCTCCTATTCATTTCGGATATATAGCTGAGGAACTGCCCGTGTCACGTTATATGCTTGATAAAGGTTTTAGGGATACTTTCAGAGAGATAAACCCGGATGAATTGGAGCGGGGAGAAGGAACGTATGCGGTCATTTTCGGACAGTCGCAGACTTCTCGTGTTGATTTTATTTATAGTAAAGGTAATGGAATAAAAACTGTTGCTTCGAAGATTGTACGTACAATGCCTGAGATAGATGACGTATGGCCTGGAGACCATGCTGCTGTATTAACAGTGTTCGAACTTGAATAGAAAGGAGGAAATTGTGAAAATATATAATATCATAAGATTAGTTGGATTCATTGGAGTTTGGTTGTTTCTATTGCAATCTTGTAAAGATGAGGAACAATTAAATTCAAAATTTGAAATTGAGGGAACTGCTTTGCAACAGAGCTTGGATGGGAATGCTTCTACCGTTGTCGTTCAGGTAAAGACTACGCTTCCTATGTCGGATTGGCAGGTGGAAAGTGATGCGGACTGGCTTAAAGTTTATAAAGAGGCTGATCCGGAAAAAGGACAGGTTATAGTGATGAAGGCAGAGTCTAATAATACTCGTGATAATAGAACTGCTACGATATCCGTAACATCTGCTATTCATGATTATACGATTACGGTGTTACAGTTTTCTACCTTCGAGGTGCCTGAAGATATCCAGGTAAAGGTTATTGGAGGCAAAGATTCGGAACATCAAAATGGTCGTGGAATTGAATGTTCTTTTGACGGAAAGTTTACTCCTGAAGCTGATGGCTATCATTCTTTATTTGGAAAATCAGCAAATTTTCCAGTGTCGCTCGAATATTATTTTGAACCGGATACAGAGATTGATTATGTGATTTATCATACCCGTGCCGGCAATGGTAATTTTGGTCGGGTGGAAGTTTATACGGGCACTGATATCGGACATACTGATTGGGTGAAATATGGGGAATACGATTTTCGTGGACAAGATATGGCGTCACGGGTTTTGTTTGACGAGACAAAGCGTGTTAGCGGCATTAAATTTATGGTATATTCAGGATATAATAACTTTGTGAGTTGTGATGAAATGGAGTTTTTCCGATATAATAAAGAAAGCTCGGTGAATGACCAATTACTTAAAGTCTTCACAGATCTTTCATGTACTGCCTTGAACGAAGGTGTCACAGAAGATGTTATCAATGAATTGCCGGGATACTTTGCCCGTTTGGCTTTAGCTCTGTATAATGATACATACGATACACATGAGAAAGAGTTCCGAATCAGAAAGTATGCCCCGTACAGTGATGTTGTCGAATGGGCAGACAAATTGATGACTAAAAAATATGGCAATCTTGATAATCCTACCGGTATATCGGTGGAGAAAGATGAAGAAATCATCGTATTGGTCGGAGATACATACGGACAGCAACTCTCTTTGCAAGTGATAGGAGAGACTTATACGAATGATGAAGAAGATAGAGGTTGGATAGTCAACTCAAGTGGTTCTATTTATTTTCTATCTCCGGGTATAAACAAATTGACGATGAAAGAATCCGGGCAATTATTTGTGATGTATACAGCTATGCTCAATGATGACAGGGCTAAACCTGTAAACATTCATATTCCTTCAGGTAGTGGAAAAGTGACCGGCTTTTTTGATTTGAAAGATCATAAGACGGATCAGAAATATGCACAGTTGTTGGCTGCGGCAAACCATAAGTATTTTTGTGTTCGTGGTAATAAGATCATGTTTTATTTCCATACTGAAAAATTACGGAGTTTTGTTCCCGATAGAATACTTTCCGCCATTAACTTGTGGGATGATATTGTTGGCTGGGAACAGGAATTAATGGGGATTGAAGATGTATGGCCTTCACAAATGAATAATCATATTTTTGCTATTTCACCGGAATATGGGTATATGTGGGCGTCGGATTATCGTGTGGCTTTTGTTTATACTTATCTTGATAATATCTTATTGAGGGATAATGTAATGGCAGATAAAGATAATGCCTGGGGACCTGCACATGAGATCGGACACATTCATCAGAAAGCGATAAACTGGCCTGGTTGTACTGAATCTTCCAATAATTTATTTTCTAATTATGTGCTTTATAAATTAGGCAAATATTGTTCTCGTGGTAGTGAACTTTTTCATTTGGCTGATGCGCGTTTTGTAGAAGGACAGGCTTGGTTCGACATGGGAAACCCACATCACATGAATGAAGATACCGAAATCCATATGCGTATGTATTGGCAACTGTGGAATTATTATCATCGGTGTGGTTATAATGAAAAATTTTGGCAAACGCTTTTCCAATTATTACGGGCAGATCGTATTGATGAGAATAACCCGGGAGCTGCTCAATTGAAGTTAGCGGTAAAGGCTTCACAGGCTGCTCATGAGGATTTGAGTGACTTTTTTGAATTGTGGGGATTCTTTATACCGGGAAAGGGTGTCATCGAACAATATGGAACTTATGATTATCTTGTAACAGAGGAAATGATTCGGAAAGCAAAGGCGGAGATGTCTATCTATCCCAAACCGAAACACGCGTTTCAATATATTGAAGACCGTAAAGCCGGAGATATTGGTTTGGATAGTGAGCCTTCGGATGTCGGGTATTATACACAGTTTAAAGGTAGTGTAAAACCGGTCAGCAGTGAAGTATATTGCACGGTTAACGGTCGTAGATATTCAGTGAAGAATGGAGAGAATGCTGTGGCTTTCGAGTTACGTCGTGGGGCAGCGGACGGTGACCTGCTTTATTTTTTTAATATGTATGGGTATGATATACCTGGTGGAATTGATCTGGCTGATGCTAAGCTTTATGCAGTCCAGGCCGATGGGAGGCGTGTAGAAATACCTGTTCGTTAATATACTCGTCAGATATTAATGTTTTAGAAAAACCTTCATTTTCGGATATTTACAAAATAAATCCGTCGATGAAGGTTTCTCTATTTTTCGGATATCTGCCCGAACTGTATGCGTAGCTTGCGGATAGATTTGGCAAGGGAGTTCATAGATGATTGCGGATTGATATCCAACACTTCGCTAATCTCTTTATGAGTTAATCCCTTTATGTAAAATAAATAAAGAATTTGTTTCTGTTGATTGGGCAAAGAATTGATTGTCTGCAATAAGGTTTGATATTTTTGCAGTTCCTCATCATTTTTAGAAAAGAATGTCTTGAATACTTCATCATCATCAGGAATTAAGAATTCCATATCATCGATGCTGACTATATCTTTTTGGGCTGCGTAATAATCGTAGATTATATTACGCATAGCACGGAGTAGGTATATCTTTATATTAGAAATGTTATCGATATTTTCACGTTTACAAAGTTTAGTGAATATTTCTTGGATAAAGTCCTGAACCAACTCAGAATCGTTGGTTAGTTTTAATCCATAGTTATACAACAAATTATAGTACTTCTTATAAGAAAGTTCTAGTATGTATAGTAGTTTATCTTTTTTTCCATGAAAAACCTTTGCTGCAAGGTCTTTTTCCTCAAATTCCATATTTAAAGCTCTGGTGATAATTATATTTGTCGGCTATATTATGAAAAAAAAAGGAATAAAACCTCAAAAATAGAAAAAAAGTTTAGACTATCTGCCAATTGTTTTCTAATTCAGGTTTTTAACACATCTTCTGATAGATACGGATGTGATTACTTAACCGGAATATAGCCGCTCTTTTTTATAATCTCCTGTCCTTCGGGTGAAAGAATAAACTGAATCAAGGGGGTGACTGCCTCTTTGTTTTTTACATTGTAATAGTAATAAAGAGGGCGCACGATCGGATATGTTTTGTTGGTGGCATTTTCTACCGAAGGCGTAGCATAATGGCTTCCGTCATAGGATACGGAGAGAGTCTTGATACGCGGAGATACATAGGCCAGACCGACATATCCGATGGCTCCTTTTGTCTGGCTGACAGACTGGATAATGGCACCGGTGGCAGGCATGGAAAGGCTGCTCGACATATAATTTTTGTTTTTCAATACGCTTTCCTTGAAAAATTCGTAAGTTCCGGAAGATGTTTCACGGGAGTACACTACTATTTTGCGGTCGTCTCCGCCCACTTGTTTCCAGTTGGTGATCTTTCCACGGAAAATGTCTTCCAATTGCTGGCGGGTAAGTTGTTTCACAGGATTGGAAGGATGTACCACTACGGCAAGAGCATCATAGGCTACAATGATTTCGTCTACATCCTGTCCGGCTTCCTTGATTTTCATCTTTTCGCTGAACTTGATCGGACGGGAGGCCATGGCGATGTCCGTTGTGTTATCCATTAAAGCGGAGATACCTACACCGGTTCCTCCGCCGGTCACTGTGACACGGGCGTCAGGGTGCTGATTCATATACCGTTCTGCTGTCTGCTGGGCGACAGGCAATACAGTGTCGCTGCCTTTAATGCGTTGTGCATTGACACTAAGAGAGAGTAGGGAAAAGGCGATTAATAAGTTTCTTCTCACTTTCATAAATTATTCTTTTTATTGCTGGTGCAAATAAAACAATTGGATATTACATTCTTGTTTCATGTAGGGTGGAAATAGATGTTGTAATACAAATGTAATATGATTGAAACATTTCCTTCAAACGTTAGTCACATCCCCTTAATAAGGAGATGCTTTCTTTGCATCAGAATTCAAATAGGTATGAAAAAGTTTTTTGAAAAGATTATAGAAGGTGTCCTGACTTGTAGCGGTTTCGTAACGAGTATTACAATTCTGCTTATCGTTCTTTTCCTGTTTACTGAAGCTTTCGGGCTATTCAAAAGTAAAGTGATTGAAGAAGGATATGTGTTGGCGCTGAATAAGAGTAATAAGGTAAGCGTGCTGACTCCGGCGCAGATAAAGAATGTTTTCGATGAGGAGATAACGAACTGGAAAGAACTCGGCGGGAAAGACCTGCCTATCCGGGTTTTCCGTCTGGAGGATATAACACAGTATTATACCGAAGAAGAACTCGGCCCCGCTTATGAATATGCAGGTGAGAAGATAACGGAACTAGTGGAAAAGATGCCGGGTATTGTGGCATTTGTTCCGCAGAAGTTTATCGTTCATCCTGACGCGGTGCATCTTATAGAGGATAACACGATCTCGGTAAAGGATGTTTTTGCAGGTGCCGAATGGTTTCCGACGGCAACTCCGGCAGCACAGTTCGGATTTCTGCCTTTGATTGCCGGTACGTTGTGGGTAAGCTTGTTTGCTATTCTTTTTGCATTACCGTTCGGACTTTCGGTTTCTATTTATATGTCCGAAGTGGCAAATCCGAAGGTACGGAGCTGGCTGAAACCTATTATTGAATTATTGAGTGGTATTCCTTCCGTTGTATACGGCTTTTTCGGATTGATCGTTATTGTTCCGTTGATTCAGAAACTGTTTGATCTTCCGGTGGGCGAGAGTGGATTGGCAGGAAGTATCGTGCTGGCTATTATGGCATTGCCTACCATAATTACGGTGACGGAGGATGCGATGAGAAACTGTCCGCGTGCTATGCGGGAGGCGAGTCTGGCATTAGGAGCTTCGCAATGGCAGACTATATATAAGGTAGTGATTCCTTATTCTATTTCGGGGATTACTTCCGGAGTAGTGCTTGGCATCGGACGGGCTATCGGTGAAACAATGGCGGTGTTAATGGTGACGGGTAATGCCGCCGTAATTCCGACTACTATTCTCGAACCGTTGCGTACCATTCCGGCTACCATTGCGGCGGAATTGGGAGAAGCTCCTGCCGGTGGTCCGCATTATCAGGCCTTGTTTATGTTGGGCGTCGTGCTGTTCTTCATCACACTAATTATTAACTTTAGCGTGGAATACATTTCTTCTAAAGGATTAAAACGTAGTAAATAAAATGGAAATTTGTAGTAATAATAAGGCTAAACATCGTTCGCAGAAGCTGGCTTTCGGAATTTTCCGCTTGTTGAGTCTTTGTATTGTGCTGATACTCTTTGCAATTCTCGGGTTTATTATATATAAAGGCAGTGGTGCTATCAGTTGGGAGTTTATCACTTCAGCACCTACGGACGGTATGAGGGGTGGAGGTATCTGGCCGGCTATCGTAGGTACTTTTTATCTAATGGTGGGTAGTGCGTTGTTTGCTTTCCCGGTAGGTGTGATGAGTGGCATCTACATGAATGAGTATGCGCCGAAAGGAAAATTGGTACGCTTTATCCGGGTAATGACGAATAACCTGAGTGGTATTCCCTCTATTGTGTTCGGTTTGTTTGGTATGGCATTGTTTGTCAATTATATGGGCTTTGGTGACAGTATCCTAGCGGGTTCTTTGACGTTAGGCTTACTTTGTGTACCTTTGGTGATACGTACTACGGAAGAAGCGTTGAAGGCTATTCCGGATAGTATGCGTGAAGGTAGTCGGGCATTGGGAGCAACAAAGTTGCAAACGATCTGGCATGTAATTCTGCCTATGGGAATGCCGAACATTATCACCGGGCTGATTCTGGCTTTAGGGCGTGTTTCGGGTGAAACGGCTCCTATTCTGTTTACTTGCGCCGCTTACTTCCTGCCGCAGTTGCCGACCGGTATTCTTGACCAGTGTATGGCGTTGCCTTATCACTTGTATGTGATTTCGACCAGTGGAACGGATATGGAGGCGCAGTTGCCGTTAGCTTATGGCACTGCATTGGTCCTGATTGTGATTATCCTACTGGTGAATCTGCTGGCTAATGCTTTGAGGAAATATTTTGAAAAAAGAGTAAAGACGAATTAAATAATATATGGATACAGTAAAAATAGATGCGCGTGATGTGAATTTCTGGTATGGTGATTTCCATGCTTTGAAAGGAATCAGTATGCAGATTGAGGAAAAATCGGTTGTTGCGTTTATCGGGCCTTCCGGTTGTGGAAAGTCTACCTTTCTCCGGCTTTTCAACCGGATGAATGATTTGATTCCCGCTACCCGCTTGGAGGGGGAGATTCGTATTGACGGACAGAATATATATGCGAAAGGAGTGGAAGTGGACGAACTTCGTAAGAATGTGGGAATGGTGTTCCAGCGTCCTAATCCTTTTCCGAAAAGTATCTTCGAGAATGTGGCTTATGGACTTCGTGTGAATGGAGTGAAGGATAATGCATTCATTCGTCAACGGGTGGAAGAAACGCTGAAAGGGGCTGCGCTTTGGGATGAAGTGAAAGATAAACTGAAAGAATCGGCCTATGCTTTGTCCGGCGGGCAGCAGCAGCGTCTTTGTATCGCTCGTGCAATGGCGGTATCTCCTTCAGTGTTGTTGATGGATGAGCCTGCTTCTGCACTCGACCCTATTTCTACGGCTAAAGTGGAAGAATTGATTCACGAATTAAAGAAGGACTATACGATTGTGATTGTAACGCATAATATGCAGCAGGCAGCTCGTGTAAGTGATAAGACCGCGTTCTTTTATATGGGTGAAATGGTGGAATTTGACAATACGAAGAAGATTTTCACGAATCCGGAGAAAGAGGCTACGCAGAATTATATTACAGGACGTTTCGGATAGTTTGTACCGGAATGGCGGGGATAAATAGGAATATTAACACTTATATATAATAGACTATGGTAAAGTTTATAGAATCGGAACTCATTCTATTGAAGAAGGAAATTGACGAGATGTGGACGTTGGTGTATAATCAGCTTGACCGTGCCGGGGAGGCTGTTTTGACACTCGACAAGGAGTTGGCGCAACAGGTAATGGTCCGTGAACGCCGGGTGAATGCCTTCGAACTAAAAATAGACAGTGATGTGGAAGATATTATCGCACTATACAATCCGGTAGCAATCGACCTTCGTTTTGTATTGGCTATGCTGAAGATTAATACGAATCTGGAACGCTTGGGAGACTTTGCGGAAGGGATTGCCCGTTTCGTGATACGTTGCAAAGAACCGGTGCTTGACGCTGAGTTAATGACGCGTCTGCGTTTGGGTGAGATGCATGCTGAGGTACTTTCAATGTTGGAACTGGCAAAACGTGCCTTGCATGAGGAGAGTATTGAAATGGCAACTACCGTATTCGGCAAAGATAATCTGCTGGACGAAATCAACGCGCAGGCAACGGGAATCCTTGCCGATTATATCATTGAACATCCTGAAACAGTACATACGTGTGTGGATTTGGTGAGCGTTTTCCGTAAATTGGAACGTTCCGGCGACCACATTAATAATATCGCCGAAGAGATTGTTTTCTTCATTGACGCCAAGGTATTAAAGCATAGCGGAAAGATAGACGAGAACTATCCGAATAGATAATTTTTTGCAGGTTTTTAAACAGAAATTAGGGCTCCTTAAAATTTTATCCTATATTTGTCTCCTATAACGGGTAAGTTACAGGCGTTTTTGCGTCAAATGATAATAAATCCAAAGAATTTTCAAAAAGATGTTATATGACATGTTTTATAATTTGGAGAGTATCAGTAAAAGCGACTATATTTGCACCGTTATCCTGAAAACAATCTTTTTACCTTAAAAAAAAACTAATACCTATTGAAAACTGAAAAATGGAGCTTTGTGAAAAGCCCCATTTTTTTTTGCTCTTATTTTTTAAGCTCCTTCCTTATTTGTATCTTTGAGCCGTACTAAAATAAATAACATTATGTTTTCTGGAATCGTAGAAGAGTACGCTACTTTGGTAGCACTGGTGAAAGACCAGGAGAATATACACTTTACATTTAAGTGTTCGTTTGTAAATGAGCTGAAGATTGATCAGAGTATTTCTCACAACGGAGTATGCCTGACGGTAGTGAGTCTGACCGATGATACGTATACGGTAACTGCCATGAAAGAAACGCTGGATCGTTCGAATCTTGGTTTGTTGAAAGTGGGCGATAAAGTGAATGTAGAGCGCAGCATGATGATGAATGGCCGACTGGACGGACATATTGTGCAGGGACACGTAGACCAGACAGCTACTTGTGTGGAAATCAAGGATGCGGAAGGAAGCTGGTATTTTACATTTAAATATGCATTTGATAAGGAAATGGCGAAACGTGGCTATATCACGGTAGACAAGGGGTCGGTGACTGTTAATGGTGTCAGTCTGACGGTATGCAATCCGACGGATGATACTTTTCAGGTAGCTATTATACCTTATACTTATGAATATACCAACTTTCATACATTTGAAATCGGTAGTGTAGTGAATATCGAATTTGATATCATCGGTAAGTATATCAGCCGGATGATTCAGTATAGATAATTAAAAAATAGATGTCTGATGGATTTTCTGCAATTGGTACTGTCTCGTCAGAGTGACCGGGCGTATGATAAAGAGCGTCCGGTAGAAGCGGAGAAGCTGGAGCGCATTCTGGAAGCTGCTCGTCTGGCTCCTTCTGCCTGCAATGCGCAGCCATGGAAGTTTGTGGTCGTGACGGACCATGAGCTGGCTTCAAAAGTGGGGAAGGCGGCAGCCGGACTAGGCATGAATAAGTTCGCCAAAGATGCCCCTGTACATATTCTGGTTGTAGAAGAGTCTGCCAATATTACATCCTTGCTTGGAGGAAAAGTAAAAGGCAAGCATTTCCCGCTGATTGATATTGGAATCGCTGCTGCTCATATCACATTGGCTGCAGAGAATGAAGGACTGGGTTCCTGCATCTTGGGCTGGTTTGATGAAAAAGAGATCAAGCAATTGACAGGTATTCCTGCTTCCAAACGTTTATTGCTGGATATTGCAATCGGGTATCCGGTGAAAGAGAAACGAAAGAAGATGAGGAAGCCGAAAGAAAAGGTCATTTCTTATAATCAATACTAATTGAAAAAAGATTACTCCTTGGACTTGCCGGAGTAGATATACAGTAAAAAGCCTCGTTGGTTTAAAAGGAAGAGGTCGTTCCTTTAAAACCAAGGAGGCTTTCCTTTAAAACCAACGACCTGTTTCTTTTAAAGGAAAAAGTAGAAGTCTTTAATCTCTTGATTATGAGATATTTGCCTGAATGTGATTCTCGAAATTGAGAATTGGTAAAAAACAAAGACGTTTATGGGAATTTCTATAGGTCTTTCAGTAGCACTTTGCTTGCCTTCTTATAGTATTCTTCTCTGGATTCAGTCAGTACTTTCCATTCGTCATTAAACTCCTCATCCTTGTCGATCTTGAAGTTTTCGGACCCATAAGTATCCAGTCGGTCGAGCAAGATGGCTACATTCAGTTGGTTGATATCCATAGAGGGCTGGTAGCCGATATCTTCACTTTTTTGGTCGGTCACTACCTCGTGGATCAAGTCTATTTCTTGTAATTGATAGAGTACCTGATTAGTCAGCCGGATGGGGATTTGATGCTCTTCCGATATTTCTGCTGCTGTATAGGGCGGTTCATTCTTTTCGAAACGTTTGGCGATAAGCGACATGATCAGGATAGAGATAAAGTCCCGGTAACGTCTGCTGATGTTGCGGGTATCCTGATCGAAACTAAAGCTGCGGATATTTTGTCCGGCATACGTCAATTCAGCTCCGAACAGACAGATGGTCCATGAGATTTGCAGCCAAAGCAGAAACAAGGGGAGGGCGGCGAAGCTACCGTAGATAGCATTGTATTTCGATACCCATAACTGGCTGTTGATATACAGGAACTGGAAGGCCTGATAAGCGGAACCTGCCAGGATACCTGCAATCAGAGCGTGCTTGAATTTTACTTTCGTGTTGGGCATGAAGATATACAGCCCTGTAAACATCAGCCAAGTCAAAACAAATGGGATAAGGCGGATCATGAACTTCATGACGGGAGCCAGTAAAACGAAATCGTCCATCTGCTTCAGCACGGTACTCACAAACAGAGAAAGACCGCCCGATACCACAATCAGAATCGGCATGAGCAGGAACATGGAGAAATAGTCCGTAATCTTCCGGTACATGGAACGCGCCTTCTTTACTTCCCAAATACGGTTGAAAGTGATTTCGATATTGCTCACCAGATTGATCACGGTCCATAGCAACATCACCAGACCTACCCCAATGAAAATACCGCCTTTGGTTTGCGAGAGGTAGGAGTTGACGAAAGAAAGAATAGCTTCCGTCGTTTCTATATTTCCCCCGAAGCCGCTTCGAAACTGGTGCTCCATCAGATTATCAAATCCGAATCCGCGGGCCACGGCGAATAGGATGGCGAGTATAGGCACAATAGCAAGCAGTGTGCTGTATGTCAGTGCTGAGGCCTTGTTTGCCATCCGGTCTTTAGTAAATCGGTTGATACAGAGATAGATGGTTTTGATAATATTGTAGAGCGAGAATTTCGTTCTAGTCACTTCATCTTCCGTGATGCGCCAGATGTCATACGTGATGAATTTCCATATATCGGTGATTTTCTTCTTCATGGCTCAGAATTTTAAAAAAGCAGTTTAAAAAAGAAAAAAAGCAGTCAGCCTGTAAGCCGAGTTCTGTACCTTATAGATATAAGGTGCCTGTCATTTATCTGAGTGGCGTGTCACCACGACACTTTAGCGGTCTACCCTCCGACATGGAGCGAGCAGCTCTCATAACGCCGGTTTACATGACCTTACAACTCCTAAGACGTACAGCCCGTATGTCACCATACGACTGGTAGGCTCTTACCCTACCTTCTCACCCTTACCTCTCCCCGAAAGGAGCGGCGGTTATTTTCTTCTACGTTACTCTACCCTCACGGACAGCTTTCTGTTAGGAAGTAGGATGCTCTGTGTTGCCCGGACTTTCCTCCTGCGCGAAACGCGCACGCGACAGACCGGCCAACTGCTTTAGACTGCAAAAGTACGTCATTTATTTTGTTTTAGCCAAAGAAAGTGTCACAAATAGAAATAATTTCTACCTTTGCTATCATTAAATCATGATTCAATGAAGAAAAATATCCTTTTTTTCTATTGCTTGCTGGTAGTAACGGTAGTTAGTCTGAAAGCTCAGGAAATACGCTCCATGCCTGCTGATTCGGCTTATGGGGTAGTGCACATTTCTGTTTGTAATATGCGCGATGAAGGTAAGTTTACATCCGGGATGAGTACGCAGGCGTTGCTCGGAATGCCGGTCAAGGTATTGCAATATACCGGCTGGTATGAGATTCAGACTCCGGATGACTATACGGGATGGGTACACCGGATGGTGATTACTCCGATGTCGAAAGAGCAATACGATGAATGGAACCGTGCTGAGAAGATCGTGGTGACTTCCCATTATGGATTTACGTACGAAAAACCGGATGATGACTCTCAGACCGTATCGGATGTCGTTGCCGGCAACCGTCTGAAGTGGGAGGGGAGCAAAGGGCGCTTTTACAAAGTGTCTTATCCCGACGGTCGCCAGGCATATATATCCAAACATATTTCACAACCCGAAACGAAGTGGAGAGCTTCATTGAAACAGGATGTCGAAAGCATTATTCAAACCGCCTATACAATGATCGGAATCCCTTATCTGTGGGCGGGAACTTCTTCGAAAGGAGTCGATTGCAGCGGTCTGGTCCGGACAGTGCTTTTTATGCACGATATAATCATCCCGAGAGATGCGTCGCAACAGGCTTATGTAGGCGAACGCATTGAAATCGCTCCTGATTTCTCCAACGTGCAACGCGGAGACCTCGTCTTTTTCGGTCGCAAAGCCACAGCCGACCGCAAAGAAGGCATCTCGCACGTCGGCATCTACCTGGGCAACAAACGCTTCATCCATGCCCTGGGAGACGTACATGTCAGCAGCTTTGATCCCGAAGACGAGTACTACGACGAGTTCAACACCGGCCGTCTGCTTTTTGCCACTCGCTTCCTGCCTTATATAAATAAGGAGAAAGGCATGAATACCACTGACCATAACCCCTATTATCTATATGACTAATCATTATCAATTATCCATTATCCATTCAACAAATGCCAAATAGAAGAGATTTCCTGAAAACGGCCGCCTTTGCAACTTTAGGCTCCGGAATAGCTGTCAGTCAGGTATTGGCGGGAGAATCTATAGCTTCCACCATTCATATAAACAAACAGGGTATGGGAGGAAAGATGAAAATGACTTTTTTCCCTTATGAGTTAAAGTTGAGGCACGTCTTTACGGTAGCCACTTATTCGCGTACCACCACACCCGATGTGCAGGTAGAAATCGAATATGAGGGAGTGACCGGATATGGAGAGGCGTCAATGCCCCCTTATCTTGGGGAGACGGTGGAGTCGGTGATGAATTTCCTTAAAAAAGTAAATCTGGAGCAATTCAGTGATCCTTTTCAGTTAGAGGACATTTTGTCATACGTTGACAGTCTGTCGCCGAAAGACACGGCGGCAAAGGCAGCGGTAGATATTGCCCTTCATGATTTGGTGGGAAAACTGCTGGGAGCTCCGTGGCATAAGATATGGGGATTGAATAAGGAAAAGACCCCTTCCACCACCTTTACGATCGGTATTGATACGCCCGATGTGGTGCGCGCCAAAACAAAAGAGTGTGCAGACCGGTTTAATATATTAAAGGTAAAGCTAGGGAGAGACAACGATAAGGAAATGATAGAGACGATCCGTTCGGTGACAGATCTTCCGATTGCCATAGATGCCAACCAGGGATGGAAAGACCGCCAATATGCGCTCGATATGATCCATTGGCTGAAAGAGAAGGGGATTGTAATGATAGAGCAGCCCATGCCGAAGGAACAATTGGATGACATTGCCTGGGTGACACAGCAAAGCCCTCTGCCGGTGTTTGCCGATGAGTCGTTACAGCGTTTAAAGGATGTGCCCGCTTTGAAAGGCGCGTTTACGGGAATCAACATCAAACTGATGAAATGTACCGGTATGCGTGAAGCATGGAAGATGGTGACGCTGGCGCACGCTTTGGGAATGCGCGTGATGGTGGGCTGCATGACGGAGACTTCGTGTGCGATATCTGCTGCCTCGCAATTTTCTCCGGCGGTCGATTTTGCCGATCTCGATGGCAACCTGCTCATCTCCAACGATCGCTTTAAAGGGGTAGAAGTGGTGAAGGGGAAAATCACCTTGAATGACTTACCCGGAATCGGTGTCATGAAAATCTGATCTTACTGAATGAATGTCAGACTGTTAAAGCCATCTGACATACAACGAATGTAAATTTGTCAGTTGCTGTCGTTAAGCGCTGTTAAGCCTCAAATATTCTCTGTTAAAAGAGGACAAAAAAGAGTGACAAGTAGAATAAGTGAACGATATTTGTTATTATTTTAACGTCGTAAAAGTTAAAACAATGTCGAATATTAACATTTTAAAGAATTATAAATCATGAAACAGACAACAAAGAACATTCTGGGAGTAGGAGCTATTATTCTTCTTAGCTCAGGAGTTGCAGGATTGACAACTTACAAATTGTTGCAATCCAATGATGCTGCCAAAGAGACATCTTTTAATGAGATGTTCCAGCAGAATCCCAATGTCAAATTGGCTGCTTTTGACGCGGTAAACGCTCAACCGGTTGACTTGACACAAGCTGCGGAGAATTCGCTTCATGCTGTCGTACATATAAAGTCTACTCAGGAAGCTAAAACAAGAACCGTTCAGCAAGCGCCGGATATTTTTGACTTCTTCTTTGGAGACGGACGCGGACAGCAGCGTCAGGTACAATCCCAGCCTCGTGTTGGTTTTGGTTCCGGAGTCATCATTTCCAAAGACGGATATATCGTAACCAACAATCACGTAATTGAAGGTGCCGATGAGATCAGTGTGAAGCTGAATGATAACCGTGAGTTCAGAGGACGTGTGATCGGTACTGACCCGAGCACAGACCTTGCTTTGATCAAGATTGAGTCTGATGATGATCTGCCTACTATTCCGGTTGGAGATTCCGAAACACTGAAAGTAGGAGAGTGGGTACTCGCCGTAGGAAACCCCTTCAATCTGAACTCTACAGTGACAGCAGGTATCGTAAGTGCCAAAGCCCGTACTTTGGGAGTATACAATGGCGGTATTGAATCTTTCATCCAGACAGATGCCGCCATCAACCAGGGAAATAGTGGTGGTGCACTGGTGAATGCGAAAGGCGAACTGGTAGGTATTAACTCCGTGTTGTCTTCACCTACGGGAGCATACGCCGGATACGGCTTTGCTATCCCTACCAGCATTATGACTAAGGTAGTTGCCGACCTGAAACAATACGGAACAGTACAGCGTGCCCTCCTTGGCATCAAGGGAGCTTCTTTGGGCAGCAGCATCATGGAAGATCAGAGTCCTATCGATAAGTCCGGTACTACACTGCGTGATAAAGCGAAAGAATTTGGCGTGGTAGACGGCGTATGGGTACGCGAAATCGTTGATAACGGTTCGGCTGCCGGTGCTGATATCAAGGTGGATGACGTAATTGTCGGTTTAGATAACAAGAAAGTACATAACTTTGCCGACTTGCAGGAAGCATTGGCTAAACACCGTCCGGGCGATAAGGTAACTGTGAAACTAGTTCGTGACAAGAAAGAAAAGTCAGTAGAAGTGACGCTGAAGAACGAACAGGGTACTACCAAGATCGTGAAGGAAGCTGGTATGGAAATTTTGGGTGCTGCATTCAAAGAACTGCCGGATGACTTGAAGAAACAGCTGAATCTCGGCTATGGTCTGCAAGTGACAGGCGTTTCTTCCGGTAAGATGTCAGATGCAGGAGTTCGCAAAGGTTTCATCATCCTGAAAGCTAACGACCAACCGATGCGCAAAGTAAGTGATCTGGAAGAAGTGATGAAAGCCGCTGTTAAGTCTCCGAATCAGGTATTGTTCCTGACCGGCGTATTCCCGTCCGGCAAGCGCGGATACTTTGCAGTAGACCTGACTCAGGAATGAGTTATAAATTAAGGTAAGAAGATTGTAGGATAAGCTAATGAAATAGAAAAAGGATGCCGTCATACAACTTGTCGGCATTCTTTTTTGTTTTATTAGTTGAAAATATAGTGAAAAAGTTGCCTAAATATGTATGTTAACAAATTATTTGTCGTAACTTTGCACTCCAAATCTGTTTTTAAAGA
>OHCU01000146.1_pt1 | contig 46807 bp, 34 predicted proteins | sample 1566861 | NCBI WGS metagenome assembly OHCU01 (sample SAMEA3879521, study PRJEB24766) | human gut metagenome | biome: human-associated habitat; feature: feces | place: USA | collected 1985/1987
GTTCATAGGCTTTCAGTCTTTCAATCAATACACCTGCACGCACAGACTGGTCACATTCTTCGTCTACGATATCCTTCAGATACGAAATATAGGAATGAATATTTCCACTTCGTAAATCCAGCATTACTTCCTGTACCGTATTTTCTCCCAGCTCCACATTATCCCGATACTCATATGGATCAAACGCTTCTGCAATCTCATCCAGTGCCTCTGCCAGCTGTTCTGTGGTCATCTTCTCTGGATACATTGCTTCCCGAACATCTCGCATCGGTATATACTTATAGTCCGGCAATGCTTCATGAATTTTCTCAATCCCTTCCCGTACCAATGCAAGTTCTCCATAAAATCGAACATCGTCCATCAGATTTCCAAGTACTGTATTTCCTTTTACAATTGCAAATTCAGTATCATCGTAGTAACTATCTTCTAGATCACGATAAATAATTCCCATTGAGCATCCCAGATACGCAGTTTTTGGATGCTCCCTGTATTTTTCATAGACTGCAGCTATCTGATTAACATCGGTACTTTTTTCATAAGCTCCCATATCATGGAACTCATCGCATTCTGCCGCAAAGTATTCCAGATATGCTTCTTTCTTCGGTGGCATATTATTAAGTACATTATCAATCATGTTATAATTGGCCTCTTCCAGTTCCTCCACCTTTGCCAATGGCTTATATTCGCCCTGGCTTTTCTGAATCTCTGCCATTACAACTTCATCCATTTCTTCTACTTTCTCCATCAACCGATCATAATCTCCACGGATGCGTTCTCCAGTCCAGCCTTCGTCTTCCAAAAGTTCCTCCGCCGCTTCTTCAATAGAAATTTCATCATTCTCATAAACGCCACCATCCATCAAGCGGAAATCTTCATCGTAAAAGGAATAATCATATCCTTCTTCTGTTCTCTGAATAGCAAAGTAACGTTCTCCTACCTCATATGCCAGTTCACTAAGGACCTGTTCTTCCAGATTCAGGAAAGAATCTAGCTGTTCAAAACTGATACTGTCTACAAAATGAGCAGTTACTTTTTCCCCGTCATTCAGAACTACGATATCACTGACAGACAGGGAATGCCCACGGAAATCTTCCGGTCTATCAATGTTGAACCTTTCAAAAATATCATCCAGTGACATATTTCCCGATAATTCACCAACATAGACCAGCTTATAATCTTCTTTTTTTATCTGCATACCATGACTTTCAATAAAACTCATATTCATAAAAGCATAGTTTTCGCCCGGTGAATCATCCCGGATCTGATAAATACCAAATACCCTTCTTGTTCCTAACAACAGGTTTGCTTCTTTCAATGACTGAATCTGTGGATATTTCTGCATTTTCCATTCCAGGTTACGGAAACGCTCCAGTTCTGTCATAGACATCTGATAATGCTCTGGTCCTCGTTCAATTTCCATACGTTCTGTGACATACATCGGTGATGAAAAATTAGTGATCAGATAGATATCTGCTCCTGCATCGTATAATTTCAGTGCTTCTTCCTGCTCAATGACACTCATAGGCTCCTGAAATGCTCCTAAATTTTCTTCTGCATAATCTAGGTTGTTATCCTTTATCCGTTCCCACATCTGCAATTCCATTCCAAACAAACCGTCGTGTGCCTGTATCATTTCTTTACTCGCATATTCACCTTTACTGCCATCACTTCCAAGGCAATAAATCTTAGAACCCATTCTGTGATAATCCAAGGCTGCTTCTTTTCTAAGTGGCACCATATCTTCTGCTGTATATCCATAGTCACGTAATTCCAGCTTACCTATGGTTGGATCCAGCAGTTCTTGAATATCCATTCTTGCGTCATCCAGCAAATCCTCTACACCTTCTTGATCTGCCTGACTCACTGCATCTGCCAGATTTCTTACCAAATTCCTAACTTTCTCTTCCTCGCCGATCAGATTCGCATATTCAAAAATCTGTTCTTTTACATCTGTTGAAAATTCTATATCTCTACGCTCTGCCTGAGCAATCCGTTCCTGCGTATATTCCTGCATTTTCTGCGTTTCTTTTCCTGTTATCATATTTCTCGCCATTCAAATTCCTCCTGTGTTCTAAAAAATGGCATAACAGGCAGAACCTTCTTCTACCAAATTATGCCATCTTTCCTGTTTATTTATTCCAGACCGAAGTCCCGTTTTCTGTTTTCCTTGCCAGTTTCACTTTCCCGCTGACTCTTTTCTTTATAAATCTGCAGTTTTTCATGGATAGAACCACGTGTCGGTCTTTCTTCTTTCTCATCTGATTCAGACACCTCTGTTTCTGCATCTTTCCGTTCATCCATATTGAGCAATGCATTTAATTCTGACAGTCGCTCCAGTTTCTGGTTCAACTCCTCTTCTTTTGGAAATGGCTTTCCAACCTCTTCTTTTGCATTTGCAAGCTGTTCATATACTGTTTCCAGTCTTTGTTGTGCTTCTGAAAGCTTCTCCGGATAACTGTCCAACAGATTGTTGATACGAGTAATATTTCCAAGTGCATCTGCTCCAAGATGAACTTTCGAGACAGCCTCATGTTTGACAGATAGAATAAATTCTTTACTCCATCCATCAAACTGAATCCTCATATTGAATCCCTGATAGTTTCCGATATCCATCGCAGCATCTACAGCTTTAATATCTTTACATACCGCCAGAAGTGCTGCTCCTGCCTCTTTCTTTTCTGTGAACTCTTTGCCGCCAATCTCCATAGTAAACTGCTCTGGATCTGTGATTTTATGCTCTGAGTAATGAGCGATGTCTGCCTTGTAGCTGTCAATGATTTCTGTCAGTTTTGCAATCTGTTGTGGAAAATTCCTTGCAATATCATCTTCCAGGCGGTACTGGTTATTCATGTGGTTGGCTTTTAAAAGTTTTAATTTTGCCACATCAACATCCAATGCCATCTTCTCTTTTACTGCTGGATTTCCGGTTGCAAGAGCTTTGACCTCTGCATAGGAAAGTGCCGCTTCGTCCACATCTTCACAGCTTCGCACAGGTGCTTTGCTGGTCATAATCTGAGAAATGAATTTCTGCTTGTTCTCAATCAACTGCCACATGTAGCTGTCAAATGTGGATTCAGTTACATACCGGAAGATATGAACCTTTTTATTATGATTTCCCTGACGGATAATACGCCCTTCCCTCTGTAGGCTAAGTACCCAGCGCCTTGCCATATTGCTATGGTAGGTTTCCAAATACTCGCCCCCGAACCGTACTTACAACTCTCACTGTATACGGCTCTCCATTTATAAACTCAATTTAACTGTCCACAGTGTAATTTCTTATGACATTCTCTACACAAAGCTATTGTTTTGCGATTTCTCGCTATCATAAGAGCTTCCCAAAAAGTTTTACCTTGTAAATCTTTAAGCCGATGAACATGATGAATTTCTATGGGAGTATTAGTTTTTCCGCATAGCTCACATTCTCTGGCTTTTATTCTGTCGATTAGCTTTGTACTGCTGAAATATTTGATTGTATTTGGAACTAAGTCTGCATTAGATTGGAATGCTTTTTTCTGCCGTTTAAAACCCTCGTTATAAAACACTCGCATTTTCTCAACTCCTTTGGAATTACGGAACTTTACAGCAAAATCTTTTCCTGCTCTGAATTTTCCGATTACTTTTGAAATTGATGTTCTGTATTTTGTGCCGTAGGTTTTGTACATACTGTATTCCATAATATACTTGTAGCTGTTGATGATTGAGCTGTTATTGGCTATACAGTAATAATTGTAAAAACCTCGTATCATACTGTTGTAGTAGTCGAGTATTTCCAGATCATCACAGTTTTTCAATCTGTATATTGCCTTGGGTTTCCAAATTTCTTTTCCATTATGGTAGATTAACTTCATAGCACCTGTATCAATCAAGTGTTTCCTGATTGTATCACTTGAAACTTCCAGTACAATTCTGCCCGTGTAATTACGAACGAGCTTGCCTGTTTTATCTCTCTTGGTTAGATTGCTATGCCGTACTCTGATTTCATAACTGAGAAATTTCGCACTTTTTTGGGCATTGGTAATCAGCGTTTTCTCTTCTGATAGCTCCAACTGTAATTGTTCTTTGAGAAAATTCTTAAAATCTTCTTTTATTTTCTTACAATCCTCTTTCGAACCGATAACTCCGCACAGCCAATCATCAGCATATCTGACATAGACCAGCCTTGCATAATTGTTATCCATAGGGTCACTTGGGGGAATATTCACCCGTTCTTTTTCCAACTGCCTTATGCGTGCAATCGCATTTTCTCTTTCACAGTCGTCGTTTGCATTTTTCAATGCGATTCTGGCTTTGCTTAATTCGACTTCGTTCCTGCGGTACTCTTTTGTACGCATACGCTTTTTACCTTTTTTAAATTTTCGGACATACTCATTTACATACTTATCAAATTTATCCAAATAAATGTTTGCAAGAATAGGACTGATAATGCCACCCTGCGGTGTTCCCGAATAGGTGTTATGAAAAGTCCAATTCTCAATATAGCCTGCATTCAGAAATTTTCTTACCAGTCGAAGAAATCTCTCGTCATTGATACGTTCTCGTAAAATTCCAATCAACGTAGCATGGTTGATGTTATCAAAAAAACCTTTAATGTCTCCTTCGATAAACCATTTCACACCCGTGAAAGTTTTTTGAATTTCATTGAGTGCCGTATGACAGCTTCTATTAGGTCTGAACCCATGAGAAGTATTTTCAAAATGCCCCTCATAGATAGCTTCTAAAATCATTCTGATAACCTCTTGAAGCAATTTATCCTCAAAGGACGGTATTCCGAGTGGACGCATTTTTCCGTTCTTCTTTGGAATATAGGTTCTTCTTGCAGGTTTTGGCTGATAGCTTTCATCTTTGAGCGAAACTATGATTTTCCGTATTCTTTCGATACTCATACCGTCAACCGTTTGCTTGTCAGTACCTTTTGTCATACTTCCGTCATTGGAATAAATGTTTTGATAAGCGGTTAAGTACAGTTCCTCATTGTAGAGCAAACGGTATAAACGCTCGTACTTGTAATCTTTTTGGTTACTGTGTTTCGTTAAGCTGATTAACACATTTTCAGGATTTCTCATAATGTATCACACATTATCCTTTCTATATTGTTAATGTTATAAACTGCCTTCCTTCGCCATGTAAGTGCCATTAACACTCTCGGACTACTATGAAGGCTCCGTTACCATATCGAATATTCATAAGCCTACACTTAATAGCTTATTTTTAAGCGTTTCGACTTAGGTAATCCCCGTTTAGCATCATACTAACGATTTGGCTTGTTAGGTTGTCGGATACGACTTCCATCCTTTTATGCTTATTGCATATACGTCTCAGCCTATCTTTGCTTACGCTCCTGAACAGCGGAACATAAGTGCTGAGATATGGCGAATAATAATTACCTTACGCCATAGTCCCGACATTGACCGTTTGGACTATCGTTCAACCAGTATGGGCTTTATCCTCATACCTAACTTTTCATCTCCCCATTCAGTCGCAGCTTGGTAATTAGCTGACTTATGGCTTTACCGACGTGCTATTTTCCCTGATATTTAGTTTCCCTCACAGGTAAATCGGTTGATGATAGGACTGTAAGATACTATCCTAATACCTTGCCAAAGGTATATTTATTATGATGCCTTTACGGGCGCACGTTCCAAATCAGATGGTTTCCAGCCAATATCCAGATGGTGCAACGCAATCAGACGATCCTGCACGTTGGTCCCGGCACCCATCTTTGCTGTTGAGCCAATCAAAAAACGAACCTGCCCGGATTTCACTTTTCCAAACAGCTCCGTCTTCTTTGCTTCTGTATTTGCATCATGAATAAAAGCAATCTCTTTTTCCGGTACACCTTTCGCTATCAGTTTCTGCTTCAAGTCATCATAAACATTGAAACTGCCATCACCTTTCGGTGTGCTCAAGTCACAGAAAATCAATTGTGCAGATTTCTGTGCTGCCGTGTCTTTCCAGATCTCATAACTTTTCTCTGCACAGACTGATATTTTGCTTTCTGGATTATCTGGCAATAATTCGTTCACCAAACGCTGATCCAATGCCAATTTTCTTCCATCATTGGTGTCGGGTAGGATACCGGCGAGGTAGCAATGGCTCCTTTTCCGTTATCCCCCCTCAGAACCGGACGTGATACTTTCGCATCATCCGGCTCCCCAGTAATTCCATTTCAAGAACTTTTGGTTATATTACCATTGTGGATTGCTACATGGCATTCCCGACATACCACAAGCGTTTTTCTTTTTCTGGCAGACATTATCTGTACCCATTTAGGTACTTCTGCCTGTCCTTTCTTCTTTAAATCTGCAAGTTTTCTTATATGATGTACCTCTATATTTTTAGTACTTCCACATAATTCACACTTCTCTGCCAACAGTCTTTTAACTAATTCTGTTCGCCCACCATATACCTTGTATGGTATATCCTCTATAACAGCTTTTCGTTTATGCACAAGAGAAATTCCTCCCCATGTCGCAACTAATGGCTTTTTATTAGGACGTTCTACTACAACTTGCAGACACGGAACTGTTTTTCCACTTGTACTTGTTATGGTTGTTCTATACTTAGCCTTTTGCTTATTGATAGATGACCTGTGTTTACACGCAAGAGTTTTCAATAATGAAGTTTCCATATACCAGTACAACTTCGAGAACCAAGACAAATTTTGTGCGAGAATATAATACTGCACCAGTCCTCTGTACTCTTGCTGATATGTCTGTACAATAGAAAAATCATCATCTTGCAGAAGATTATTCCTATGAGTTGCTTTTCCACGTTTCATATATTTCTTGCATTTTTCTTCAATTACTTTTACAGGGACTAATAGTGCGATTGCTCCATTTGCTCCTCTGCGCCCCTTTGGGTCAATATAGTCATTGACCCTTTGTGCTTTGATTTCATATCCAAGAAACTTTGCCGCCTGACTGCCTGCATTTGTTATTAGAGTCTTTTCTTCTGACATTATCAGATTTAATTTCTCTTTTAGAAATCTTCCTATTTCTGCTTTTATTTCTTCTGCATCTGCTTTAGAGCCAGTGAATCCAAGTAGAAAATCATCCGCATATCTCACATAGCGCAATCTGCGATAATTCTCATCTTGCGTATTAACAGAAGGTATTTTTCTGCGTTCAACCACAAGCTGATGGGCTGTCTTTGCATCTCCCTCCTTTCTGAGTTTTTGGATTTCAGCGGTCAACTTGTTATATTCTGGATTAGATTTCTGCCTTTTCCCTTTTGTGTATTTTGGGATTAAGACTTCTTCAATCCAATTATCAAATTCGTTGAGATAAATATTAGCCAGTATCGGACTGATAACTCCGCCCTGAGGCACACCGCTGATTGTCTGATTGAATTTCCATTCTTCCAAGTATCCAGCTTCTAACATATTCGATACCAGACGGATAAATCTTCCATCATGAATATTTCTTACAAGTATTTCCAGTAAAATTTTATGGTCGATTGTATCAAAGTATTGAGAAATGTCTCCCTCAATAAACCAGCGAGTTCCTTTCCATACCTGTATTTCTTGTAGTGCTGTATGACATCCTCTGTTTGGACGAAAACCATGGGAATGTTCACTAAACTGTGGCTCATAATACGCTTCTAAAATCTGACGCATTACTTCCTGCAATACTTTATCTCCCCATACAGGAATCCCCAGCGGACGCTTCTTACCATTTTTCTTTTTGATATATTCCCGTCTTGCTGGTTTCCATTGATATTTCTCCTCACGGAGTATTTCAATCATTCTGTCTATTTTCTGAATGGACATTCCATCTACCGTTTCATTTGTAACACCCTTTGTCATTGCTCCGTTATTCGGGTATAACTTAGCATAGGCATTCAGATATAATTCACGGTTAAATAAGAGCTTGTAAACTCTTTCAATAGGTTTCTTTTGTTTTCCACGTTCTTGAATGACCGTTAAAACAGTTTTGGCTGTACGCATCTCACGCACCTACTCCTTTCTAACTAATCGAAATTACCTGTCACCCTTCGCCATGTACAAGGCTTTCCCTTGCTCGGACTACTATGGTGACTCCGTTACCATGGGGGTCTCCCCCTTTAGGCAATCCTGCTATTCGTCAAAAGTATACGTATCGAGTATCCCTTAGGTTCCTTGTTCGTCCCTTTATTCGCACTCACTGTGCGCTCTTTCATTGCAAAAAGTTACTCGTCCAAAATCAACAACAACGAGCATACAATGACATCGGTATCAATCGCTTTCCGATGGGCGATGCTTTGCACCAAGTCGGAACTAAGGTTCAGGCAGTATAGCTTTAACCATAGGATACGGAACTTGCGGAGCATCGAAGTATTGCGATTAACTCCTTATCCGCTTTACCAACATGCGATTGTCCCCTTTGAGTTTCCTCTCCAGGTAGGTTGGTTGTTCCCATTATTTACTTTTAATAATGTCCCCCTGCGGGGGAGATATACTTTTGCGCTTAGCAGCGCACAATTTTCAGCATATTATCAACCGAAGCATCTACCCCTCCGTTTCTGACAACTTCTGCACGTTCCCCCAGACTTTCTACGATTTCTTTCTGCTGTTCCGTTGGTTTCAGCACCACTGTTTCATATTCCGCCTCTGGCACAGGAAGCTTTAACTGATCGGAAGTCTTGATATCTGCAATCTCCTTAAACATATTCATCAGTTCCGGAATATTATAAAATCTTGCAAATCTTGACTTTGCACGGTAGCCTGTTCCTTCTGGTGCAAGCTCAATGCTCGTGACTACCTCGCCAAAGGTGGAGGCCCAGGAATCAAACAGTCCAAGTCCCATATTTTGTAATTTGCTGTTCTGCAGATACCTCTGCATAACATATAATTCCGTCATGCTGTTGCTAATCGGTGTGCCCGTAGCAAAGGTAATGCCTTTTCCTCTGGTAATCTCATCCAGATACTGACATTTATTAAACATATCCGCCGACTTCTGTGCTTCATTCTGTGCAATCCCGGCTACATTTCTCATTTTTGTATAAAGAAATGCGTTTTTATAACTGTGTGCTTCATCTACATATAAATGATCCACTCCCAGTTCTTCAAACGTAACTACCTGATCTTTTTTCTCTTTCTGATTCAGTTTCTCCATCCTTGTCTGCAATGTTTTTCTTGTCTTTTCAATCTGTTTGACGGTATAACGTCCACCATCCTGTTCATATCTTGCACTCTGGATTGCCATTTCCAGATCATCAATCTGCCTCTGAAGCATGGCTTCCTGTTTCTCATCAGAGATTGGAATACGCTCAAACTGGGAATGACCAATAATAACAGCATCGTAATTTCCCATAGCGATTCTGGCACAGAACTTCTTTCGGTTTGCCGGTTCAAAGTCTTTCTTGGTTGCTACCAAAATATTTGCTCCTGGATATAACTGCAGGAACTCCGCTCCCCACTGCTCTGTCAAATGGTTTGGCACAACAAAGAGATTCTTTTGTGATAATCCCAGACGTTTGCTCTCCATTGCCGCCGCTACCATTTCGTAAGTCTTCCCAGCTCCTACTACATGTGCCAGAAGCACATTATCACCGTATAACTGATGTGCGACTGCATTTTTCTGATGCGGACGAAGCTCTATTTCCGGATTCATTCCTGGAAAACTCAAGTGACTACCATCATATTCACGGGGACGGATACTATTGAAACGCTCATTGTACACGCTTACCAGCCTTTCTCTCCTCTGCTGATCCTTAAAAATCCAATCTTGGAATGCAGCCTTCAAGGCATCCTGCTTTTGTGATGCCAACATAGTTTCTTTTTTATTCAAAACTCGCACTTCATCCCCATTGTCATTTACGACTTTATCATAGATTCTAACATCTTTTAGATTCAAGGTATCTTCCAGAATCCGGTAGGCATTTGCTCTCTCCGTTCCATACGTTGCATAAGCAAACGCATTTCTTGGACTGTCGGCGTTCTTTCCTGTAATCCTCCACTCACCATTTACCTCAGAGAATTTTACCTGTATTTCCTTCTGTGCAAGATACCTCGGCGTATGAAGCAGTTCCACCATAAAATCCTGATAATCCGAAGGTTCAATCCAGGTGGCTCCAATACGCACTTCAATCTCCGACGCTTCCAGATCTCTTGGCTGAACTGCCTCCAATGCACGGACATTCGGTGTGAATTCTGGATGATTCTCTGCAAAAGTTCTCGCAGTGTTTAATTTATCCCTGACGTTTCCAGAGAGATATTCATCTCCGCTTTCCCACTGGTCTGTCAGTGGATTTTTGAAGATAACTCCAACCAGCTCTTCTGTGATTTTCTCTTCGGTCTTTCCGGTCAACTGTGCCATATATGGGAGATCTACTTGAGCCTTTTCATTTAGGGACAGAGCAAGTGCTTCTGTGGCTGTTTCCACACTTGTCACAGCGACCGCCTTTTTAATGGTTCGTTTGGTGAACATGTCCGCTTTCCGCTTCAATGTTCCATCTTCATTCAAGTCTTCCAAGGAACACAGCAGACAATAAGAAGAGTCATCAGAAAATGCACGTTTGTTAGCATTACTTCCAATAACTCCATACTTTGCTGTGTAGGTATCATACACCTGATTCAGTTTTTTCTGCTGTTTCTGGATTTCTTCGTCTGTGACAAATTCTTCCATCTGCATGGCGATCAGTTCACGAACGGTATCACGGATTGCAACCATGCCTTTTACACGTTCTGCAGTGGCTGCAGGCATTTTCACCTGATTCATCAAAGAATTGACACGGTAATATACCTGATCATCTACCACCGTATAGCTGTAATTTCGGACATTCGGATCTGCCGGAATACTCTCTGGCATCTCATCCAGTTCTGCCTCTATATCTACTGCCGCTACCATGCTTCCTCTGATGTGTTTTACAGCTTCTTGTAACTGTAATTCCAGAACAGCTCCTTCCATTGGAGCACAGGTTGTTTCCATACCATACGGACCGGACACTTCTTTCATCTCACCAAGAATCAATCCCGGATGCTGAACAAAATACTTGTTAATGGTAACCCCATTTGCATCACTCTCCAAATTCACCCAGTCTGGCATCTCTTTTGTGAAACTCTCACGCTTCTGGAAAAACAAAATATCAGCACTGACTTCTGTTCCTGCATTTGCCTTAAAAGCTGTGTTCGGCAGTCGGATAGCCCCCAGCAGATCTGCACGCTCTGCCAAATATTTCCGGACTTCCGGTGATTCCTTGTCCATAGTTCCCTTTGTTGTGATCAACGCAGCTACACCACCTGGACGTAACTGATCTATAGTCTTGGCAAGAAAGTAATCATGAATCATAAAATTGTAGCGGTCATATTGACGGTCATTGACCTTATATGCACCGAATGGCACATTTCCGATTGCCACGTCAAAGAAATCATTGGGATAATCCGTCTTCTCAAAGCCTTTGATCTGGATATTGGCATCTGGATAGAGAAGTTTAGCAATTCTGCCACTGATGCTGTCCAGTTCCACTCCATAGAGTTTGGACTGGTTTAGATTCTCTGGAAGCTTTCCAAAGAAGTTCCCGACTCCCATAGATGGCTCCAGGATATTTCCCTTTGTAAATCCCAGATTCTCCAACACCTGATACATACTTTCAATCACAATCGGCTGTGTATAATGAGCATTTAATGTGGAAGCTCTGGCTGCAGCATATTCTTCCGGTGTAAGGACGGTCTTTAATTCCAGATATTCTGTCTCCCATGCAGATTTTGTCTCATCAAATGCATCTGCAAGACCTCCCCAGCCGACGTACCTGGATAAGATTTCCTGTTCCTCTGGTGTCGCATTGCGGTTCTCATCCTCACATTTTTTTAACAGCTGAATAGCCATAATATTGGCTCGGAATTTCTCCTTCGGTGTTCCCTGTCCAAGTTCATCATCTGTGATATGGAAGTTCGTTGCTGGAATCAGTTCTGCTATTCCGTTAATCTCTTCCAATGATTCTTTTTCTTCCAATACCTCAACTTCTCCCGACAGTTCTTTTTCTTTTTTATCATAATCTGTCCACACACGTTTAGAAATAGCAGTAAAATAGGAAGACTCTTCCTCCATGATTTCTTCCTTGATTTCCCGTAATTTATCTAAGGTATCCGCATTTACTGTTTTGTTGTGATAATGATAATAAAGTACTTCTTGTCCAAGTTTTACATCCAGACGTTCCAATTCTTGTGTTGACATTCGCTCCCAAATATCATCTTTTTCCGTATGAATCGTGAAACCTTCTCCATCATCATGATATTCTAATGTGTATTGAAGTCGATTCTCTTCTCCCTTAACTTTGCAAGCAAAATCATAGATTTTTGTTCTGGTACCGGACATATATTCTGAATCAACTAGTCGCAGATCCGTTATATCTTCCGCTGTAAAAGTATCCTGTTCCAGCTGTTCTCCTAACATCTGCTGTGCTTCTTCCAGGTCTGCCAGTCTTTGTGCTTCCTGTCGTTCTTCGTACTTTTCCATTTCTTCCGGTGACAAATAATCATCTGTGCGGATTAACTGGCGAACACGTTCTGCAACCTTGTTCCACTTTAATAAAACTTCTACCTCTGGACTGCCAATTTTCCCTTTTGCAAGTTTTAATCCTTTTGCATCATGGGATGCGTCGGAAGCATCTGCTCCTGGTATTCCGGGTGAGGAACCACCTGTTCCATACTCATTTTTCAGGAACTCAGCTGCATCTTTCATATCATGATGTTCCATAAAATACTCATAGATTCGGTTACGTCCTCCTGCAGTAATGCCGCCTCTTCTTAACACTGCGTCAATTTCATCCTGTGTGATAAAGGATAGTGCCGGACGTTCGACCGTAAATTTCTGATCTACCCAGGAACGCTCCCTCTGAAGATCCTGAAAGCGTTGGAAATATTCCGGATTATGCTGAATCTCCCAGCGGTGATAATCTCCCGGATTCTCATCCATATATTTCTGCAGCCATTCAAAACGATAGACAATCGCATCTGCTTCCTCTTGATCTGTCCATGCTCCACTCACTACATCCTGCCAGTCTGAATATGATTGTTTCTTTTCCCAGTTTCTGCAAGTATCCCGAAAATGAAGTGCAAGAAGATTGGTCATTTCTTCCTGCTCCTGTTCAATGGCATTATTGGAAATCAAATTATCCACGTAATTTCCATCCTCATACATATCCCGAATTCTGTTCGCTGCTTCTTCCCACGTAACCATGCGGTCAAAGTTTCTTCTGGCAGAGTCCCCTCGCCGGATACGGATACCATCATTGTCATACCAGATACTGATTTTCTGACCATCTATGGTAAATCCTTTGCCACCAGTTCCATATTCATCTTTCAGAAAACTCCGCATTTCTTCATTATCCAGACCTTCAATCAGTCTTGCTGTAATATGAAACAGTGTATTTTTCTGTCCGCTTCCCGTGCGGAGAATATCATTTACCACTTCATCGGAAATAAGAAAAGCGGCTGGCTGTTCCAATGCAGCTGCCGCTTTCCTTATTTCTCCTAACTGTTCCTCTTCTGTTGGGAACAGACTTAACTGTAAATAATCTCCTGAATCACCAGCTCCTCTGCCTGTGCCTTGATCTGGTTCATGTGTCTGGTCCATGCCATCCCGTCTGCCATTTTGTCCGGTGCCGGATCTTTCTCCAGAAGTTCGTTCATCAGGTCGTCTACTCTCTGTCTTGCCTGGCTGTCGATCTCCATCAGATGACTGTCCAGACGGTTCTGCAGTGTCAGAATGTTGAACCTGGCTACCTTGTGATTTCTCAGATACTCTTTCCGCATCATTCCGTACTTGCCGATGGTTCCTCTCGTCTCTTCCAGGCTGATATCTGGAATCTGATACTCTCCGTTCTGGCTGTAACTGATCTCTCTCATAGTCTGTTTCCTCCTTTTTTTCTTCTCTATCTTCTGTGTTATCTGTATTACTTTCACGCATTAATGCGTTAAATTTATTATAGACTACTTCTTTTTCTTTTGCAACCGTTTTCAGGTCATTTTCCAGATTATTCAGCACATATCGTCCAATCTGCATCAGGACTGGTCTGCTGATCTCATTGACTGCACTTCCCAGATGTCCTAATACTATCAGCTGATTAAAGTCCGTAATATGCCGAAAATCCTCTGCATCCAGATATTCCTGTGCATCCAGTCCACACCGGTTTAGTAATACATACCAGACACTATTGGTCATCAGTTCCCGAAATTCGACTTCCTGATTCTGTTCGTCCAGTTCTTCCAGAAATGTCCCTGTTACGTCCAGTCTCAGTTCTTCCAATGCATCTGGAAGCCATTCTTGCATACTCTCCTTCGCTGCCTGATACAGACTTTCAGCAAGTCCTCCTTCTGTATCTTCCAGTGATAACTGCTCCTGCAGATAATCTGCCACCAGCTGTTCTCCTTCCACCGGAAGATTCCATAACTGAGGATCCTTTCCAAGATTCCGCACTTTATAAGTGTCCTGCACATCAAATACATACCGAAGTTTCGTTTTCGGTCCGGAAGTATTGTCAATCAAGGCAATCCCTTTGGATCCCTTTTTGATCCAGCGGTACATCTTCTGATTCCAGATTTCCATGGATGCTACGGCAGTTGCTTCCGGTCGCTGTGCATAAATTAAAAGCTGTTCTGGAAAAGTGTATTTGTACAGTCTGGATGCCGTGTTTAGGAACCGCATCCATTCCTGCGGACTGGCAGCTACATCTTTTGCCACCTCTTCCGTCAGCTGTTCCATTGCATATAATTTATTTGCCATGCGCTACTCCTTTTCATAAAATCAGGGACTGCTTAGCACAGTCCCCTTAAAATCATCGTTGTTACTCTTTATAATGCTGTGGCAAGCTCTTTTGACTTATTCTTTGGCACTTTGTCTCCCTCTTTTGCCTTGATTTCTGCCTTAGCTTTCTCCAGTCTTCCATGGATTCCACCTTTTACTTCCGCTTTTTCGGCTGCTTTTTCTTTCTCCAAACGAGCTTCCCTACGCTCAGCATTTTCCATAACTGCCGTTTTCCCATCACAAAACTGAACTTTATCGGAAAGCTGCTCCTGTCTCTCCACCTTTGTCTCATTGACTTCCTGTACCATCGCATTTAATTCCGGAACCTGAAAAATGCCGTTATCAGGAAGAATCAGCACTTCATGAATGGAAGATGGGATGACAAAGTAATCACTTCCCAGGCATTCCCCAATCTGTTTACGAATATCTTCCTGCAGTAACAGGGAAGCTCCATTCATCTTAGCTTTGTTTGTCAGACAGAACATTGGGTTTTCCATGGCTTCCATATCCATTTTTTCATTCAGCAGGTTTTCTGGTTCTTCACCAAAAATCATAGATTTGATAATCTCATTCATATCCATAAGTGTGACACCACGTTTTCGGTCTGCCACCATCGCATCCGCTTGAATCTGTTCGGCAGATACTCCCCACTCGTTCATCAGAGAAACAGTTACCGGAATACTGCTGATCCCTTCTCCATTTTCCTCCAGATTTACTGCATAATAAGCTGCAAAATCTCCGTGTTCTGTGACTACTTTATCTGCAAGAAGATCGGTATTCCATTCTTTGTCACAAATTCTCATCTGTAATTTGTCTTTCATCTTTTCATAATCCAGGATATCTGGAACTCCCATATCAAAAAATTCTGCCTTGCCCTGTGCCTCAATACGCATATCAGCTACATCCCCAACACAAGAATCTACATCTTTTCCATGGATATATTCCTGATAAAGGGAATCCAGATAGACTGTCGGTACGATTCTCTGATCTCCATTCGGAATCGTAATACCTGTCAGCTTCAAACCATTGTTTTTTTCTACTTCCTGAAGTTTAATTTCTGCGTCCTTATAAGACTCTGGCAGATACTCCTTTACATTGTCTTTGACATATTCATAAAATTCTTTTCTGTTCATCATACGCTTTTACCCCTTTCTGATCATGTGATGGTTCATTCTTTTTCTGCTGACCATCTGCTCGGCTTTCTTCTGATAAGCCATCATTCTCTTTACTGTTTTATCCTGGTTTTTTCGTGCTTCCTGTCTTTTTTCCATTGTTTTCATCATAGTTTTCTGTTCCTTTCTTTCATTAGTTGTATTGAAAAGGGAGCCCTGATTCAGGTAATGTCATTAACTTAAGAAAATTTATAAAATAAAACAGAAAAAGGTCTTGACAAATGTCAGAAAAAATGTGGCGAAGCCTCCTTGAATGAATACATTTTAGGAGGAATTGCTAATGAACTTTTACGCTGATTATGTCCGCAACAAACTCAACGCTGCCATTTCCAGCATGTCCAGTCAGATAGAAGATTACGTCAAAAATCCCGGGCATGATTTTACCAGAAATCGGAAGATGAACTTTACCTCGACAATAAACTTTCTACTTACTATGGAAGGTGGTTCACTTAACTCAGAATTACATAAATACTTTAATTATGATCTGAATCAAATAACCCGTTCTGGTTTCATAAAACAAAGGAACAAATTGAAACCAGATACCATGGAACATTTATTTCACAAATTTCATGAGCAGATATTATGTAACAAAAAATACCAAGGCTATCAGTTACTTGCCTGTGATGGTTCTGACTTGAATATATTTCGTGATCCACTAAATCCACACACGTATTTTGCTGGTAAAGAAGGAACTTTTGGTTTTAATCAACTGCATCTTAATGCCTTGTATGACCTCCAAAGCAGGCGATATGTCGATGCTCTGATTCAGGAGCCTTATGAAGAAAATGAATCCTCTGCCATGATTGAAATGATTAAAAAGCTGACTGCAAATCAGAAGACTATCATTATGGCAGATCGTGGATACGAAACTTATAATATTTTTGCAAATATTCAGGAACGTGGTCTCTTTTATCTAATCCGGATTAAAGATACCTCGAAAAAAGGCAGCATTTCTGGAAGCCTTTCCTTGCCGGTATCCTGTGAATTTGACGAAGAAATCGAACTGATTATGACCCGTAAACAAAAGTTTTATAAAACGAAAGGTTATAAATATCTCTCAAATTCATCGCCATTTGACTTTCTTGATTCTGAGAATTTGTTTTATACACTTCATCTCAGACTCACACAGTTTCAGCTGGAAAATGGAGTTTATGAATGTATAGCCAGCAATCTGGATAAAGAAGAATTCCCACCTGAAAAGATCAAGGAACTTTATCATATGCGATGGGGAATCGAAACTTCTTTCCGTGAGCTGAAATATACGATTGGCCTGACAAATCTTCACTCTAAAAATGTGGAATATATCTGTCAGGAAATTTACGCAAAACTGATCCTGTATAATTTTTGTGAAATTATTTCAGCAAATATCATACTGGAAGAAAGAAACCGTAAGTACACATACCAATTAAACTACACAATGGCAATTCAAATATGCAGGCATTATCTGCGCCAGACATTTGTAACGATAGATGTTGAAGGTCTGATTAAGAAAGAACTATCGCCCCAAAGACCACACCGACAATATCAGCGTCGAGTAATAAAGAAACGATGGGTTAGTTTCGCATACCGTATAGGATAAAAAATTATTCAAATGAATATAGCTGGCAAAAAGCAGACTTTTGGTTTGTTTATTTGTTATGCGTAAATCTTGTGATTTTTCAAGAAAGCTAATCTGAACACTTATTACAATAATCGAAATTTTCTTAAGTTAATGACATTACCAGGATGAGGGCGACCTTGAAGGGGACGAGGTATGGAGCGACTGACCCATGTGAGCCTGTTCTCCGGCATTGGCGGTCTGGACCTGGCGGCGGAGGCGGCCGGGTTCGAGACCGTCTGCCAGTGTGAATGGGCGGACTACCCCTATTCCATCCTGGAGCGGCACTGGCCGGATGTGCCGAAGTTCCGGGACATCACTACATTCACGAAGGAGGCGTTTTTTGAGAAAACAGGACTTGAAACCATCACCATCCTTTCCGGCGGCTTCCCCTGTCAGCCCTTCTCCACCGCCGGAAAGCGGCGGGGCTTTGCGGATGAACGCTACCTGTGGCCGGAGATGTGCAGAGTTATTACCGAGCTGCGGCCCCATTGGGTGCTTGGGGAAAATGTTGCTGGCTTCATCAATATGGGGCTCGACAAAACGATTTTTGACCTGGCAAAAGCGGGATACGCTGTTCTCCCATTCGTATTTCCGGCTTGCGGCGTCGGCGCATGGCATGAGCGCCAGCGAACTTTTATCGTCGCGGCTGATGTTTCCCACGCCCCTTGCCTCCGACAAAAACACCTGCAAGGACGCGGCCAACCTGGATGTGTTCCTGTCGGACAATGGGATCTTCCGCAAGAAGAACCGGGACGGGTCCATCTGGAGCCTGTCCCTGTCGGCGGCGGTGTACTACCTGACGCCGGCGGTGTCGGAGGGCTACCGCTCCACCCTGAAACCGGAGGCCTTCCGGGACAAATCCCCGGCGACCAACCTGTCGGCGCAGATCATCCACCAGGAGAAACCACTCTCGGAGAAGGCGGCGCTGAACCCGGAATGGGTGGAATGGCTTATGGGCTTCCCCCAGGGATGGACGGCCGTATCCTCTGGCGAGAGGAACCCGCAGGCATCCCCCGCATAACGGAGGACACGAAGGACCGGGCCCTGCGGCTGAAAACCCTGGGCAACGCGGTCTGCCCGCCCCAGGCTTATCCTATTTTTCACTATATCGCAGCGATTGAGACTGGGGCTTGTGTGGACATTTGCCCCTATGGAGGAGGTGACGGATAAATGCAGGAATGGAAAGCCTCCGAGAAGGAGGCCCAGAAGATGACCCGTGACGAGGCCATTTCGGTGAACCTGGTGACCGGCGAGGCCACCCATGTTTCGGACCGCCCCCCGGAGCAGGACTATTCCTCCACTGATGAAACGGCGGGGGGATTGAACCGGACGGCGGACGAGGTAGCAGGCCATGTGGAACGGCGCCAGGCGAAAAAGGCGCGGCGAAAGCGGCGCGATACCTTCCGGGAGGGTGAGGTGGACAGGGAGCGCCCTTCCTCCCGTTTGCAGTTTTCGGAGACAGACCGGGCGGCGCCGGAACTGAAAAAGGCCATCCGCAAGTCCGACAGGGCAGCGGATAAGCTGGACGCGGCGAAGGCCGCCGTCCCCGTGAAGCCTCCCGGCAAGGAGCATGGCAACCCGCTGGCTCGGCCAATCCAGGAGGTGAAGTCCACCCTCCACGGCAAAGTGAGCAAGGTGGAGGGCGAGAACTCCGGCGTCCAGGCCGGCCACCTAGGGGAGCGCCAGATCGAGAAGGCCGTGGGCTATGGCGGTCGGCGCTTCCACCAGGCGCAGGCAGACCGCAAGCTGAAACCCTGGCGGGATGTATCAAAAGCGGAACAGGCGGCGGTGAAAGCCAATACGGATTTCTATTGGCAGAAGTCCGTCATGGAGAACCCCCAGCTTGCGTCCAGCAATCCCATCTCCCGCCTGTGGCAGAAGAAGCGTCTGCAAAAGCAGTACGCCGCCGCGCACCGGGCAGGGACCGGCGCGGCCCAGGCCGCGGGCAAGGCATCCCAGACCATCGCCCAGAAGCTGGGCGGCTTCGTCACCAAAAACAAACACACCCTTCTCATCGTGGGCGGGATCGGCTTGATCCTCATGCTCATCATGGGGCTGATGCAGTCCTGCACCTCCATGTTCGGGGGCGGAACCTCCGGCCTGGTGGCATCCTCCTATCTTTCGGAGGATGCGGACCTGACCGGGGCCGAGGCCGCCTATTGTAAGATGGAGGCCGAGCTGCAAGAATATCTGGACACCTATGAGGCCACCCACGACTACGACGAGTATCACTTTGACCTGGATGAGATCGAGCATGACCCTTATGTGCTGCTGTCCATCCTGTCGGCGCTCCATGAAGGGGTGTTTACCCTGGACGATGTGCAAAGCGACCTGGAAATGCTCTTTGACAAGCAGTACATCCTCACAGAAACGGTCACAACGGAGACCCGCTACCGCACCGAGACCCGGACGGACAGCGAGGGCAACGAGTATGAAGTGGAGGTTCCCTACACCTGGTACATCTGCACCGTCACGCTGGAGAATTTCGACCTCTCCCATGTGCCGGTCTATATCATGGGCGAGGATCAGCTCTCCATGTACGCCGTGTATATGTCCACTCTGGGCAACCGGCCGGACCTGTTCCCGTCCTCCGGGTATGTGGGCAAGTACATTGAGAACCCGCCCACGGCCTGGGACATCCCCGCCGAGTACCTGACGGATGAGCGGTTCGCCACCCTCATCACCGAGGCGGAGAAATACCTGGGGTATCCCTATGTGTGGGGTGGGAGCAGCCCGGAGACCTCCTTCGACTGTTCCGGCTTCGTCAGCTATGTGCTGACCAGCACCGGGCTGTGCAACACCGGGCGGCTGGGCGCTCAGGAGCTCTACAATATCTCCACGCCGGTATCCGATCCCCAGCCGGGCGACCTGGTGTTCTTTGTGGGGACCTATGATACTCCTGGCGTTTCCCATTGTGGAATTTATGTGGGAGATGGCATGATGATCCACGCCGGCGACCCTATCAATTACACATCCATAGAAACGAGTTACTGGCAGTCCCATTTTTATGCGTATGCCAGACCTCCATACAACTGATGGGAGGTGCGCCATGCTCACATTACGGCCGGTATCCCTGGCCGAGGCCAATGCCTTTGTCGCTGAGCACCACCGCCACCATAAGCCGGTGCGGGGGCACAAGTTCTCTCTGGGCTGTATGGTGGATGGGCAACTTGTGGGCGTCGCTATCGTGGGGCGGCCTGTCAGCCGGTATTTGGATGACGGGCTGACCCTCGAAGTAAACCGGCTGTGTACGGATGGGACGCAAAATGCTTGCAGTTTCCTCTACGGCGCAGCGGCGCGGGCAGCCAGGACCATAGGATACCGAAAAATCATCACTTACATTTTGGATACGGAGAATGGCGTAAGTCTCCGGGCGGCAGGCTGGAAATGCGCCGGCCTGGCCGGAGGCAAGATGTGGACCGAAAAACGCCGTCCTTCCGAACCTCTGTATCCCGCACAAATGAAATACCGATATGAAAAAGAATGGAATGGGAGGTGAAGCACATATCAATATGGTTTCTTATGGGGGCGGTGTCAACAGCACCGCCCTTTTGATCGGCCTGCACCAGCACCGCATCCCGGTGGATCTGATCCTCTTTGCGGATACCGGGGCGGAGCATCCCCACACCTATGCCTATCTGGACATCATGGACCGCTGGTTGAAGGACCACGGGATGCCGCCCATCACCAGGGTCTACAAGACCACGCGGGACGGAAAGCGGCTGACTTTGGAGCAGGAGTGCTTGCAGAGCGGCACCCTGCCCTCCATCGCCTACGGCTTCAAGCGGTGCTCCCTGAAACACAAGATCGGGCCGCAGGAAAAGTTCTGCAATCACTATTTGCCCTGCCAAAAGGTATGGGCAGCGGGCAAGCGGGTGGTGAAGTTCATCGGCTACGACGCCGGCGAGGGCTACCGCAGCGACAAGGTGCTGCTGGGAGACCTGGCCGACCCCAAGTACAGCAAGTGGTATCCCCTGATGGAGTGGGGATGGGACCGGGCGGCTTGTATGCAGGCCATTGAGGATGCGGGCCTGTCCCAGCCGGGCAAGTCCTCCTGCTTTTTCTGTCCCAGCATGAGGGCGGAGGAGATCATCCACCTGCGGGACCACCACCCGGACCTGTTCCGGCGGGCCATCGCGCTGGAGGACAATGCCCGTCCCAATTTGAAAACGGTCCAGGGCCTGGGCCGCAACTACTCATGGAAAGAACGGTTTGGAAAGGAGAATTGTACACATGGCAACTGTTGAAAAAATTCGCCGAGACATCGAAAAGACCAAGGAGAAGATTTCTGAGCAGCAGAAGCGCCTCCGCTCTCTGGAGGCGCAGCTCACCGAGGAAGAAAACCTGGAGATCGTCCGCATGGTCAAGGCGGTGCGCATGGACAACCGGGAGCTGACAGCCTTCCTGAAGGCCTATGCCAGCGGCCTTATCACCCTGCCGGAAGGCATGATGGAGGCGGAGGCCGCGGCGGACCCCGGCGAGAATGAGATGGAGGACACCGAGTATGAAGAATAAGAAGATCATCCGCCTGTTTACGGCGGCCCTGGCCGTGGCGCTCTGTGCCACGGCCTTTGCTGTCCCCGCCTTTGCCGGCGGCGGGGATGGCGAACCCTACTACACCGAAACGGCCGGGACGGAGGCAGACCCTGCGGAGGACGCCGAAGCCCCGGAGGTCACGGTCACCGATGAGGAAGATCCCGCCGGCGATGATAATGCGGACAATAACACGGAGGATGACGGGGACGCCCTGGACCAGATCACCGAGCTGCTGGGCGGCCTGGGGACTGTGACCGTCACCGAGGACGGTATTCTGTTCACCCCTGACACGGAGAAATGGGAAACCCAGCAGACCGGCACCGTGACCACCTGCGGCGGCAACCTGAATGTCCGCACCGGCGCAGGGCTGGACAATGACGCCTTCACCCAGCTTCCCAACGGGGCGCAGGTGGAAGTCATCGGCACCGAGGGCGAATGGGTCAAGGTGCTTCTGCCGGAGCGGGAGGGCTATGTCCATTCCGACTACCTGACCATTACGGACACGGGCAGCTTCTCCCTCTCCCTGGATGGGACGGATCTCTCCGCTTTGCTGGAATTGCTCCCCTCCGGCCTCTCCGATGGCGGAGGAGCCGCCCTCACCCCGGATGGGAACCTCTCCCTGATCGACGACCTGGGCGGGGCGTCCTCCGGCAAGCAGTTCATCACGGTGGAGACAAAGGGAGGCAACGTGTTCTATCTCATCATTGACCGGGACGACGAGGGGGCGCAGACCGTCCACTTCCTGAACCAGGTGGATGAGGCCGACCTCATGGCCCTGATGGAGGACGGCGAGACCCAGGAGGCCCCGGCGGTCTGCACCTGTACGGAGAAATGCCAGGCCGGGGCGGTGAACACATCCTGCGAGGTGTGCGCGGTGAATATGGCCGAGTGCGTCGGCGCGGAGCCGGAGCCGGAACCCGAACCGGAGCTGGAGGAGGAGAAGTCCGGAGGCATGGGCGCCCTGGCACTTGTCCTGGTGCTGGTGGTGCTGGGCGGCGGAGCCTTCGCCTACATCAAGTTCATCAAACCCAAGCAGGCGTCCAAGGTCAGCGCCGACCCGGACGACTATGATTTTGAGGATGAGGAGGAATATATCAACGAGGATGTCCTTGAACCGGAAGAAACGGAGGAAACGAAATGAAGCTGGTGATCTGTGAGAAACCAAGTGTTGCGAAAGCCGTTGCGTCGGCCCTGGGTGTCACATCCAGGACCGATGGCTGTTTTGAAGGGAATGGGCTCATCGTTTCCTGGTGTGTGGGACACCTGGTGTCCCCGATGGACGCGGCCGGGTATGACCCCGCCTATAAGAAGTGGAAGTATGACGACCTTCCCATCCTGCCGGAGCCCTTCCGTTATGTGCTGGCGAAGGGCAAAGAGGACGCCTTCCAGAATTTGAAGCGCCTCATGGAGCGCCCGGATGTGACGGAGCTGGTCAACGCCTGCGATGCCGGGCGGGAGGGCGAGCTGATTTTCCGGCTGGTCTATGAGATGGCGGGCTGCCAAAAGCCCTTCTCCCGCCTGTGGATCTCCTCGATGGAGGACGCGGCGATCCGGGAGGGCTTTTCCGATCTGCGCCCCGGCGCGGACTATGACCCGCTGTATCAGTCGGCGCTTTGCCGCCAAAAGGCGGACTGGCTCATTGGTATCAATGCAAGCCGCCTGTTCTCCGTCCTCTACCATCGCACCCTGAATGTGGGGCGGGTGCAGACGCCCACCCTTGCCATGCTGGTGGACCGGGACTGGAAGATCACCAGCTTCAAGAAGGAGAAGTACCACCATGTGCGCCTGACCCTGGGCGGGGCCGAGGCGGTGTCGGAGAAGATTGCCGCCCCGGAGGAGGCGGAGACCCTGCGGGCGGCCTGTGCCGGCGCGGAGGCGGTCTGCGCTTCCGTCACCCGTGAGCAGAAGAAAGAAGCGCCGCCCAAGCTCTACGACCTGACCACCCTCCAGCGGGAGGCTAACCGCATCTTCGGCTACACGGCCAAGCAGACGCTGGACTACGCGCAATCTCTCTACGAGAAGAAGCTGCTGACCTATCCCCGGACAGACAGCCGGTTTTTGACCGCCGACATGGCGGAGACCGCTTCGGCGGTCCTCCACCTGGCGGCCAAGCTGCCGCCCTTTGACGGGTGCGGGGAGTTCTTCCCGGATGTGCCCCTGCTGATGAATGACAAAAAGGTATCCGACCACCACGCCATTATCCCTACGATGGAGCTGGAGAAAGCGGACCTGTCCACTCTGCCTGTGGGTGAGCGGAACCTTCTTTTGCTGGTGTGCCGGGAACTGCTGTGCGCGGCGGCGGAGCCCTATGTGTACGAGGCAGTCACGGCCGCTTTTGACTGTGCTGGACAGACCTTCACCGCCAAGGGGCGGCGCATCCTCTCCGAGGGCTGGCGTGAGATCGACCGCATTTTCCGCGCCTCCCTGAAGGAGGAGCCGGAGGACGAGGCGGAGCCCGCCGCCCTGCCGGATTTTACCGAAGGCCAGACCTTTGACCAGGTGGATGCCTCTGTCACCGAACACTTCACCGCCCCGCCCAAAGCCTACACGGAGGACACCCTCCTGGCGGCGATGGAGACCGCCGGGAAAGAGGAGATGCCGGAGGACGCCGAGCGCAAAGGCCTGGGCACCCCGGCCACCAGGGCGGCGATCCTGGAGAAGCTGGTGGCGGCCGGTTTTGTGGAGCGCAAGGGAAAAAGCCTCATCCCCACCAAGGCGGGGATCAACCTGGTCACCGTCCTGCCGGATGCCCTGACCTCTCCCATGCTCACGGCGGAGTGGGAGCAGAAGCTGACCGCCATCGCCAGGGGCGAGGGCAATCCCGCCGCTTTCATGGCGGGGATCTCTGACATGGTGCGGGATCTGGTGAAAACCTATTCCCACATCTCCGAGGAGGGGCAGAAACTGTTCGCCCCGGAGAAGGAAGTGATTGGAACCTGCCCCCGCTGCGGCAAGCCGGTGTATGAAGGCAAAAAGAATTTTTACTGCTCCGACCGCTCCTGCCGCTTCGTGCTGTGGAAGGACGACCGTTTCTGGACCTCCCGCAAAAAGGAGCTGACCTGCAAGATGGCCGCCGACCTTTTGAAGAAGGGCCGCACCTCCGTCAAGGGAATGTGGTCTGAAAAGAAGGGCGCCGCCTATGACGCGGTGGTGGTGCTGGACGATACCGGCGAGAAGTATGTCCGCTTCAAGCTGGAATTCCCCAAACGGAAGAAGGGCGTGAATGGCAGATAAAGCAATCCCGGATATTTCCCTGGGCGGCGCGGAACAGAATATGAGCCGGGAGGAGCTGGCGGCGGTGACGAAAGCTGTTGCCACCCTCTCCCCGGAGGACCGGGACCTGCTGGCCGCTGTGCAGGAGTCCCCGTTCCGGCTGACCACGGCGGAGCAGTTCCTGGAATTTGAGAAAAATGTGGACTGCTTCGTGCTGGAGCCCCATGTCCAGACCCTGGAGGATCTTGGCTGGGAGTACCTGGAGGAGAAACTGACCATCGACCTGACGGATGACCTCCGGACCGCCATTGACCCCGCGCCCTTCGGCCGACGCGCTCTGGAGGAGGACCGGGGGTGCTTCACCAGCCGGGGCTATCTGTTCCCCACGGACGACGAGTGGCAGCACGACCGCCTCCAGGCAAAGCAGGCGGACCGCAAGCCATCCATCCGGGAGCGGCTGGAACAGAGCAGGCAGGAGTGCAGGAACAAGAATAAGGCTCAGGCGCCCCGCGAGGGGAAGTCTGAGCCGGAGCTGTAAGGAGGAGGTGCGTATATGCCCCATTATGAATATGACAAGGATTATCCCTTTGCCGCCTTCATCACCAACCTGGGCAAGTACAACGAGGGCGACCTGGTGGGCGAATGGGTGAAGTTCCCCACCTCGCCGGAGGAGATGCAGAAGGTATTTGAACGGATCGGCATTGGGCAGAAGGACGACTTCGGCCAGCCCTATGAGGAGTGGTTCATCACCGACTATGACTGCTATGTGGACGGCCTCTATGATAAGCTGGGCGAGTATGAGAGCCTGGACGAGCTCAACTACCTGGCCTCCAAGCTGGACGAGATGAGCCAGGGCGAGTATGAACAGTTCCAGGCGGCGATGGAGATCGGCGATCATTCGGGCAGTTTGCAGGAGATCATCAACCTGACCGAGAACCTGGACTGCTACGACATTTACCCCGACATCCACGACCACGACGACCTGGGCCGGTATTACATCGAGGAGCTGGACGCCATGCAGGTGCCGGAGCACCTGCGGAACTACATCGACTATGAGGCCTACGGCCGGGACGTCGCCCTGGAGGAGGGCGGCGAGTTCACCGACCTGGGGTATGTGCGGGACACCGGGAGCAGCTTCCATGAGTATTACGATGGGGAGCATGGCAGCATCCCGGAGGAATACCGGGTGATGACCTTCCAGGACGCGGAGGAGTTGACTGAGGAGGAAAAATCCGAGTGGGCAATGGACATTGCTTACGACATGGACGAGTTCTTCCGCCAGCACGACCCGCAGTACGCCGCCGAGCACCCAGAGGAGCACGCGGCGAAAGAAGAAATCTATGAAAACCTGATGGCTGGCCGCATTTCCGCATTGGATGAGAAACTGGCCGCCCTGGGGCAGACCCAGGAGGACTATCTGCCTTCCGAGATTGAGAAGTTCAAGGACGCCACTGGCTATGAGGAATTTCTTGATTTTGATCCGGCGGTGATCCGGGAGGCTATCCAGAACCCGGACAAGTCCCATGTGGACGAGATGCTGGCCTTTGCGGAGCAGGCGGGCCGGGAGTATGAGGCGGAGCTGTCCGGGCAGGCCCCGGCGCCCTCCCCGGATGACCTGGAGACCGGCGAAACGGTACGGACCCCCAGGGGTACCTTCTATGTGACGGATATGAGCCGGGAGCAGATGGAGGCGGCCGGGTACGGTCTGCACCATCAGTCTGACGATGGGAAGTATCTCATCATGGGCAACGGTTCCCGCGCCTTTGCTATCCGCGGCGAGGAGGCCCAGGAGCACGCCGCCCCGGAGAAGATGACCGTCCTGGTGGTGGAGCCCATGAAGGAGCCCTATGTGAAGGAAATCGCTCCCGGCCTCCATTCGTTACAGGCGGAGGTGGGCGGCGATATTGCCACCGCTTATCCCTTCTCCGACCCGGTGGGGCTGGTCTGCAACGATGAGGGAAAGCTCATCGGCCTGGAGCTGAACCGGGGCCTGCGGGATGAACATGGGGAGATTTACGACGTCATGGCCGGCACCTTCCTGGTGGTAGGGCTGGGTGAGGAGTCCTTCACATCCCTGACCCCGGAGCAGGTGCAGAAGTACACGGAACATTTCAAGCAGCCGGAGCAGTTCATCAGCCTGAACGGGCAGATCATCGCCCTGCCGGTGGAGCCGGAGAACCCTCTCCGCACCGCCGAGATGACCCTGGAGGACGACTATGGGATGATCGACGGGGTGCTGAACAACGGTCGCAAGGGTGAGGAGCTGGAGAAGGCCCAGGGTGAGGCGCGCAGGACCACGCCGGAGAAGAAGCCCTCCATCCGGGAGCGGCTGGCGGAGGCCAAACGGGAGTGCGGCGAACGCAAGCCCCCGGACAAGGTTCAGCAGAAGAAGCCCCCGGAGCATGACCTATGAGCCGGAGCAAGAAGTGGCGGCTGGAGTGGTCCTTCTTCCTGGGGGAGAACGGCCGCCGCAGGTACAATAAGATCTGCAAGGGCTGTATCCATCCCTGCAAGCAGAGTTTCCGGGCGGTTCTTATCGCCTGTCCCCATTACCAGTCCGCACGCTCGAAAAAGTGTGGGGATAGGGGGTGAAAATGGGCTGAAAAATCGCCTGTGGCGGCTTTTCCGGGAGCCCCGGGAGCCGTCCTTATGATTTCCCATGTGGGTCTGCCCCTTCAATTTAAGGGGTGCAGAGAGGCTGTTTTGAACACTTTTCCATAACAGAGCGGGAGCGCCGCCTTCGGTTTGGGCCGAGGGTGACGCTCCCACTTCTTTTTTTGTTCTCTTTTTCTCTTTCAATCAGGATCGGACAGGAAGGGTGTTCGCAGCAGCAGGCGCTGTGGGAATGTGCGTAAACGACCATGTCTGCGGAGCTGTGGGAAACGATGTTTGCGGGCTGTGGGAAAGCCGGCGGCTTTTCCATCGGGCCGTGAATATCCGTTTTCCATCGGCGGAGCGGCCGTTTTCCACATTTCCCACAGCGGAAAATAGCATGATAGCATACTTGTATATTGCTTTTCTGCAAAAAAAGATTTATAATGCATTATGGTTAGTTTGTGCTAACCTCAATTTCGAATCACGGAGGCGGTTATGGGAATATTAAAGGCTTTTTTCAACAATACCCGCAAGCCGAAAGGATTGCTGGGCAGGTGCATGGTGGGCAGCATGAATCATGCCCATGCTGCCCTCGCGGATTGGGGCCTTAGCCATTTGCCCGAAACAGGTCCCGTCGAGATTGCGGAGTTGGGTTGCGGTGGTGGGCGGAATATCCGAGCCCTTTTGCGAAAATATCCTGCCGCGACTGTCACCGCCTTAGACTATTCAGAAATATCTGTGGAAAAGGCCAAGAGTGTTAACCGCAAGGGGCTGCAAGCCAGCCGCTGCCGTATCATACAGGGAGATGTGTCTTGCCTTCCCTTCGAGGATGGTGTATTTGATTTGGTGACCGCATTTGAAACGGTATATTTCTGGCCTGGTCCTACGGAGAGCTTCCGGGAGGTGTACCGAACTCTGCGGCCGGGCGGCATCTTTCTGATCGTCAATGAGTCGGACGGAGAAGATCCCCACGCCAGCAAGTGGCTTTCTGTCATTGATGGGATGAGGATCTTCGATGGAGACCAACTTGCCCGTTTTCTCACCGAGGCAGGTTTTTCTGAGATCATCGTAAATCGGAATGCAAAAAAGCATTGGCTCTGCGTTCTGGCGATGCGGGAAAACAGCAGCCTTTTGGAAAATGAAGAACCGAGTGGCATCTCATAAAAAGCGGCAAATGGTGCGGCTGAGCACAGCATTTGACTTACTATTCAACCATTGGAATGCTTCTGATGAAGTGTACCGTATATGCTGGAACCAGCGAAACGGACTTTAAGAAGAATAGAGGGACAGAAGATGTGGAAATACACAATCCAAGTAGACGGCATGATGTGCGGTATGTGCGAGAGCCATGTGAACGATGCGGTGCGGAAAGCATTTCCGGTGAAGAAGGTCACTTCATCTCGGAGTAAAAAAGAGACTGTGGTAATCACGGAAATGGAACTGGATCAAGAGACTTTACGGGCGGCTATTTCCGCCACTGGCTATGATGTGGGAGAGATTCGGAAGGAATCCTGGCACAAGAAAGGGCTGTTTGGCCGATAAGTATCTGAGACACAGATCAATGGAGAGGAGGCAAGCGGATGCTGGCAGAATTTTTGTCAAAACAGGGGGAATGGACACAAGTGATGCCTGGTGCGCGAGCCTGCCTGTTCTCCCTGTGCGAGAGGTCATTCCCTCTGCCCCTCCGGTTGGAACCTCTGCACTTTGAGGTATTGTTCTGCCTGGCCGGGATGGTGACTCTGACCCGGCGGGATGGTTCGGCTCTGAGGTTAGGTACCCGACAGGTGCTTCTCCTCACCGACATCTCTGATCTGACCGATACCAGAGTGGAGACCGGCTTAAAGGGTGTGCTGGTGGCGGTGGACGCTCGGGGCGCCCGGGCGAGTCTAAAAGCCATTTGTGACCTGCTGGGCGGTTTGACTTTGAACACGGATCAAGTACGGCGGTGGATGGTCAGCCGGGGCGGCTGCGCTGTGGAGGGTCCCTCTCGCTGGAGCCAGGCGGCCTTCGCTGACCTGGATCGTTTGCCCCAGAGCGAGCGGGCACGCTGGTGCGTGTGGAAGTCGGTGGAACTGTTGTATCTGCTCTCTGCCCAGGGGGAACCAGCGGCGGAAATGGTCCCGGTGCTGGATCAGGAGATGATCCGGACCTTGGCAGAAACCCGCCGATATATGGCGGAGAATCTGGACGAACCCCTCTCCATATCGACTTTGAGCCGCCGTGCCTGCCTCTCTGCAACTACATTCAAGGAGGGGTTCCGTCGCCTGTACGGACTGCCGGTCCACACCTGGCTGCAGCAGCGGAGGATGGAGCGTGCGGCGGAGTTGCTGCGGGACTCCTCTCTTAGTGTGCTGGGGGTAGCCCAGTCAGTGGGATACAGCAGCGCCAGCCAGTTTTCCGCCGCCTTCCGGCGGCAGTATGGCATGTCGCCAACCATGTATCGAAAAATGTCTGAACCGGCATAACATCGTCTGATTCGGTGAGACACAGCATTGTTTATCCTTTATAATACTCAGATACATAAAAAAGCTTGTTTCCGGACAGGAGGAGATTTCAATGAAACAACATCGCTTCTGGGCCTGGGGCGCCGTGATTTGCATGGTCATGGTGATGATTACGGGCTACAAACACAAATAAAGCAGAAAGGAAAGATTTCCATGATGAAACACTATGTCAGACTGGCCTGCTTCGTGGGCGGCACTCTGTTCGGCTCCGTCGGCGTGAAGCTGCTCACCAGCAAAGACGCCAAGAAAGCTTATACTCACATTACCGCCGCCGGCCTGCGGATGAAGGATAGCGTGATGGAAACTGTGACCTGTGTGCAGGAGAACGCCGCCGACATCCTGGCCTCTGCAAAGGACATCAACGAGACCCGAGCCGCCAAGGAAGCTGAGACCCAGGTGGAGGATCAGGAAGCCTGAAAATTGCGGAAGGGAGCCGGAAAACGGCTCCCTTTTTCCATGAGGAGAGATTTAGTATGCAAGCAACCATCGTACATGAGAGCCGGGGGCGGATGCGTCTGCGGCTCCGCCAAAAAAATATATCCATTCGCCAGGCGGATCTGCTGGAAACCTGGCTGAAGGGACAGCCCTGGACCCGGGAGGCCGTGGTCCATGAGCGCACCTGCTGCGTCATCGTAACCTATACGGGAGACCGGGAAGCCGTCCTCTCCGCCCTCGGTGCGTTCACTTGGGCCGGGGCGGAGTCATCCGTCACCCTGCCCGGCCACAGCACCCGGACTTTGAATCGAGAGTTCCAGGAGAAACTGGTGGGCAAGGTGGCGGTGAAAGCAGCCACTACCCTGTTTTTGCCCGCCCCGCTGCGGATCGCCCGGATTGTCTGGCACATGATCCCCTTTCTGCACAGAGGTCTGCGCTGCCTGGGACATCGTCAGATCAAGGTGGAGATGCTGGATGCGTTGTCCATCGGGATCTCCGTCTGCCGCAGGGACTTCGGTACTGCCGGCACTGTCATGTTTTTGTTGGAGATCGGTGAACTGCTGGAGGATTGGACTCGGAAGAAATCCGTAGCCGACCTGGCAGAGAGCCTGTCTCTCCATGTGGATCGGGTGTGGCTGAAAACCGAGGCTGGTGAAGTGCTCACCTCCATCGGCCAGATCAGACCCGGCGACTGGGTCGTGGTTCGAGCCGGAAGCGTCATCCCCCTGGACGGCGTGGTGGAGGAGGGGGAGATCACCGTCAACCAGGCGTCCCTCACCGGCGAGTCCGTCCCCGTGGCCAAGCGGCCCGGCGGCGCGGTGTACGCCGGCACCGTAGTGGAGGAGGGAGAGTGTGTCCTGGAGGTGAAGCAGGCCACCGGCCAGAGCCGCTATGACCAGATTGTGGAGATGATCCAGCGGTCTGAGCAGATGAAGTCTGCCGCCGAAGCCAAAGCGTCCAACTTGGCGGACAAACTGGTGCCCTATACCTTTGCCGGCAGCCTGGTGAGCCTTGCCCTCACCCGGAACGTGACCCGGGCCTTGTCGGTACTTATGGTGGACTTCTCCTGCGCCCTAAAGCTGGCCATGCCCCTGGCGGTGCTCTCCGCCATGCGAGAAGCGGGACGGGAGCACATCACCGTCAAGGGCGGAAAATTCCTGGAGGCGGTGGCGAAAGCGGATACCATCGTCTTTGACAAGACCGGCACCCTCACCCACGCCTGCCCCCGGGTGGCAAAGATTTTTACCTTCAACGGAAAAATAGAGAATGAAATGCTCCGTCTGGCCGCCTGTTTGGAGGAGCACTTCCCCCACTCCATGGCCAACGCCGTAGTGGAGGAGGCCAAACGCCGAGGCTTGCACCACGAGGAGCGCCACGCCAAGGTGGAGTACCTGGTGGCCCACGGCATTGCCAGTTCAGTGGATGGGGAGCAGGTGCGCATCGGCAGCGCCCACTTCATCTTCGAGGATGAGAAGTGCGTAATCCCGGAGGAGGAGCGGGCCAAGTTCGACGCGCTGCCCCCGGAGTATTCCCAGCTCTATCTTGCCATCAATGGGGTGCTCTCCGCCGTGATCTGCATCTCCGATCCTCTGCGGGAGGAGGCACGGGAGGTGCTCTCCGCCCTGCGAGTCTTGGGTGTGCGGAATGCCGTCATGCTCACCGGGGACAGCCCCCGCACCGCCGCTGCCATCGCGGAACAGCTCGGGGTGGATGCCTTTCGGGCCGGGGTGCTGCCGGCGGACAAGGCGGAGTATGTGGCCGCTTTGCGGAAGGAAGGGCATACTGTCCTTATGGTGGGAGACGGCATCAACGACTCTCCGGCCCTCTCCGAGGCGGATGCCGGCATCGCCATCAGCGACGGGGCGGCCATCGCCAGAGAGATCGCCGACATCACCATTGCCGCCGACAGCCTGTGGGAGCTGGTGCGCCTGCGGCAGCTGGCCATGGCCCTGATGCGCCGCATCCGGAATAACTACCGCTTTGTCATCGGGTTCAACGGGGCGCTCATCGGTCTTGGCGTGACGGGCATTCTGCCTCCAACCACCTCCGCCATGCTCCACAACCTGTCTACTCTTGGCGTAAGTCTCCACAGTATGACTGCCCTGCCCCAGAAAAAGCAAGATTAAGTTTCCTGACAGAGTCCGGCGCGTATGCGCCGGGCCTTTTTTCGTATTCCACTTGACAAACTGCCGCTTCCGTTGTATTATAACGGTGTTATATAACAGTGTTATAAGGAGAGCGCCTATGGAAGAAAAGTCTAATGTCACGCTGAAAAAAATCCAAGAGGCGGCCATGGCCGAATTTCTGGACAAGGGCTTTCAAGGGGCTTCTCTGCGGCAGATCGTAAAGAACGCCGGGGTAACCACCGGGGCCTTCTACGGCTACTTCTCCAGCAAGGAGGCGCTCTTTGCCTCCATCGTGGAGCCGCACGCGGCCGCTTTGATGGGGCGGTTCATGGAGGCCCAGACTTCCTTTGCCGAACTGCCTGAGGAGCAGCAGCCAGATCACATGGGGGAGGAATCCAGCAACTGCGTCCACTGGATGGTGGACTACATCTGCCAGCACCGGGAGCCGGTGAAGCTGCTCCTCACCCGCGCAGAGGGTACCAGCTATGAGCACTTCGTCCACAGCATGGTGGAGGTGGAGGTAGAGTACACCCTCCAATACATGGAGGTGCTCCGCCGTCTGGGCCGGGACATTCCGGAACTGGGCCAGTCTCTGTGTCATATCATCGCCAGCGGGATGATGAGTGGCATTTTTGAGATCGTGATCCACGATATGCCCCGGGAGCAGGCGCTGCGGGACGTGGATCAACTCCGCGATTTCTATACCGCCGGATGGCTGAAATTGATGGGGGCTTAACCCCTATCTTTTTTGAATATAGGTTAGCTGTGACTAACTATTTTAACAAGGAGGGATCACTTTGAAGCAAAAGAAACCAAGCAGCCTGACCCGCATCTTGGGCTATGCGGGCGGGCACAAGAACCTGACGATCCTGGGCTGTATCCTGTCCGCCCTGTCGGCGGTGCTGGGGCTGGCGCCGTATCTGTGTGTCTGGCTGGTGGCCAGAAGCGTGTTGTCCACTTGGCCCGGCCTGGACGGGGCCGGGAACCTGGGACTCTGGGGCTGGATGGCAGTGTGGACTGCCGTTGGCAGCATCCTGCTGTACTTTGCTGCCCTCATGTCCACCCATATCGCGGCCTTCCGCACCGCCCGGAACATCCGGCGCGCCGCCATGACCCATGTGCTGAAACTCCCCCTGGGCTTTTTTACCGGGAACCAGTCGGGGCGGCTGCGCAAGCTCATTGACGACAACGCTGGGCTCACCGAGGACCTGCTTGCCCACAAGCTCCCCGACCTGGCCGCCACGGCAGTGACGCCTATCGCCGCCATCGTGGTGCTGTTCCTCTTTGACTGGCGGATGGGTCTGCTGTGTCTGCTCACCATGGTGCTGGCGCTGCTCTCCATGTGCATGATGATGGGCGGCAAGAACGCCGGCTTTTTCCACCGCTATCAACAGGAGATCGAGCGCATGAGCGGCGAGGCGGTGGAGTATGTCCGGGGCATCCCGGTGGTGAAGATGTTCCAGCAGACGGTCTACTCCTTCAAGGCATTCTATGCCGCCATCCAGGATTACAGCGACCTGGCCAGTCAGTACGCCATGAGCTGCCGGACGGGCCAGACCTGTTTCCTCACCTTCATCAACGGGGCCTTCGCCCTGCTGATCCCGGCGGCGCTGCTCATCGCCTCCGGCGGGGATGTGCGTACCGCGCTGGTGAACCTGATCTTCTACGCCCTGTTCGCCCCTGCCTGCGGTCAGATGATCAACCGCATCATGTATATGAGCGAGGCGGTGATGGAGGCCGACGAGGCCATCGGACGCCTGGACGAGATCCTGAGCCAGAAGCCCATGGAGGAATCGAAGGTACAAAAGAAGCCGGCTGGCGACGCCGTGGTCTTTGCACACGTGACCTTCACCTACCCCGGCGCCGACCGGCCCGCGCTGGAGGATGTGAGCTTTTCCGTCCAGCCCGGCCAGGTGGTGGCTTTGGTGGGTCCATCCGGCGGGGGAAAGACCACCGCCGCCAGCCTGATTCCCCGGTTCTGGGATGTGGACAGCGGCAACGTCACCGTGGGTGGCGCGGACGTGCGGGAGCTGGACAGCACCGCTCTCATGGGGCAGGTGGCCTTTGTGTTCCAGGATACCCGGCTGTTCAAAGAGAGCTTGCTGGAGAATATCCGGGCTGCCCGGCCTGATGCATCCCGGGAGGAGGTGCTTGCCGCCGCACATGCCGCCCAGTGCGATGACATCCTGGAAAAACTGCCCCAGGGGCTGGACACGGTGGTGGGCGCAAAGGGCGTCTATCTCTCCGGTGGGGAGCAGCAACGCATCGCCCTGGCCCGGGCCATTTTGAAGGACGCCCCCATCGTGGTACTGGACGAGGCCACCGCCTTTGCCGACCCGGAGAACGAGCATCAGATTCAAAAGGCCTTTGAGACCCTGACCCGGAACAAGACGGTGCTGATGATCGCCCACCGGCTGTCCACGGTGCAGAACGCGGACAACATCATCGTCCTCAGCGAGGGAAAGATTGCGGAGCAGGGCAGCCACAGCGCCCTGCTGGAAAGAAACGGCGTTTACGCCGCCATGTGGGCGGACTATCAGCGTAGCGCAAAGTGGAAGGTTGGAAAGGAGGCAGCGGTATGATAAAGAAATTACAACATATCTTCGCCCTCAGCGAGAAGGGTGCCAGAGACCTGGTGAAGGCCGTGATTTGGTGCTTTGTGTGCAATCTGGCCCTCATGTTCCCCGTGGGGGCGGTACTGTTCACGGTTCAGCATCTTCTGGGTTGCCTGGAGGGCGGCGGCAGTCCCATGGACGGGTTCTGGATCTATGTGGGCTTTGCCCTGGTGGTGCTGATCCTGCTGTTCGTCCTCCACTGGTTTCAGTACGCCTCCCTCTACATCGCCACCTACCGGGAGAGCGCCAACCGCCGGGTGAGCCTGGCGGAGACCCTGCGCAGGCTGCCCCTGTCCTTCTTCGGCAACCGGGATCTCAGCGACCTGACCTCCACCATGATTGCCGACTGCTCCAGCCTGGACCAGATGTTCTCCCACTATGTGCCCCAGCTGTTCGCCTCCGTCGGTTCCACACTGGTGATCGGGGTGTGCATGTTCGCCTGTGACTGGCGCATGGCCCTGGCTGTGCTGTGGGTGGTGCCCGTGGCGGTGGCGCTGACAGCGGGAAGTAAGAAGATCCAGGACGCCTTCGGAACGAAAAATATCCTGAACAAGCGGGCGGTGGCCGACTGCATCCAGGAGGGGCTGGAGACCATCCGGGACATCAAGGCCTGCCACCGGCAGGAGCGGTACCTTGACGGCCTGGAGGCAAAGCTGGCCGCCATGGAGGGCAGCTCCATCCGCTCCGAGCTGGCCACCGGCGTGTTCGTCTGCTCCGCCCAGGCCTTCCTGCGGCTGGGGCTTGCCACCACGGTGCTCACCGGCGGGGCGCTGCTACTGGCCGGGGAGCTCCCCTTCCTCTATTTCCTGGGCTTCCTCTTTGCTGCCGCCCGGCTGTATGATCCCCTGGGGGTGGTGCTCCAGAATATCGCCGCTACCTTCAACACCAAGCTGCAGATTGAACGGATGCGCTCCATTCTGGAGCAGCCGGTTCAGACGGGAACGGAGGATTTCCGCCCCAACCACTACGACATCACCTTTGACCATGTCTCCTTTGCCTACCGGGAGGGTGCAGGGGTGCTGGAGGATGTGAGCTTCACCGCCCGCCAGGGGGAAGTCACCGCCCTTATCGGACCCTCCGGCGGCGGGAAGTCTACCGCCTGCAAGCTGGCCGCCCGGTTTTGGGATGTCACCGGCGGGAAGGTGTCCCTGGGCGGGACGGACGTGTCCACGGTGGACCCGGAGGCCCTCCTGCGCTCCTACTCCATGGTGTTCCAGGACGTGGTGCTGTTTCGGGACACGGTGATGGAGAATATCCGCCTGGGCCGCCGGGGCGCCACCGATGAGGAGGTGCTGGAAGCCGCCAAGGCCGCCCAGTGCGACGAGTTCATCCGCAAGCTGCCCCAGGGCTATCAGACGGTGATCGGGGAGAACGGTTCCACCCTCTCCGGCGGGGAGCGGCAGCGGATCTCCATCGCCCGGGCCCTGTTGAAGGACGCGCCGGTGGTGCTGCTGGATGAGGCCACCGCCAGCCTGGACGTGGAGAACGAAAGCGCCGTCCAGACCGCCCTCTCCCGTCTGCTTCAGGGCAAGACAGTGCTGGTCATCGCCCACCGGATGCGCACCGTGGCAGGAGCCGACCACATCGTGGTGCTGGAAAATGGCCATGTGGCCCAGCAGGGCACCCCGGCGGAACTGATGGAGCAGGGCGGCCTCTACCGCCGCATGGTGGAGCTCCAGAGCGAGAACGCTCAGTGGCGGCTGGGTTAATTCCGTCTATTCAAGTTCATTCGATCTTTCCTTCGGGAGTACAACATCCTCTGACCGTTCCAGTAAGATACGGACGTTTTGGTTGAGGGTGTCGTACTCCCGCTCCTCTCGCTGGGCTTTCTTATACTCCGATTGCAGAGCGGTTCTTCTGGCGGTGAGTTCGTCCATTTCGGCCCGGAGCCGCTGGGCGGCGGGCAGGGGTACGGCGTCCAGGCGTTTCAGCTCCCTTGCCGCCGCCTCGAACAGGATGATCTCTCCCTCATGCCCTCGGAGGAATTTCTCCTTGTCCCTGGACTGGCGGTATTCCTCATACAAGGGGCGGAGCTGGCGGTAGGTGGCGGCGTGCTTCATGGTGAGGGTCAGCCGCTCCATTTCCTTCTCCGTCGCCCGGAGGTCCGCCTTCACCCTGGCGGTGGCGGCCGCCGCCCCGTCGCACCGCTCGGACAGCTCCTCCAAACTTCCGATGCCATGCTCCGTCAGGAAGTTCAGCGTTTCCGCCGCCCGCTTCAAGTTCTCGATGGTCGCCCAATGCTTGTAGCCGGCGCTCTGCTGAGCTTTGATGTTGTTCTGGATGTCGATGAGCAGGCTGGGCTTCCCGGTGCGCTGTTTCGGCTGGCGGGAGGGGCCGGGCCTGCCGGCGATCTGAGCGGCCAGGGCCTCCTCGGCATAGTCGGCGCCCAGGGTTTTCAATCGGGTGAACCGCTCCTGGTCCGGAGCCCTGGCGGAGATGTACTTGCCCCGTTTCAGTTCGTACCCTTCCCGCTGGAGGCGGCGGAGCAGGTCCTCCAGGTCGGAGCAGCCGGGCAGCAGCCGGTCGATGGCGGAGCGCAGCTTCGCCTTGTAGCTGGTGCCGTTCTGTTCTGCCTGGTGTTCGATGTAGCTCTTGCCCTTGTCCCGGCCTGGGACGATGACGGACAGGCCATGCTCCTTGCAGATCCGGTCGCTGGTACGGCGGATGAAGTGATAGCTCCGCTTATTGGAGTGGTAGTGCCGGTGGTCCTGGAAACTGACCGCATTGAAAATCAGGTGATTATGGACATGATCCCTGTCTATGTGGGTGGTGAGGACAAACTCATACTTTCCGCCCAGGACCTCCCGCGCCAGCTCCATGCCGATCCGGTGGGCTTCCTCCGGCGTGACCTCTCCAGGCTCAAACGCCTGGATGAGGTGGCGGCCCAGGTTCGTGCCCTTGTCGATAGCATGGCGGCGGGTCCATGCAAATTCAATGTCGGCGGTTTCCGCGGTGCAGCCGAAGGAGGACACCAGCAGCTTCCCATCCGTCTTGTCTGGATTGCAGATATAGTCGATGGCCGCTTTCAGCGTTGACTTAATAGGATGCGTCTTTGTAACTGCCATATCTGCTCCAATCTCTCCCGTATCTCCTCCATATCGGCCTGATAAGCGGGGCCGCCGGCGTTCACCCTCTTGGCAATCTGGTTGATGTTCCGGCCGATGGAGCCCAGGGCCTTGGTCATCTCCCTGATGTCGGTGGTGTCCACCTGGATGATATACCCGTCAATCGCCATCTTCCGCAGGTAGGCGCCATATCGCTTTGTGGGGAGCTGGCTCATCTTCTCGTCGATGAGCCGCTTTTCCTCCTCTGTCACCCAGAACTTCATCTGGATATTTCGTTTTCGATTTGCCATGCCATTTCGCCTCCGTTTCTTATAAGGGTCTGGGACTATCCCAGCAAGCAATTTTTGTGTTTAGGGGCAGGGGTCCCCCTAAACCGAAAATCCGCCAGTGGGTACTCGCTGGCTGTGCTTGCTATCGTAACCCTACCCTCGTTTTCCCCCTCTACTAATACTACAATTCGGAGACTGTATTTTGGCTAAATAGCAAATAAAAATGGTCATCAGCACATTTAAGAAGCTGGTGACCATTCTTATTCATAATTTTTACTGTTGACTTAATTTTCTGTACTCCAATGGCAGCAATCCAGTGCTTTTGCGGAACAGTTCCGCAAACCGACTTGAAGTGGAATAACCTACTGTTTGGGCAACCTGTCCCACTGTCAGCTCTGTGTATGCCAGCAGATATTCTGCCTGGCTCATACGCCGCTGCTGAACATACTCTGTGATGGTGCAATCGTAGTATTTCTTGAAACAGGTTTTCAGCTTTGTTGTTCCCATACAAGCAATTTGCGTCAGCCGTTCCAATGGAATATCAGAAGCATAGTGGTCGCTAAGATAAGCTGCAACTGTCTGGATACTTTCTATATCCTGCTGTGAGAGCTTATGGGCTGGCTTATCAGGATGTTTCTTCTGATATTCCACCACCATTGAAACAGCTTCTGCGACTTTCCCCTCATAAAAAAGTTTTGCGGCAATCCCTTCCCCTCGATAATCTTTGATTTCCGTGAGTAGCCGTGACATTTCTGGAAAGTCGGAAGTCTGGTCGATCTTCCGAAAGGCATCCACAGGATTGATTTGTGCCTCCGGGTACAGTTTTTTCAGGTAATCCTCATAATATGCCGGTGCAATCTCAATCCCAACCGAACGGATCGGAATGTTTTTATGGATCAAAGCCTTGTATGGAGCATATCCCCCAATAAATGTTTTTATACAACCGGCAGACAGTCTGCGGTATGGAGATAATTCCTCCCCGGAAATAGAGTCATATCGAGTGATGCTCAAACATTCCGGCAGGGAACATTCCAGCATAAAATCTTCGTGAAATGAAAAGTTGTGGATTTTAATATCATATAGGTCTTTCTGTCCATAAGTCCAGTAGGTGCCTTCTCCGACTTCGGGAGAAAGTTTCCAGCAGACACCCAATGCCCCATATTGCTGGTCGTTCGGGTCACGGATAAAACCGTGTCCAATCAGCAGAGGTGTATAAAACTGGTCGATAATTTCAGACATGAAAACAGACCGCCTCCTTTTTGCAACGATTGGACGAACTTTTGAAAGGAACGGACGAACATCGCCGGAACCTATTGAATGTTGTTCGACACAAGCGTACTGTATTAGATGACGGTTAGCAGCATCTAACCAAAGAATATCACAAACCACTTGTCGAGTCAAGACAACGAAAGGTAGGAGGATCAAAATGAGTAATCAAGCAAATTCTATGAACAAGGGTCTGACGGTGAAAGACCTGGTAACGACAGGTATTTTTACTGCGCTGGTATTTGTTTTCGTCTTAGTAGGCGGTATCTTTTTCGCCCCTAATCCGGTACTTACATTTTTCATGCCAGCCGGGAGCGGCCTGCTTGCCGGGCCAGTCTTTTTGTTGATGATTGCAAAGGTTCAGAAACGGTGGAGTCTCTCCATCATGGGCGTTGTGATTTGTATTATCTGGTTCGTGACCGGTATGCACTGGGCCTTTGCGCTGGGCTATCTGATTATGGCGATTGTCGCTGACTTTGTTGCGGGTGCGGGACAGTACAAGAGCAAAAAATTGAACAGCATTGCATACATTCTGTTTTCTCTCGGCGGTACTGGATCGTATATCGTTTTCTTTGCCGACCCCAATGGCTGGGCGCAGACTATGCTGGGAAATGGAACCGAGCAGAGCTACATTGACACCATGCAGGCAACCGCTAACACTGGAATCCTGATTGCCATGTTTGCCGCCGCTATCATTACATCTGCGATCAGCGCCTTTGTGGGCTGCAAAATGCTGAAAAAGCAGTTTGAAAAGGCAGGTATCACGGCATGAGCGGTGAACGCCATAAGAAAGGGCTTTGGCTCGACCCACGGGCCAAACTCTTTCTTATCCTTTTATGTGTTTTATCTTCCATGTTCGCCCCTTCGCTTACATATCAATTTACCCTTGTTGTGCTGATCGCGGTATTGGGGGCCTTCTTTGGAAAATGGAAATATGTCATTAAGGCAGTATGCTTTTATGCGGTTATCTGTGTCCTGACAGTCTGGATTATGGCTGAACTGACAGGAACGCTGCGAACTATGTTCATCGCCTTTTTAGGTTTGTTCCATAAGGTCTATGCGTGCGGAACCCTGGCCGGAATTGTTCTGACTACCACAAAAGTCAATGAGTTCCTGTCAGCGATGAACCGTGTCCATGCGCCGAAAAAGTTAGTTATCCCCTTGGCAGTCATGCTGCGGTATATCCCAACCATTCAAGAGGACTGGCGTTATATCAAGGACGCTATGCGGATGAGAGATGTTTCCCCTTCTCTGACGGGCTTTCTGGCTCATCCGGGTATGACGGTTGAGTGCATCTATGTGCCTTTGATGATGGCGGCCTCAAAAGCGGCGGATGAACTTTCCATCGCCTCTGTCACTCGTGGAATTGAAAATCCCCATCCCCGCACCTGTCTTGTCCAGATAAAATGCGGAGCTGCTGATTGGGGCGTTATGGCTGTTGCCGTAGCTTTTCTGATTTTCGAATTGTGTGTGCGGGGAGGTGTGATTGGGTGATTGAGTTTGAAAATGTATCGTTTGCCTATACCGGGCAGGAACATGATGGGCTACGCGACATCAATCTGAAAATTTCGGACGGAGAATGCGTCCTGTTTTGCGGCCGTAGCGGGTGCGGAAAAACAACGATAACAAGGCTGGTGAACGGGCTGATTCCTCAGTTTTACCAGGGAGAGCTTCAAGGCCGTGTGCTGGTAGACGGTCAGGAAATCAGCAGCCTCCCCATGTACCAGATTGCCGCTAAGGTCGGCTCCGTTTTCCAAAATCCACGGACACAGTTTTTCAATGTGGACACCGACAGCGAGATTGCTTTTGGCATTGAGAACGAGGCCCGTCCTCCACAAGAACTGATAAAGCGAGTGGAACAGACAGCCGACGATCTGTGTATTCAAAAGTTGCGGAACAGGAATATTTTTGAGCTGTCCGGCGGTGAAAAGCAGAAAATCGCCTTCGCTTCTGTTTATGCCATGAACCCGCAGATTTATTTGCTGGATGAACCGTCCTCAAATTTGGATATGACTTCCATTCAGGAGTTGGGGGAGCATTTGCGGCTGATAAAAAAGCAGGGCAAAACGGTTTTGATAGCAGAACACCGGCTGTACTACCTGATGGAACTGGCTGACCGAATTGTTTATCTGGAAAAAGGAGAAATCAAAGGGATTTATACCCCGGAAGAATTTCGACAGCTATCGGAACAGGAGCGTGAACGCATGGGCCTGCGGGCAGTCGATCTTCGGGCGGTGTTCCCACCTAAACCCCACTCGATTGCCCCTATCCCGGTATTGGAGTTGCGGAATGTGACACTCCGTTACAAGAAGCGAACCATTTTGCATGATATTGGCTTATCCGCAGGAAAGGGTGAAGTGATTGGCGTGGTCGGCCATAACGGAGCCGGAAAGACTACATTTTCCCGCGCCCTCTGTGGGCTTCACAAAGACTGCGAGGGACAATTCCTGTGGGAAAGCAAGCCGATGGAGCGTAAGGCAAGGCTGAAACGCTCCTATATGGTTATGCAGGATGTAAATTATGAACTTTTTGCTGACAGTGTGGAAGCAGAGTGCTCCTTTGGCATCCGCAATCCAGATCAAACGCTGGCAAATGCGACTTTGGAGGAACTGGGGCTTGCCCCATACCGGGAACGCCATCCAAACACACTTTCCGGCGGTCAAAAACAACGGGTGGCGGTAGCCGTCAGTATGATTTGTGGGAAAGATCTGCTGGTATTCGATGAACCGACCAGCGGCCTTGATTTTGACAGTATGACGCAGGTGGCGGGACTGATCCGCCGGTTGTCCAATATGGGAAAGGTTATTTTCATTGTCACCCACGATTTTGAATTTGTCTGCCGTACCTGCTCCCGTGTCCTGCATTTTGACGAGGGCGAAATGCCCGATGATGTACCAGTTACAATGGATGCCCTCCCGAAATTGAGAGAGCTGTTCTCTGTTTCAGATGGAAAGGAGAGGTGATCTATGAAACAGAAAAAAGAAAACAGAGTAGCTTTGCTGCTCCACTGGGCCGGTGAGCAAAAAATCTGGCTGTTCCTGGCAATTTTTCTATCGGCGGTCAGCGGCCTTTGCATTATCGTCCCTTACATTGGAATTTACCGGCTGATGGACGCCACCTTCAATCATACCTGCACGCAGGAACTTGTTGTACATACCGTGGTAATGATTGCAGTGGCGGTAACTTTGCGGTTTGCCCTGTTTGGCTGTTCCGGCGTAGCAGCCCACAAAGGGGCCTATGGCGCTCTTTTCAAAGTGCGCTGCATGGTTGCAGAACACATGGCCAGAGCGCCTTTGGGGGCCTTGAATGAACGGCGCACCGGGGACATAAAAACGGTTCTGAATGAAGATATTGAAAAGTTGGAGCTGTTTCTGGCCCATAACCTTCCTGACCTTGTGTGCTATCTGGTGGGGCCGGTAGTCATCTTCGTTTATCTGATGACAGTTAATATTCCGTTGGCATTGATCTCCCTTGTCCCTCTGGTTCTGGCCGTAGTGGTAATGGGGATGATGTTCCGCAATACAGATGACCTGATGGAACGGGCCAACCGCTCCATTACAACACTGAACTCGGTTATGATTGAGTACATCAGTGGCATGAAATTGATTAAAGCCTATAACATGGGGAGCAAGTCATTCCAAAAGTTTTCCGGCGCAATCCAGGAGGAAAACGCCATGTGGAATGAAACCTCCCGGCGTATGGGACCGCCGTATGCGGCGTTTGTCGTTATTATTGAGTGTGGAATGCTGCTTATGGTTCCAATCGGCGGGATGTTTTTCCTGAGAGGTTCACTGGCGGCCAGTGCCTTTCTGCTGTTCGTCTATGTAGGTTCCATGTATCTGACGGAAATCCGCCCTCTGCAAGAACTGGGGACTAATTTTGCTAATGTACTGAACGCTGTTACTAAGACCAAAGAGATACTGGATATTCCGATTTATGAGGGAGGAACAGACTTCCCCCAAAATCACGATATTGAACTTCGCAATGTCCGATTTTCCTATGATGGCAAGACCGATGTACTGCAAGGCGTCAACCTCAAAATCAATGACGGGGAACGCATGGCTCTTGTGGGACAGTCTGGTGCCGGTAAAAGCACTGTGATTGAACTGATCTCCCGGTTCTATGATGTGCAGGAGGGTGAAGTGCTGATTGGCGGAAAAAATGTCAAGGAGCTTGACTACGATACCATTCTGAAAAATGTAGCCATCGTATTTCAAAAGACATTCCTGACCCGTGACAGCGTTTTAGAAAATATCCGAATGGGCAGCAACGCCACTCTGGAAGAAGTGCGGGCTGCTGCAAAAGAGGCGCAGATTGACGATTTTATCATGTCCTTGCCAGATGGATATGACACGAAAGTGGGCAGCTTCGGCTCCCGCTTCTCCGGCGGTGAAAAACAGCGGATTGCCATTGCCCGCGCTATCCTGAAGAACGCCCCCATTTTGATTTTAGACGAAGCCACAAGCGCCTCTGACCCGGAAAATCAGATGGAGATTGACAAAGCCATTCAAAATCTCTGCAAGGGAAAGACGGTCATTGTGGTAGCCCATCGTTTGAGTGCCTTGAAAATGTGTAACCGGGTGGCTGTGGTGGAAAATCATACGATTACCAGCGTTGGCACTCATGAGGAAGTCAGGAAGAGCAACGCCTATTACCGAAAAGCGTGGGAGGACTACGAAGCAGCCCGGAATATCACTTATCAGTTGGAAGGAGGCGAGCAGCATGAGTGAGCATGATGTATTGAAAAAGAACCGCAATTTTTATATCGGCGTCGGCGGCACTGTTCTGGAAGGGCTTCTCTCCGGCAGCCTGTTTATGTTGCTTTACTCTGTCATGCAGTTTTTGTGGTCGGGACAATTTGACATGAACCGTGTCCTGGTTCTGACCTGTGTGATCGCGGTGGTTTTTCTTCTTCGTATCCTGATTTACAGCTATGGCTATACCAAAGCGCAGATTGGCGGTGCAGAGGTCAGCAAGAATATCCGCCTCTTTATGGGCGACCATTTGAAGCGTATCCCGCTTTCCCGGTTTACCCAGGGACAGACCGGCGATTATATCAATACCATCACAAGCGATGTAAACAACTACGAAAAAATCCTGACCCATAAGATTGGTGACCTGGCAAAGAGTTTTGCGCTTTCGCTCATGCTGATTGTTTTCGTGATGACCATTTATGCGCCTGCCGGAATGATCCTGCTGATTGCCGACTTGCTTTTGATCCCTGGACTGTGGCTTTCCTTCCGTATGGTTCGGAAATATGGGAAAGAAAAGAATGATATTTGCGCGGAGAATGTCAGCAGCATTGTGGAGTATGTGTCTGGTATTCAGACTTTCCGGGCCTATGGCGTAGGCGGATTGAAGAATAAAACCGTTATCAACGCCATGCGGGAGTTTTGCCGGATTAGCTTTGTGTACGAAGCGAAAGTTCTTCCCATCGGCGCTGGATTTGGCATTTTAAGCTGGCTGTCCTGCCCGCTTGTTATCTGGACAGCTTATGCGCCCTGGGCTGCCGGAACACTGGATACAGTATCTTATCTTCTGATCTGTATGCTGCCGTTGTTCTGTGCAAAGCTGGCAAACTCTATTTTTGTAGACCTGACAAGTTATAAAAACCTGATGATCTCTAAAAACAAAATCCTGGGTGTAATGAACGAGCCGGAGGAAACTGGCAGTATGGAGCCGCTTCAGACAGCTACCCATGAGATTACCTTCGATAGTGTGGACTTTTCCTATGTACCCGGAGAGCCGGTGCTGAAACACGCCACCTTTACAGTGCCAGACCAGAAGCTCACGGCCATTGTCGGGGACTCCGGTTCCGGCAAATCTACCATTCTGAATCTGATTGCAAAATACTACGAGGCAACAGGCGGAACAATTTCCATTGGTGGTAAACCCATAAACCATGTAGCTGCCGAGCGTGTACTGGAACAAATCTCTATGGTAGATCAGGATGTATTTCTCTTTGACGATACCATCCGGGATAATATCCGGCACGCCCGCCCCAATGCCACGGACGAGGAAATCGAGGCTGCCTGCCGTGAGGCCAACTGTGACAGCTTCATCCGCAAGATGGAAAAAGGATATGATACGCCGACCGGCGAGAACGGAAACCTTCTCTCTGGCGGTGAGCGTCAGCGAATTTCCATCGCCCGCGCTATCCTGAAAAACAGCCCGATCCTGCTTTTGGATGAGGCAACAGCGTCCCTTGACATTGAGAACGAGCTGGCAGTAAAGCAGGCCATCGCCAATCTGCTGAAAGAGAAAAAGACTGTGGTAATGATTGCTCATACCCTTTCCATCGTCAAAAATGCAGATCAAATCCTTGTGGTATCTGATGGAAAGATTGCTGAAGCCGGTACTCACGATGAATTGCTGGCTAAAGGCGGAAAGTATGCAGCCATGTGGAACGCCGAACAAAAAATTTCTGCCTGATTGGAGGTAACAATGAAGCTTCATGCGTCCGGGGAGGACTACCTGGAAACCATCCTTGTTCTCCAAAAGAAACTCGGTATGGTGCGCTCCGTAGATGTGGCCCGGCACATGGAGGTGTCAAAGCCCAGCGTGTGCCATGCAGTGGCGACCCTGCGTGAAGGGGGCTTCCTGACAATGGACAGCGACTATTTCCTGCACCTGACCGATGTGGGCCGGGAAGTGGCGGAGCAGATCTACGAAAAGCACCGCTTCT
>OHCU01000163.1_pt1 | contig 43145 bp, 40 predicted proteins | sample 1566861 | NCBI WGS metagenome assembly OHCU01 (sample SAMEA3879521, study PRJEB24766) | human gut metagenome | biome: human-associated habitat; feature: feces | place: USA | collected 1985/1987
GGGAGAGATATTTAATCCTACAGCGAATACTCAGCCGCAAGGATGCTCGGCAATACAGCACAGTGTGGTGTGTGCAGTTTGTTTGGCGGCCAGAGTGCATCGTCACCTAAAAATATGCGATGCCGCCCATGGGGTGGAGCGGCTCCACCGATCAGACAATATCTTGGAAAACAAATTATATTACCGAATTTACACTTGCAAAATCGCGAAATATTGAGTATACTGGTTAAGTAATCTATTAATAAACAGTTGGAGAGCCGTGTTTTATGAAAAGAGCTACATCCAAGGATGTCGCCAAGCTTGCAGGCGTATCCCAAACAACCGTTTCCTTTGTAATGAACAATACCCCCAATGTGTCTTTATCCGAAGAGACCCGAAAAAAAGTGCTGGACGCAGCAAATCAACTTCAGTATATTCCAAATTCCTTTGCCAGAGGGCTTAAAACCAGCCAATCCAAGCTGTTGGGCGTATTTCTTCCAACGATGGACAATCCTTATTACCCCATGCTGATGCAGTATATCGAAAAATACACTGCCCGTCTTGGATACAGCGTGATCCTATGCTGTACTTACCGCAATCCGGAACGTGAAAAGGCCTATCTGGACTTGTGTGAGGAAAAGCACATGGATGGTGTCATCTATCTGTTTACCCCCAATTGGATGAAACGTGTTGTCCAGCTTTCGTATACCATCCCGGTAGTTCTACTAAGTGAGAAATCGGACGATATTCCGTTAAACACAATCAGCCTGAATGGGTTTCGATGTGGGTATCTGGTGGCAAAGTATCTTTTGGATCTGGGCCACAAGAGTATCGCTTTCCTGATGAGCTCTGTTTCTTCGGTCTCCCTGACCCGTACGAAACGTCTGGAGGGTATCAGAAGTGCCATTCGCGATGCGGGTCTGCCGCCGGAAACGCTTCAGGTTTTTACTGCTCCGTTGGGCGATTCTGGGCAGTCCGAAGCGGAAGCCGGATATTCCATAATGGAGCAGCTGCTGAAACGTAAGGATATTACAGCTGTTATCGGCGTAAACGACCTTGTAGCATTCGGCGCGCTTTCCTGCGTCCTGAACAGTGAGGATAAGCGTGTCCCTCAGGACGTTTCGATCTGCGGCTTTGATAATATCTACCTGACTACTATGACTCGTCCCAAAATCACTACAGTATCTTATTGTACCGAGGCACTTTGTGAACTGGCTGTTGATATGGTGCTGAAGGCAACGGGTGATTCGGACGTTCTCAAACTTGCTAGCGAGCCGCAGCTGATTGTTCGGGAATCTACCGGCCCCGCGCCCGGTACGTCCGGCCAGTGCGTTTCCTCGTAAAAGAAAAGATACAAACAAAATGGGTGAACCACAGGCTTCACGGCTGTGGTTCACCCATTTTTCTTATGACAAAACTGCGCAGGCTCTGCCGGAGCGGCGCTTAAGGCGTCAGACGGGAATTGTGTGACAGTTGCTTATCCCTTTTCCTTTTGGGAATCCCATTCAGGACGTATCATCCGACCATAGCCGGGCTTCTGCTTGATAACACCATCGCGATAAACCGCATTGCCCCGAACCCATGTGGAGACGATTCGGCAGTGAAAAGTCCTGCCCTCGTGCGCGAATTTATCGAGCTTACTGGCAGAAAAGCTGTTCTTGCGGGAATAGGTCCAATTCGTGTCCATATCAACCAAATAAAAGTCCGCATCGGCCCCCACAGCCAGAATACCTTTTCGAGGATACAACCCAAATCTTTTTGCTGCATTTGTTGATGTAAATGCAGCAAAGCGCTGCAGCGGCATCTTTCTGTTGCGGACACCTTCCTCCAGAATCAAAGGAATGGCAACATCAATTTCGGGCGCACCGCAGGCAGCCTTCCGCAAATCTCCATCCGGTGGGAGCTTGTCCGATAGCAGGTAGGGTGCGTGATCTGTTCCGAGGTAGTCGATGGTTCCGTCCAGTACATATTTCCACAGGCGTTCCATCCTGTCTCGACTTCTCAGAGGCGGATTGATCATAGCGAATGTTCCCAGATAAGCCTGATCCTGATAATTCAGAGTTAGATAGTGAGCACAGGTTTCCACAGTCACATCTACGCCCATTCGGCGCGCAGAGGCGATTCGCTCAGCACCTTCCGGAATGGACATGTGGCAGATATGCAGCTTGCATCCTGTCTTTTCTGCATAAAGCAGTAAGGTATTGATTGCGGTCAGCTCCGCAATCCAGGGACGGCTTGCATCGTGAACTGCCAGAGACCAAGGCTCCTCCTTGTGCTCATTTGAAAAACCGTTGACCAGTGTCCGGTCTTCAGCGTGAGCCCCAAAAATACCATGGAAGGATGCGACTTTTTCCATCTCCTTCAGCTGGCTATACTCATCAGAAAAGGGGTAGTTGGAACCGGCGTAAACCGTAAATGCCTTGAAACCTACACATCCTTGCTTGTGCAGCGGAACAAACTGCTCTATATTTTTCGGCGTTGCGGCACCCCAGAATGCATAATCGATCAACGCCTTTCGTTCAGCCCTTTCCTGTTTTAGCGCAAATGCCTCCAAATCAAGTACAGGGTGTTCGGGGGTGTTAGGCATATCCAATATCGTCGTAAACCCGCCTGAGGCAGCGGCCTGGGTTCCGTGTTCCAGATCCTCCCGCGCCTCTGCTCCGGGCTCAAAAAAATGCGGATGAGTATCGATTGCTCCCGGAAGCAGCAGCATCCCTTTGGCGTCCAGCGACTGTGCCGCCTCATAAACCGGAGCATCGGAGCCCATGGCTGCAATTTTTCCGTCAGAAACACAGATATATCCCAGAAAGACCTCTTCCTCTGTCACAATTTTTGCATTGTAAATGACAAGATCATATTTCATACCTGGATACCTCACAGTTCATCATTCTGCATCATGCGGTGCAGTCTGGATTCGGGGATTTTAGAAAAAGGGAGTTCTGCTGCTTTGCAGACTCGTTCCACTGCCGCCTGTGCATCCCGAACGACCTGCTTTTCGTCTACGGTAAGGACTTGGAAGTTCTCAATAAGGATATTACCGTCTACCATTACCAGCTCCACTTCACTTCCCTTGGCAGAATAAACCAAATTGGGAACTACATTGCGTACCGGGTGGAGAATGATGGGTGACAGACACGGCTGAGTCATATCGATCATCAGAAGGTCTGCTTTTTTTCCGACATCAATGGAACCGATTTCGTTTCCAAGACCAATCGCCTTTGCTGCTTCAATGGTCGCCATTCTCAAAACCTTCCCTGCCGGGAACACCGAGGGATCTTTGAACTTACACTTATTCAGTATGGCCGTAAACTTCATTTCATTGAACATATTATTGCAATTGTTTCCGGGGGCTTGATCAGAACCAAGTGCCAATCTGTCACTGACCTCCAAAAATTCTGCAGCCGGTGGAATAATGCCATCAATAATTGCAATGCTCCCACTGCATAAAATCATTCCTGCTCCCTTGGATGCAAGCAGCTGAGTTTCCTCTTTGGTTGCCTCTGTCAGATGGACTGCCATTAATCTGTGATTCAGATATCCGATTTCGTCCAGGAAAGGGATCGAACGCTTTCCGTAACGCTTCATCATTTGGTTGATCTCTCTATCACCCTGAGAAACATGCATGTGGATACCGGTATCCAGCCTGAATGCAGCCTCTTGTATCTCCAAAAGCAGTTCCTTGCTGCACATATCGGGGCCTTGCGGTCCCAGCATACAGGTGATCCGGCCGTTTTCACGGTCGTTCCATTTCTGGATCAGATCCAGATTTCTGAGAAATTTTCGGTTGCCCTGAGCCGGGTCAAAGGTGTACAGCTCACCCACAGCCGTCTTATTTTCCTCTGGCAGCTCACTGATAAGCTCGGCAACTCTGGCTCGTGTTCCAACCTTGACATGGTTTTGGACGATCTGCGTCATAGGAGTATCAAAATCGCAGAAGGTCGTAGTGCCCGCCTTGAGTGCCTCTACAATATTCATCAAGGAACCTTTGCATACTGCATCAACATCCTTCCGCAACTCCTGTTCAAACGGCCAAAGCCCATGCTGCATCCAGTTGTTCAGATCCTGAGACACACCGCGAACCAAGCCATCTCCCGTATGGATATGCGCATCGATGAGGCCGGGCATCACCACTTTTCCGGATGCGTCAATCACCCGATGCGCCGACCAATCCTGAAGAACCTCTTTCGTAGCACCGACAGCGCTGATCCGGTTTCCGGTTACAGCCACAGCGCCATCTTCTAAAATACCTACGCCGTTTCCACGCATAGTGATCAGAATCGCATGGATAAACAAATAGTCTGCTGTCATGGTTTCTGTCCCTTTCTGTTTTCAGTTCTCTCGGTTGGCCGCGATAAACAGAGCGTTTGTCAATATCTGTGTGCCAATGACCAGATCATCACGGGTTGTATACTCCTCAGGGCAATGGCTGAGCCCGCCATTTGAGCTTCGCAAAAACAGCATCCCCATCGGCATAATTCTCGACATATTCATAGAGTCATGTGCGGGGAAGCTGATCATTCGGTCTTTCTCAAATCCGGTTCCGACGGCCGCTTCTTCCAAAATATGGATCAGTTCCGGTGCGCAGTGCGCCGGTCTCAGGTCGCAGGTTGTTTCCACAGTCCAAGATAGACCCCGTTTTGCGCATTCCTGCTTCGTGACCTCAATCAGATCCGTATAGAGCTTTTCCCACTTCATGTCCTCCGTTTCACGGAAATCCACGGAAATCGTCACGTCCTCCGGGATAATATTGTGTTCACAAGGTAACACGGAAATATATCCAACCGTACCTCTAGTGTCTTTGCTGCATTCCTTTGCCAGATTTTCCACAGCGGAAATTACTGCCGCCGCTGCGGCCAAAGCGTCATGACGATCCGACATCGCCATTCCACCGGCATGCGCTGCTGTTCCATGAAAGTGGAGATAAAACTGTTTAATGCCTGCAACACAGCTGACAATGGAGAAGGGTTTGTCTGCGTCCAACAGATACCGCCCCTGCTCTATATGCATTTCCAAAAAACCACAATAGGCGTGGGGGTCTATTTTACTCTCTGTTAATCTTTCTGGATCCAACCCCATCCCGAATTCTCTCATGGCATCGCTGAGAAGCTGACCTGTCTGTCGATTGCGCAGATGAAAAGCGTAGTCGTCCGGAAGCATCCCGCATATCGCCTTGCTTCCGAATGTTCCGCCCAAAAATTGGCTGGCTTCTTCATTGATAAAGGCCACCATTTCCAAAGGCTTTTTGTGCGGAAGTCCGGATTCTTTGATGGCAACCAGCGCTTCCAATGCCCCCATTACACCAGCCAATCCATCAAAGCATCCTCCTTGAGGTACGGTATCAAAATGAGAGCCGCTCAGCACAGCCGGAGCATGTGGATCATCGCCCTCCAGCCGGGCAAATACATTTCCAACGGTATCGATCCTTGCCGTCAGGCCCGCTTCCTTTATCCACCGGATCAGGAGCATTACGGCTTCCTTATAAGGGGGTTCCCAAGCAAAACGACTGATTCCGCCTCTGGGATCACTTCCAATATGCCCTACCTCGTTCAATCGCGCCCACAACCGATCCGGATTGATGCTGACATAGTTTTCCATGTTGCTACCTCTTTTCTATTTTAATTTATTTACGTGCTCTTTCATAAAACACCGCACCACTCTTGCCTGACGGATGAAGCAACGTTTTGTCAGGCGCTGTGCCTGGAATTATGCGGTACTGCTTTAGGATTCATAAAATCAATCTCGAATCCGGCAGCATGGTTAATTTGCAATTTATACGATTTAATTATATATTAGCCGGTGAGCGGTTGTCAATAGCTGCAGTAATATTTTTTAGCAGAAGGTATTCGTACCGCAGACATAAAACCAACCACCGCGGGAAGCGCAATCGATTAAAAATTTTTCGCATATTGGCAGGGGCGGCTGTTGATATATGCTGCTCTTTTCTGTATGCCGTTCTCCATCCCGAAATACGAATTTGCGGCGGGCACTGCCGTCCGCAATGTGGTGCAGGATCTGATGACCCCGGAGGATGCCAGCCGCATGGCACAAGCCCTTTACGATGCCGCAGATCCGGTCTGCCGCTGAACCGGAGCAGAAACTGCACGAATATGGCAAAGCAAAGCCCACAGGCTGGAATTCCATCCAACCTGTGGGCTTTGTTGTACTTGCTAATTGATATAGGTTGATATCAATTAGCATCAGCTGCTTTTCCGATTCTCATTCATAATCCTTCTGGCTCGTCCGCGCGTTGTGTCCTCAAAAGTTTCATCTTCGCTGAATCGCAGCCAATAGGGATCTTCCATCAGGCAGGCATTGGTACGCTTAACAATTTCCCACGCATTGTAGTCCGGTAGGCCCATCCGTTTCAGGATTTCTTTACAGTCCATCCGATTTTTCGGAAAGATACGCTTCTTTGCCCAAACCACCACATCGACTAATGGAACTTCACGTTTGTCACCGATGAAAAGGTTCAGTGGCAGATAATACTGCGGCACACCCTCATTTGCGCAAAGAGACTGCCCATCTTCGCTCAAGTGGGCGATTTCTTTTTCATCCATCATCAATTTCAGATAGGCCATTTTATCACCCCATGGCGGCTTTCAGGTAATGTAGACGGTATTTCAGATACTGACGGATCGCAGATGCTCGTTTTTCACTCAATAGTGCAAGAATCGGCGAAATAGCCTGCATGATCTCCTGATACAACGTGTCCAGATCACGCACAGGCAGCACAGGCTCGTCGATCAGTTTGATCTGCTGGGCGTGACGACTGCGGAACGGTTTGGCTTTGTCGAACTGATAACGGAGCTTCGTGTCAGTCAATTCCTCGTCGATTGCCCATGCAAGCAGACTGCCGCCATTGTCGTAAATAGGCGGAGCATAATTTTTTCCATCCCGGACGATTACATCAAAATTGTTTTCGTGGCGGTCTTCGTTGCCGATAAAGGCATCGAACGCCAACATCTGATAGAGCCACTTCTTGCCATACAATTCTGTCGCATACTGAAACAGTGCCTCCGGTGAAGCGGCCTGACCGCTGGCAAGAAAATGGGCGTCAGCCAAGTCTGCAAAATGATACAGTTGTTCATCGTCCGTTGTGAACTTGGGGCAGACGCTGACTACATCGCAGGAATAGGTTTGAATGTCGGGAAAGAGTTTGGCAGGCATCAACGTATATTCTACATGGGGCAAATTCAGCACCTGTGCAATCAGCGATGCCATCACCTCAGAATACGGCTCATACCCAGCGGTTCCGGCCTCTGTGATGGAGTTGCCCTTGACCATGACAAGCTGGTCATCCACGCGATACCAGCCTTTTGAGAGCATTCCACGGCTTGTGCGTGTTTCACGTTTTTCGACCAACTGGATTTTTGCAGGGACTTTGATTGGGCTCATGGTATCACGCTCCTTTGTTCCATTATACCATGTTTGGATGGATAGACAAGATGAATTGAGGTTTCATTCTGTATACACGACTTCCCTCACCACCACTTCCTCTGCCTGCGCTTTCAGCCCGTTCATGTGCGCCACCCAGAGAAGCTGTGCGCGCTCTTTGTCCGGCGCGGGACTTGTCTAACAGAGTGGTCATCGTGCGTTCCAGCCACTTGCAGGCCGTTTTCTGGACATCCTGCAAATGCGGCCAGAGCGTACCGTTCATCAGCATCTTGTTGTACAGCACAGGACGCTGAGTTTTGAGATACGCCAGCTGCATCCGGCCATATTTGCCCAGCGGTTCGGAATCATCGGTCTGCGGCATGGTGAGCAGGGGCAGCTGATACTCCCCGACCTGTGCGTAATGGATCTCGTTGCGGACAGCGTTCGTGCTCTTCATGGGAATTCTCCTTTGCATTTTCAATGTGTGTTATGGCCTTTGTGGAAAACGGCGTTCACTTCTTCCGGCTCTGTGCGGTCAGCCAGTTGCCCTGCGCCTGATAGTAGTGCTCCATCATGGTGGGGGCGTTCAGGATGGTGGTGCGCAGATAGGCCATGATATTCTTGATGGGCTGGGTTGTGTTGGACATCACATCGAAGATGTACTCAACGTGCTGGCTGGTCAGCTTGTCCAGCCGCAGCCGGATGGCTTTGGTGGTCTGCGGCTGCTTGCCAATATGCTGGGTTTGCCGTGGACAGCAGTACATCTCCACAATGTTGTCCAGCAGCTCCTCCAGCTTGTCGGGGTCATATCGCTGGGCAAGGGTGTCGATCTCCAGCCGTTCCCGAAACTCCTCCCGCACCTGTGCTTCCATCTGGTCAAAATCTGCGGATTCATCCGTCAGCCCTGATAGATTAGTACTTTGTCTTTTAGTATTTTGTTTATTAGTATTTTGTTGTGTTGGATTCTCCAACGTTGGAAAAACCGACATTGGATTTTCCGATGATGGTGAATTTGGCACTGGAGCAGGGCGTTTTTCAATCCGTTCTTTCTGTGGCAGTTCAAAGACTTCATAGTTGTAGTCAATAATGCGGCCACGGGCATCACGGACTTTGCTCCGACACAGATACCCGCTATCTTCCAGTTCGTGAACCGCACTTCTCACACTGTCGATGCCATCCCTGCACCCGGTTGTCAGCCCTTTCAGGCTGTAATCCCAATCGTCCGGCAGGGAGAGCATATAGGACAGCAGTCCCTTGGCTTTCAGGGACAGCCTCTTATCCTGCAGGTGGTGGTTGCTCATAACGGTGTAGTTGACATTTTTATTGACGCGGAATGTTGACATAGCGGCTTCCCTTTCAGCCCAAAGCGGGCAAGAGAAAACGCAGCATTTCCCGGCTTTCGGGAAACGCTGCGTTCAGACAGGGAAGCCTGCTGTGAGCTGGCACAGCAACGGCAGCACTGCATAATTCAATCGCAAGTTTAGCGGCAGCTTTCAATCCAAGCAGCCTATTTGCGATATACAATTCGCAGTTGGTGCCAACGAATCAAAATGCGAATTGTAATAACGGACATCTAACACAACTACACCTGAAATGCAGCCGCTGACGGCCCATGTGAAAAAGGCTTTTTCTAACGTCATTTCGCAAAAAGCGGCTGATTTTTGCCTGCAAATTGCGGTGTGACGTGCCTTTTTGGAGATTGCAAAAATGCCTTCAGTTGCCAATGACAGCCGCGAGGGACCAGCTTCATCCAACAATTTCAAAGGCTCGAAATGCGATAGGCCGGGAGACCGGTGCCAGGGTTCGACTCCCTGATGCTCCGCCAAATCGAATGGACAGATGAATTTTATTCGTCTGTCCATTCTTTTTTGCCGGGACATCGCCCGTCCACCCTGTCTTTGGGGCGTATGGCATCATGCTGACGCATTGCCATAGCCCAGCCATTCCTGAATCTGCTTCATGGGAGCGCCGTTTGCCAGAAGAAGGCTGGCGCAGGTGTCGCACAGGATGATGACCGGAACGCTGAATTGCTTTGCGATTTGCAACGTCAGATCCACCACAGGGCAGCCGTCGGCATCGATCAAAATATTCATCGGTTTTCCTCCATCACCCACCGAAAGGCTTTCGCAGTGCGCAGGTCAGCGTCTTTGAAATGCCCGCCGCTGTTCCATTCAAGGGCGCAGTCTGCGCCACGCTCTGTAAGCTGGCTGTGCAGGGTGCGGATGTTATCACCTACCGCAGCCATGACAGCGTTTTTCGTATGCTCTTCCTTGTCGCCAAGGCTCAGATAAATGTGCTGTGCCTGCATCGGGTGCCGCTGTTCAAACTCCATCCAGCCCGGAAACCAAACAGAGGGCGAGGCGGCAGCGATGCCGCAGAATAGATTTGCCTGCGTAGATGCCCACAGCGCAAACAATCCTGCCAGCGAGTAGCCGCCCAGAATGATTTTGACGTTCTCCGGGAGAGGATACTGCTGCTTCAGCGTGGGAATGACCTGCTCCGTCAGAAAGCGCAGGGTGTCCCCAGCCTTGCCGCCGAAACCTTGCTTTCCCCACACAGCAGGGGCTTCCCACGGAGAAAGCGCATCGTTCCAGCTTTCCACCGGGATAGCCGCAAACAAAAATTGATGTGCGCTTTGTGCAATAGCAGCCACTTCGTCATCCATGCTTTGCAGCTCGTGCTCGCCGGTCATTTGGAGCAGCAGGTATTCCGTATGGGCTTCGCCGTAAATGCGGCAAGGTCTGTTCCCGATTTGCATTATCTGTGCAGTCACTGTAGCAGCCTCCTGACAAAATTTTGGTAAGCCCAGTATAGCAACCGAAAAATCATTTTGCAATTCAAAAGGCGTTCATCGTTGGTTTATTGCAGTTTCAGCTTACAACAAAAATGAGATAGGCAACCCCTTTCGGGGAAGTCTATCTCATTTTTTATTTGGAGCCATTTTGCAACAGCCCCTTTTTCATTGCATATTTACTTTCCCGCCAGCAATACCGCCAGCACAGCCTTCTGGACATGCAGTCGATTTTCAGCCTCGGTGAAGATCTCGTCGGCGTGGGCCTCAAAGACGGCGGTAGAGATCTCCTCGCCGCGGTGAGCGGGCAGGCAGTGGAGCACCATGCAGTCCGGCTTTGCGGCTTTCAGGAGGCCGCTGGTGAGCTGGAAGCCTGCAAAGTCCCGCAGGCGGCTCTCGCTCTCGGAGGTGCCGGGGGCGGCGGTATTCCAGACAGCCGTCACCACCACATCGGCGTCCTTGACGCCCTCGGCGGGGTCTTCCAGCAGGCGGAACGCACTGCCGTACTTATGGGCGAACATCAGCACATCTGCCGCCGGGCGGTAGCCGTGGGGGCAGACGCAGTTCACCTTCATGCCGGAGAGCAGGCCGCCCACGATGAGGCTGTTGGCCATATTGCTGCCGTCGCCGACGAAGCAGAGCTTCTGGCCTGCCAGCGCGCCCCGGCGCTCCCGGATGGTCATGAGGTCGGCCAGCACCTGACAGGGGTGAGCATAGTCCGTCAGGCCATTGATGACGGGGATGCCCGCAAACTCAGCGAACTCTTCCAAATCGCTCTGGCGGTAGGTGCGCCAGACAACGCAGTCATAATAGCGGCCCAGCACCCGGGCGGTATCCTTGAGCGGCTCGCCGCGGCCGGACTGCAGCTCGGTGGCGGCATTCATGTAGTTGCCGAGGCCGCCCAGCTGGTAGACGCCCACCTCGAAGCTGGTGCGGGTACGGGTGGAGTTTTTCGAGAACATCAGCGCGACGCTCTTGCCCTTGAGCAGAGGTCCGGTGCCTCCGGCCTTCTGCTGCGCTTTCAGCTCATCGGCCACATCAAGGATGTGGGCCACCTCGGCAGGGGTGAGAGCGCTCATTTTCAGCAGATGCTTCATGCCTGCTCCTCCGTTTTGCTGGGGTCCATCTCCGCGAGGACGCTGCCCAGAATATCCAGCGCCATCTCCACATCGTGGGCGGTCAGAGTCAGCGGCGGCAGCAGGCGGAGGCGGGTCTTTGCGGTAAGCACCAGCAGGCCCTTTTTGCGGCAGGCCGCCAGCACGTCAGCGGCCTTGATGCCCTCGAGGAACTCGATGCCGACCATCAGGCCGATGCCCGAGAGGCTCCTGACGCGGGACAGCTTTTCCAGACCGGTGCGCAGCTGGACGGCCCGCTCGTTGACGTTGGCGAGGAAGCTGGCGTCCATCCGGTCCACGACAACATTCGCGCCGGCGCAGACCACCGGGTTTCCGCCGAACGTGGAGCCGTGGCTGCTGGGTCCCATACCGGCAGCGACTTTCTCATTCATCAGGACAGCGCCAATCGGCAGGCCGCCGCCCAGACCCTTGGCCAGCGTGACGACGTCGGGCTGGAGGTTGTAGTGCTCACAGCACAGGAAGGTGCCGGTGCGGCCCACGCCGGTCTGCACCTCGTCCACGATGAGGACGAGGTCTTTTTCGTCGCAGAGGGCGCGGACAGCCTGCACATACTCGGGTTCCAGCGCCACAACACCGCCCTCGCCCTGTACCAGCTCCAGCATGACAGCGCAGGTGTGGCGGTCCACCATCTCGGTCAAGGCGTCGATGTCGCCGGCCTTGACGTACTGGAAGCCCTCGTTGAAGGGACCGAAGTAGTTGTGGAACACGCCCTGTCCGGTGGCGGTCAGGGTAGCAATGGTACGGCCATGGAAGCTGTTGACCAGCGTGATGACGTTGTAGCGGTCGGCACCGTATTTGTCGAAGCTGTACTTGCGGGCGGCCTTGATGGCACCCTCATTGGCCTCTGCGCCCGAGTTGCCGAAGAACACCCGGCTCATGCCGGTGCGCTTGCAGAGCTTTTTGGCCAGCTTGCCGCAGGGGGCGGTATAGTAGAGGTTGGAGGTGTGCTGCAGCTTGTGTGCCTGCCCGGAGACGGCCTCGGCCCAGGTCATATCGCAGTAGCCCAGGCTGTTGACGCCGATGCCGCTGGTGAAGTCGAGGTACTTCTGCCCCTCGGGGCCTTCGGCATAGAGGCCGTGGCCCTTCTCGAGGACGATGGGGTTGCGTGCGTAGGTATGCAGGACATACTCGTTGTCCCTCTTGATGACTTTTTCGGAATCCATATTCTTTACCTCCTGACGGTGGAGCCACATACTTTCCCTCTTTGCCAAAGGCTCCCCTACAAGGGGAGCTGGCGCGAAGCGCCTGAGAGGTCGTACGAAGGAGAGCCTAGCCGTGAGCCGCAGCGAGGCTAAACCTCTCCGTCACGGCTGTCGCCGTGCCACCTCTCCTATCGAGGGGAGGCCTTGGCATATCGGAAAGTTTTCTTATCAACTATTATAGAGTACTCCGGCGCATCGCGCAACCCTTATTCGTGATGGCTGCGGCGATAGAAGCGGGTACCGGAGCCACGGTCGGAGAACAGCTCCAGCAGGATGGAGTGCGGCACGCGGCCATCAATGATGACAGCCTCGTGGACGCCCTGATAGATCGCGTCGGCCATGCCGCCGATCTTGGGGATCATGCCGCCCGCGATGATGCCGGCGGACTTGTAGCCCTCGATCTCGGAGACCTCCACCTCGGGGATGAGGGTGGATTCATCTTCCTTATCCCGCAGCAGGCCCGCAATGTCGGTCATGGAGACGAGCTTTTCGGCCTTGAGCGCGATGGCGATCTGTGCGGCGGCGGTGTCAGCGTTGACGTTATACGCCTGGCCCAGGTCGTCCATGCCCACCGTTGCAATAACGGGGATATAGCCGCTGTCCAGCAGGCTGGAGATCAGCGTCGGGTCCACGTGGACGATCTCTCCCACATGGCCCAGCTGAGGGTCAAGCTCGGTGCAGCGGAGCATCTGGCCGTCCATGCCGCAGAGGCCGACGCCGCGGCCCCGCAGCTTTGCCACGAGGTCTTTGTTCACCTTACCGGCCAGCACCTGCTGGACGATCTCCATGGCAGCGTCGTCGGTGACGCGCAGGCCGCCCGCAAAGTGGCTCTCGACGCCCACTTTTTTGAGCATCTCATTGATGGCAGGGCCGCCGCCGTGTACCAGGACCACCCGCACGCCCAGCAGGGTCAGGGTGACGAGGTCGTTCATGACCGCGTTTTTCAGCGTCTCGTTGATCATGGCGTTGCCGCCGTATTTGATGACCATGGTCTTGCCGTGGTACTTCTGGATATAAGGGGTCGCCTCCGAGAAAAGGAGGGCCATTTCTTCGTTTTTCATCGCTGTTCTCCTTCTCAGGTGCGGTAATCGCCGTTGATCTTCACATAGTCATAGGTCAAATCGCAGCCCCATGCTTTTGCGGAAGCATCGCCGGTCCCCATATCCACCTTGACCAGAATATCGTGCTCGGCCAGGACCTTTGCGGCCTCGTCCTCGCTGTAGGGGTGGTAGGCGGCATTCTCGCAGACGTAGACCTCACCGGCGGCGCTGGACAGCCAGACGCAGACCTTATCGATCGAGAAGTCACCGGGAGTGTAGCCGATGGCGCAGAGGATGCGGCCCCAGTTGGCGTCGCGGCCAAAGACAGCGGCCTTGAAGAGGTTGGAGCAGACCACGCTGCGGCTGACGGCGCGGGCCGTCTTGAGGTCGGGGGCATGGGTGACTTCGCAGGTGATGAGGTGGGTCGCGCCCTCGCCGTCACCGGCGTGCTCAGCGCACATATGCTCGGCGATGGCGGTCAGTGCGGCCACAAAGGCGTCATAGTCGGCGTTCTCCTCGGTGATCTCCGGATTGCCCGCAAGGCCGGAGGCCATGATGATCAGGGTATCGTTGGTGGAAGTGTCCAAATCGACGCTCATCTGGTTGTAGGTCCCGGGGACGACGGTCTTGAGGGCCTTTTCCAGCAGGGCGGGGGAGACGGCGGCGTCGGTGGTGTAGAATGCCAGCATGGTGGCCATGTTGGGGGCGATCATGCCGCTGCCTTTGCCGATGGCACCCACCGTGCAGGTCTTGCCGCCCAGCTCAAACTGGATGGCATATTCCTTCTTGTGGGTGTCGGTGGTCATGATGGCCGTCGCCGCGTCGGTGCTGCCCTGTGCGTCAGCCGCCAGCTTGGCGGCGGCGGCAGGGATGCCACGGGCAAACGGGTCAATGACCATCGGCTGGCCGATAACGCCGGTAGAAGAGGGCAGGACATCCTTTGCGTCGATGTTCAACGCCTTGCCCACCAGCTCACAGCATTCCTCCGCCAGTGCCACGCCGTTGGCGGCGCAGGTGTTGGCGTTGCCGCTGTTGACCACGATGGCCTGTGCATAGCCGTCCGCCAGGTGGGCGCGGTCTACCTTGATGGGTGCGCCGCAGACCTTGTTGGTGGTGTAAACACCGGCGGCGGCGCAGCGGACGTCGGCCTTGATGAGCGCCAGATCGTACTTTTCACTGTGATTTGCCCGGATGCCGCAATGGACACCGGCTGCTGCAAAACCCTTGGGCGCGCAGATGCCGCCCGCAACTTCTTTATACTGCATCTGAAAATCCCCCTATAGCACTACTATAGCATGCTTGCCCTCTCAGGCGCTTACGCGCCAGCTCCCCCAAAGGGGGAGCCAAAAGCCTCTCCCTTCGGGAGCAACAACGACGACCGCCGCCAGTGGCGGAAACAGGGAGTCGCTGTTGGGGCCGCGGCCAGCAAGACGCAAGTGCTTTTCAAAGCACGAAGCGGATGCTGGGTGCCGCAACCCGGGCGTGGCACGGCGAAAGCCGTGACGGAGAGGGCAAGCCCGTTTTTACTCTAATCCTTCCGTTTCGTTCATTCCCAGCATCAGATTCATGCACTGGATGGCTGCACCGGAAGAGCCTTTGCCCAGATTGTCGAACAGGGACACCAGCAGCATCTGGTCGCCCGCCGCGTTGACGGTCATGTACAGCTCCATCCTGTCGCTTCCGGACAGGGCGTTGGAGTACAGACCATTCTCGGGAAGCGGCTCGTTGAGGGCGTGGACGGAAACGGTCGCGCCCTCCCTGTAATAGTCCGCAATGCCTGCGGCCGCCGCCTCGGCGCTGGTGCCAGCCAGCTTGAGGTCCAGCGGAACGAGGACCTGCATTCCGCTGTAATAATCGCACACCACCGGCACAAAGGCAGGGGTGTGGGCGAGGCCGCTGATCTTCTGCATCTCAGGCAGATGCTTATGAGCGAGGCCCAGACCGTAGCTCTTGGGCGCATCCAGCTTGCTGTGAGCCGGACGGTCGGCGCTCTCGTACTCGGCGATCATCTTCTTGCCGCCGCCGGAGTAGCCCGAAATGCCGGTGCAGCTGAACGGATAGTCTGCCGGAGCCAGCCCCAGCTCCACCAGAGGCCGCGCGATGCTGATAAAGCCGCTGGCATAGCAGCCGGGGACCGCCACACGATACGAATTTTTGATCTTCTCTTTCTGGCCCTTCAGCTCCGGGAAGCCGTAGTCCCAGGCCGCGTCGGTGCGGAAGGCCGTGGAGGTGTCCAGCACCCTGACGTCCGGGCGGAGCAGAGGCATGACCTCTTTGGAGGCCGCATCGGGCAGGCAGAGGAAGGCAAGGTCGGCGGAATTGATGACCTTCGCCCGCTCGTTCACATCCTTGCGGCCCTCAGCCGAGATGCTCAGCAGCTCGATGTCAGGCCGGGCGGCCAGACGGTCGGCAATGCGCAGACCGGTGGTGCCGGAAGAACCGTCGATAAAGACTTTTACGCTCATGCGTTTGCCGCCTCCCATGCGCCGAGCTGGGCGCCTGCCAGCTCGATCTGCTTCTTGACGCTGGCCTCGCTGGGACCGCCGTAGCTGGTGCGGCCCTCGCAGCACTTGATGAGGTCGATGGCGTCGTAGATGTCGTTTTCGAACAGAGCGCTGTAGCCCTTGAACTCCTCGAGGGTCAGCTCTTCGAGGGTCTTATCCTTGCTGATGCAGTCGGAGACCATGCAGCCGGTGAGCTTGTAGGCGTCGCGGAAGGGCATTCCCTTTTTGGTCAGATAGTCGGCGCAGTCGGTGGCGTTGATGAAGCCTTTGGCAGCGGCCCGGCGCATATTGGCGGGCAGGGTCTTCATGGTATCCAGCATGGGAGTGACCGTTTTCAGGCAGAGCTCCAGCGTATCGACGGCGTCGAAGATGGCCTCTTTGTCCTCCTGCATATCCTTGTTGTAGGCGAGAGGGAGGCCCTTCATCATGACCAGCAGGGTGTTCAGATCGCCGTAGACGCGGCCCGTCTTGCCGCGGATGAGCTCGGTGACGTCGGGGTTCTTCTTCTGGGGCATGATGGACGAGCCGGTAGTGAAGGCGTCGTCCAGCTCGATGAACTTGAACTCCCAGCTGCACCAGAGGATGATCTCTTCGGACAGGCGGGACAGGTGCATCATGCAGATGGAGATGGCGTTTGCCAGCTCGATGCAGAAGTCACGGTCGGACACACCGTCAAGGCTGTTGGGGCAGGGTGCCGCAAAGCCCAGCTTTTCGGCGGCGAACTGACGGTCCAGCGGGTAGGTCGTACCGGCCAGAGCGCCGGAGCCCAGCGGACACTGGGCGTCCATCCGGGCGGTGGCGTCCTCGAAGCGCTGCAGATCGCGCAGCAGCATCCATGCATAGGCCATCAGGGCGTGGCCGAAGGTGATGGGCTGGGCGCGCTGCAGGTGGGTGTAGCCGGGCATGACGGCGGTGGTGTTCTCGGCGGCCTTCTTGCAGATGACCCTGACCAGCTCCACGATGTAAGCCTGCAGGGTGTGGCTGTAGTCCCGCAGAGTCAGGCGGATGTCCAGCGCCACCTGGTCGTTCCGGCTGCGGCCGGTGTGCAGGCGCTTGCCGGCATCGCCGATGCGGGCGGTGAGGGTCTGCTCCACGAAGGTATGGACGTCCTCGGCGTTGGGGTCGATGGTGAGGGCGCCGGAGGCCAGGTCATCCGCGATGGAGGCCAGACCGCTCAGAATATCCTCGCAGTCCTTCTCGGAGATGATGCCCTGCTTTGCCAGCATGGCGGCGTGGACGCCGCTGCCGCGCATATCCTGCGCGATCATCCGCTGGTCGAAGCGGATGGAAGAGTTGAAGTCGTTGACGCGGGAATCGACCGCCTTGGAGAAACGGCCCTTCCAAAGTTGTTCTGCCATTGTTAAGTCCCTTTATCTGAAAAAGTGTCTGAATTTCGAGTGCAAGGCCCAGCATTTTATGCATCGTCGAGCCTTTTTGTCCAGCTCAGACCTCACCGGTACGCCAGTGGCTCCCACTCTGGGGGCAGCCGAACCGACCGCCGCCAGTGGCGGATCGAGGGAGGTGAGACTGGGGCAGCGGCCAGCAGGATGCGAGCGGCAGCAAAGCAGACGCTGGGAGCCGCAACCCGGAGCTGGCGAGCGAAGCGAGACTGAGAGGGCTAGAAACGGCAAAGCCGCCGCAGGGGAAAAAGCTCCCGCGGCGGTGCCGCCAGCAATGATGCCGGTAATTTGAGCCTTCAGCGTGAAAGTGTAAAAAACACGCCAAAGGGGATGGTAAGCAGGTTATTCCTTGACCTCGGGCCAGTTCTTGGACAGCTTTGCGCGCTCCTTGATGGACAGGCCGAAGAGGTTGATGAAGCCGGCAGCATCGGACTGGTCATAGTCCTTATCCACGCCGAAGGAGGCAGTCTGCTCGTCGTACAGGGTGTACGGAGAGGTGACGCCGGCGTTGATCATGTTGCCCTTGTAGAGCTTCAGCTTGACGTCGCCGGTGACGGTCTTCTCGAGGCTGTCGGCGAAGGCATCCAGAGCCTCACGCAGCGGGGTGAACCACTGGCCGTTGTAAACGATGTCGGCGTACTTCTGAGCCAGCTGAGCCTTGAAGTGTGCGCTCTCCTTGTCCAGAGTGATGGTCTCCAGAACATTGATGGCCTTGTACAGGATAGCACCGCCGGGAGTCTCATAGACGCCGCGGCTCTTCATGCCCACCAGACGGTTCTCGACGATGTCCAGCAGGCCGATGCCGTTCTCGCCGCCCACCTTGTTCAGGTACTCGACCAGCTCGACAGCGCCCATCTCCTTGCCGTCAACGGCGGTGGGGATGCCCTTCTCGAAGTGGAGGGTGAGGTAGGTCGGGGTGTCGGGTGCCTGCTCGGGGGAAACGCCCAGCTCGAGGAAGCCGGGCTTATTGTACTGCGGCTCGTTGGCGGGGTTCTCGAGGTCGAGGCCCTCATGGCTCAGGTGCCACAGGTTCTTATCCTTGGAGTAGTTGGTCTCACGGTTGATTTTCAGGGGGATGTGATGAGCCTCGGCGTAGTCGATCTCCTCGTCACGGCTCTCGATGTCCCACTCACGCCAAGGAGCGATGATGGCCATATCGGGGCAGAGGGCCTTCAGAGTCAGCTCGAAACGCACCTGGTCGTTGCCCTTGCCGGTGCAGCCGTGGCAGATGGCGTCTGCGCCCTCCTTGATGGCGATGTCGGCCAGAGCCTTTGCGATGCAGGGACGTGCGAAGCTGGTACCCAGCAGGTAGTCCTCGTACTTTGCGCCGAACTTCAGGGTGGGGAAGATGTAGTTCTCGACGAAGTCCTTCTTCAGGTCGAGGACGTACAGCTTGGAAGCGCCGGTAGCCTTGGCCTTCTCTTCCAGACCGTCCAGCTCAGTACCCTGACCCACGTCGCCGGAGACAGCGATGACTTCGCAGTTGTTGTAGTTCTCTTTCAGCCAGGGAATGATGATGGAGGTATCCAGACCGCCAGAGTAAGCCAGAACAACTTTCTTAATATCTTCCTTTTTCATGATGATCGCTCCTTTGTTTATTACACTTTTTATACTTTCGTTTGCCGCCCGGGCATCCCTCCCGGGGCGCTCGACGTCTTGTCTTTCTGAGTACGCTTTTATTATACGCCAAGCGGTTTTTCCGTCAATGCAGAAAACCGCCAAACCTTGTGCAGATTTGGCGGTCCTTTTCTGTTATTTTGTATGTTTATGCATTATTTTCTAAATATATACAAATTTTATGCATTCTTAGTTTGTATATGCATGGCTGTATACAGTCCGGTTCATCCATTCTGTCCGCCGTCGGCACGGGGTTGACGGCCCAGTTCCGGCAGGGCGCGGCGTTCGTGTTTTTATCGCAATTTTCAAAAATAGTGCCTATCAAAACGGCATATTTGCGATATGCAGTTTGCGGAGGTTGCTTGGGCATTAAAAACGCAAACTGCTATATTCATTCTTTTTCAGCCGTCCACCCGGCGCAGAGGGCCTCTTTCTGGGCCTTCGTCAGCTTTTTGAGGACGATCTCCCGCCGGAGGGCGGCGGACTTGTCCGCACACGCTTCCAGGTAGGCAAAGCCCAGCGCGGTATGGGTGCGGGTATACTTTGCGCCTTTGCCGCTCTGGTGGGCCTTGAGGCGGGCTTCCGGGTCGTTGGTCCAGCCGGTATAAAGCTGGCCGCCCGCGCAGCGCACCATGTAGACGTAAGCTGTCTTTTCCGGCTTCTCAGATGCGGCCATTGTTCTTCAGCACCTGACGGCAGGCGGCGAGAGCCGTCTCCTTGTCCTTGGCCGTGATGAGGAAGCGGCTGGCGTGGCAGAAGCTGATGCCCTCGATGCCGCTCTTCTGCTCGATGACCTCCTGCGGCTGGCCGGCCCAGCTCTGGGGGAAGGGGAGCTTGGGCTTTTTGGTCTTGTGGTCGGTGACGCACTGGGCGCTCCAGCCGCCCCGCTGGCTGGGATAGATGACGAAAAGGGCGTCGGTCTTGTACAGCCCGTTCTTCCAGGGCAGATAGCAGGGCAGCACCACGATGCCGTCGCGGGAATTTTTATATGCCTGCTGGACCTTCTCGTCGGCGCGGTTGACGGCGTTGGCGCTCTCGATCTGGTTCTCCAGGATCTGCTTTGCCACGGCCACCGCCTTGAAGAAGCAGGCGTCCTGATCCTCTTTCGAGTCCCACACGGGGTTGAAGAAGCCGATGGCGTCGCAGAGGCTGTTCTGCTCGCCGGTATTGTCGTTCAGATCGAGGGGCTGGATGAAGTTCTCATCAATGAGCCGGGCCTGACGCTCGCCTACAAGGCCGGGGCCGAGTACCCGCCACAGCAGGCCGAAGGCCGCGTAAGGGATGCCGTTGGGGCGGGTCTCGCGGGGCTCCTGATGGTGGTCGAACATGCCAAAGCCAATGTCGTACACGATGCCGTCGAAGTCATCCGGCACCACGAAGCCTCGGGTTATTTTAATATCCGGGCGGAGGATCTGGAGCAGGGCAGTGGCGAACACGTCGTCGGCGTGGAACTTGCCTGCGTGGGTAAAGCCGTTTGCGGGTATTTTCATAGGGGGTTCTCCTCATTCTCTCATGCATTCTGTTGCACACAGTATAGCACATTCCCGGGCGGCGGACAACAAAAAGGAGCCGCCGCATGACGCAGCAGCTCCCATATTCTACAGAAAATTTTCTCAGTGGTTGGCCTGTGCCGCTTCAAACTCTGCCTGCGTCAGGATCTGATAATCCGCAGGGATGTTGAAGAGATTCTGGTCCACCGTGGTGCTCGTGACGCGGTACTCCACGATGGTGCGGCCCTCGGCAGCATCGGTAACGACATACCTGAGGTCATCACCGACCAGGCAGTAGGAAACGGTGGCCGTCTGGCCGTTGGCATCGGTGACCGTGTAGGACAGGGCCTCGCAGTCCTGACCGTTCACATTCACGGTGGTCACGGTGCAGGGGATCTCCTGTGCTTCGCCTTTGTCAGCGGAGACTGCCTCGATTGCGCTCACAGTGGGGACTTCGCCCTTGACGGCCATCCTGGATGCATCGTCCACCAGATAGCCCTGACCGTCTTTCAGGATATAGACCAGACTGCCGGCGTCGCCCATATCCATCTTGATGTAAGCGTTGCCGTTGCTGCGGGCTGCGATCATGGTCTGGGCGGTGCCATCGGGGGCAGTGGTGACGATCTCCTGATACAGCTCTGCGCCGGTGCGCTGTGCGAGTGCGTTGTTGACGCGGGTCTCAACGGAGTCGCCGGGAGCCGCCATGCACACCGGCATCAGCACGGCGGCCATCACTGCAGCCACCAGCAGAGAAGTAAGTTTCTGATACAGCTTCATAGAAAATTCTCCTGTCTTTCAGCTCATTTTGCAAAGGCGTTTTCCTCTTTTGCATTTGCATTATCTTACAACTTTTTCCGGGGCACTGTCAATCATCACATTTGCCCTCATGTCAAAAAACAGCCGCAGAGGCGTTTATTTCTCTCTGCGGCTGCGGTTTGTAAAGTTTTTGTGGAAATCACTTCCGGCCCTTGCGGCCGGTCTTGGTGACGGCACGGGTGGGTGTCTTGGTCACGGCTGTGGTGGGCTTGACCGCCGGGCTGAGGTTGGGCTTCGGGGTCAGGGCCTTGGTGGTGGGCTCGCCCAGAGCCAGCACCTGGGAAAGCGCGGCCTGTGCGGCGGCAGCATCGCCGTCGGTGACGGCCAGAACATCGGAGTAGAACTGCTCCATCTCCTCGCGGGTGGAGAAGGTGGCGACGTACATCTGGTTGCCCATCGCGCCGGAGAGGGCGTCGGGGATGCGGTCCACCATCTTGATGTTCTTCTGGTACTTCTGCATGATCTGCTCATGGCTGTACACGAAGTTCTTGCCGTCGCGGCGGCCGGCGAAGGGGCAGTAGTAGTGCTCGCCCACGGGCATATCGGTGCCGCCGAAGGCGATCATGTCGGCCCATATCTTATAGACGTTGGTGGAGCGGGCGAAGTTTATCATATCGGGAGTGAAGCCGCCGCAGGGGCGCATATTGACTTCGAGGGCCACGATCTGGCCTTTTTCGCCCATGCTGGCCTGGTTCTCGGTCATCCGGAAGAACTCGAAGTGGACGAAACGGCTCTTGACGCCGAAGCTCTTGACGACGGCACGGCCTGCGGCGCGGGTGTCATCGGGCAGGTCCTTGATGATGTAGTAGATGGAGTTGTCGTTGTCGTTCACGATGTCCATGATGGACATGGGACTGACGTTTCCGGCCTCAAAGATGGGGTTGCCGGAGGCGTCGATGATGGCGTCGTAGCTGTTGACCTCGGCGCGGACGAACTCCTCCATGATGTAGGAGACGTCCGGGTGATTCTCGGCCTTGCAGGCGAGGAAGGTCTTCAGCTCTTCGTCATTGGACAGCTTGTGGGTGTCGGAAGCGCCCACGCCGTTGTCGGGCTTGACCACCACAGGGTATCCCACCTGCTTGATGAAAGCCCTGCAGCCGTTGAGATCGTCCACCATGTGGTAGCGGGCGGTGGCGATGCCGGCCTTCCGGTAGTACTCCTTCATCTTGCTCTTGTACTTGATGCGGGGCATATCCTCGGTCTGGAAGCCGGAGGTGATGTGGAAGTCGGTGCGCAGGGCAGCGTCCCGCTCCAGCCAGTATTCGTTGTTGGACTCCAGCCAGTCGATGCGGCCATACTTGAAGATGAAGAAGGCCACAGCGCGGTAGACTTCGTCGTAATTCTCGAGGCTGCCGACCTTGTAGTACTCGTTCAGGCTGTCCTTCAGCTCCGGCTTCAGCTCATCGTAGGGCTGGTCACCGATGCCCAGCACGTTCATGCCGTCGTTCTTCAGCTCCCGGCAGAACTGCCAGTAGTTCGTCGGGAAGTTCGGGGAGATAAAAATAAAATTCTGCATAATTTCGCGTCTTCTTTCCTTGAATATCCTCTATTTGCTGCCTCCCGCAAAGAGGCACCTTAAAGCCTCTCCCTTTGGGAGAGGTGTCACCGCAGGTGACGGAGAGGGCAAGCACGGTAAAACAGCGCCGCCGCACAGCGATAAGCAGGCCCTTTGTCAGAGCGATGCTATCGCAGAGTCCTTTTGTCTCTTTTCAGCGTCCTTGCCCTCTCAGGCGCTCACGCGCCAGCTCTCCCAAGGGGAGAGCCTTTCGTCACCCCAAAATATACGGCATGTAATAAACCGCCTGCTTATACCACCAATCCCAGTCGTGCTTGACGTCGTGGCCCCACAGGTCCACCCAGACAGGGATATTCTTTGCCTCAAAGATGCGCTTGAGCATCCAGGTGGTGTCGGGCTGCTCCCATGCGCCCTGACCGCAGCAGATGACAGCCTTCTGGTTCCGGTACAGCTCCATATAGGGGTGATCTTCCGGGAAGTTGCGCATATAGTCCACGGGAGAGTTCATATACACCAGCTCATCCATGTAGTCGCCGAAGCCGTAGTGGGCGGTGTAGATGCCGCTGAGGGCCAGACAGCCGCAGAAGATGTCGGGCCGGCGGAGGTAAAGGTTGACCGCATGGGTCGCGCCGAGGCTGCAGCCGAAGGCGATGACGCCGGGCAGGTCATCCCAGCCGTTGCGCTCCCTGGACAGATAGCGCAGCTTGGGGACAGCCTCGTCCACGATATAATGCAGCCACTGCTCATACCGGCGGATGCGCCAGTAAGGGTCGCCATTGGTGTCCGACCAGGTCTCCTTGTCCAGCGTGTCGATGGACATGACCATGAGCCGGCCCGACTCGATCCAGGGTGCAAGGGTGTCGGCCATGTGGAAGTCCTCGAAGTCGAAGAAGCGGCCGTCCTGACAGGGGATGTACAGCATGGGCCGTCCCCCATGTCCGTAGACTTTGCACTCCATCTCCCGGCCCAGCGCCGGGCTGTATTCCTTGAAATACTGCATCTCCATATGCTTTCCTCCTCAGCTTGGTTCAATCAAGCTCGTACATCAGGGTGTGGAACACAAAGGGCAGCTGCTTTTCCCAGCTGGCTTCGCTGTGGTTTCCGCCCGGCACGACGCGGGCCGTCAGGTTGATGCCCCGGGCAAAGATCCTGCTGCACATCTCGCCGAAGCCCTTCCGCATCCCGTCGTGGTTGCCCATCTCTCTGGAGCCGTAATCCATGTAGAGCACGGTACCCGGGGCCAGCTTGCAGCGGCCCACCAGCGCCGTCAGCGCCTCCGGAGCCACCCACAGCGAGGGCGAGAGCGCCGCCGCACGGCCAAACACATCGCTGTACTCCAAAAGAGCGTACAGGCTCATGAGGCCGCCCATGGAGCTGCCGCCGATGAAGGTATGAGCCCGGTCGGGCTGGGTGCGGTAGTTGGCGTCGATACAGGGCTTGAACTCGTGGACGAACCAGTTCAGGGTGTCCTTGCCTTTGCCGTCGAAGTGGCCGTACTGCTTATCGTCGAAGCGGTAGGGCGAATACTCCACCAGACGCTCATTGTTGGCACCGGCGTTGCACTCCACCGCCGCCACGATGAGGGGCGTATCGGTGTAGTCCAGATAATCCGCCATGCCCCAGCTCTTGCCGTAGGTGGCGTCCTCGTCGAAAAACACGTTCTGCCCGTCGAACATATACAGCACCGGATACCGCCGGTCCGGGTCAGCCTCGTACATGGTGGGCAGATAGACATAGGCCCGGCGCTCTTCTTCGCCGCCCACAGCGGGGTAGCGGATGCTCCACTTCTTTATCATCTTCTCATTCCCTCTCGTTTTTCAGGTGTACTTTAAGTGTATCACCCGCGGCAGAGAATTGCAATCCGCACCGGATACAGCAAACGCCGCCGGGCGTACAGCCGGGCGGCGTTCATAAGCCTTTCGGCTCTTAGTACTTCTTCTCCACAGGGACGATCCAGCCCTTGGTATCGGGGATCTTGCCCCACTGCATACCGGTCATGGTGTCATAGAGCTTCTGGGTGACAGGGCCGATGCTGCCGTCGCCGATGTAGGCGTGCTCGCCCTTCCAGACCAGCTCCTTGACGGGGGAGACGACAGCGGCGGTGCCGGTGCCGAAGACCTCTTCCAGCTTGCCGTCGCGGGCCGCCTGCATGATGTCGGCGATGGCCAGCTTGCCCTCGACGACCTCATAGCCCCAGTCCTTCAGCAGCTCGATGCAGCTGCGGCGGGTGACGCCGGGCAGGACGGTGCCGACGGTGGCGGCGGTGTAGACCTTGCCGTCGATCTTGAACATGATGTTCATGCTGCCGACTTCCTCGACGTACTTCTTCTCGACGCCGTCCAGCCACAGCACCTGAGCGTAGCCCTGCTCCTCAGCCAGCTCGCCGGCCTTGATGGAAGCAGCGTAGTTGCCGCCGCACTTGGTGAAGCCGGTCAGACCGGGAGCGGCACGGATGTACTCGTCTTCGACATAGATGCGCACGGGGTTGATGCCCTCGGCGTAGTAAGCGCCCGACGGGGCGCAGATGATGCAGAAGATGTAGTGCTTGGAAGCGTGGACGCCCAGACCCACATCGTTTGCGAACACGAAGGGACGGATGTACAGGGAAGCGCCGTCAGAGTGAGGTACCCAGTCACGGTCCACATCCACCAGAGCCTCGACGGCCTGGATGTAATCCTCAACCGGGATCTTGGGGATGCACAGACGGTCAGCAGAGTCCTGCATACGCTTTGCGTTGCACTCGGGGCGGAACAGCTGGATGGTGTCATCCGCAGTGCGGTAAGCCTTCATGCCCTCGAAGATCTCCTGTGCATAGTGGAACACGACCGTAGCGGGGTCCAGCTGGAAGGGTGCGTAGGGGACGATGCGGGCGTCATGCCAGCCCTCGCCCTCGGTGTAGTCCATAACGAACATATGGTCGGTGAACTTCTTGCCAAAACCCAGCTTAGACTCGTCCTGCGGCTTTTCCTTCGGGCAGGTAGTACGAGTGATCTTGATGTCCAACATGATAAATTTCCCTCTTTTCTGATCTCACACAGCGCCGCGCGGGCTGCACGCCCTGCGCCAAATATGCCGAATGTTGTTTTCTATTATAATGCCGTGAAACGGATTTGCAAGCAACCGAAAAATGTTTCATCTTTGGGGCAGTCAAGTTGCCACAAATTATGACCTTATCGGTGTTCAAAAGCGGAAAAACATGATACAATAGAGTATATATGTGTATTTTTCGCCGAAAGGAGCTTGCGTTATGATACAGGGTGTTATTTTTGATATGGACGGGCTGATGTTCGACACCGAGCGCATCTGGAGCATCTGCTGGGAGCCGGCACTGGCAAAATTCGGCCTGCCCTGCAAGGACGGCCTCTCGCAGGCTGCCCGCGGCACCACCAAGGCCGGCAGCTGCGATGTGCTGCGGCGCTTCTACGGCGAGGACTGCCCCGCCATGGGCATCGTGGAGGAGCTGTACCGGCTGGCCTATGAAGCCTTCAACAAGCCTGTCCCCAAAATGCCCGGCCTCGACGAGCTTCTGGCCTGGCTGGACGAACATCACATCCCCATGGCGGTGGCGTCTTCCAGCCCCATGACCGTCATCGAGGGACATCTGGAACACTGGGGCCTCGGCCATTACTTCAAGGCCGTCATCTCGGGCGAGCAGCTGACACGCTCCAAGCCCGCGCCGGATATCTTCCTGCTGGCGGCGCAGAAGCTCGGCACCGAGCCTGCAAAGACGATGGTGCTCGAGGACAGCTACAACGGCGTCCGGGCCGGCGCGGCAGGGGGCTTTGTCACCGTGATGGTCCCCGACCTCTCGCCCGCCACCGACGAGATGCGCAGGCTCTATGCCTGCGAGTGTGCTTCGCTCCACGAGGTGCGCAGAAAGCTCGAAGGCGGAGAACTATGAGCCGCGGCAGACCCGCGCCGCTTGTGAAATTTCAACATATCATCTGACAAATATCAATAACCCCCGTCATGACCCGGCTTGCTCTCTCAGCCGTTTCCAAACTTAAAGCGCTCTCTGAAATACATTATAATAGTGGGGAAACGACTGATTTCCTGCGCTATGAATGGAGTTTCCATCATGAAGAATGATCCTTCCCGGTTCGGGCATATCATCCAGCTTTTCACCGTCCTTCTCACAGCCATCCTGATCAGCCTGTTTTTCGCTGTCCTCGTGCTGGTGGGCAAGATACAGGGTACGGCCCGGGTCGTCAACTACGCCGGCCTCGTGCGCGGCAAGACTCAGCTCATCGTCAAGCTCGAAATTTCCGGCACGCCGGAGGATGCTCTCCTCGGCGATATGGCCTCCTATATCGAAGGCCTCCGCTTCGGCAGCAGCGAGCTGGACCTGGTGCGGCTGGACGACGCGGATTTTCAGGCCAAGATGACCGCTCTTTCCAGCGAATTCGACGACCTGAGAAACGAGCTCATCCTTGTCCGTCAGCGCGGCTACGCCGAGACAGCCATCATCGCCAAGAGCGAGCATTTCTTCCAGACCTGCGACGAGGCCACCCACCTGGCCGAGGTCTACTCCCAGAAGCGGGCCACGGCCCTCGACTTTCTGGAAAAAGTCATCCTCGCGGACATCGTGGGGCTGCTGTTTTTGTTCGGTTATCAGATCTTCAAGGCCCTGCGGTACGCGGCCATGAACCGCATTCTGCAGTGCAAAGTCTACCTCGATGAGGCCACCGGCCTGCCCAACAAGAACAAGTGCGAAGAGCTCCTGGACGCGCCCGACCCGCCGGACGGGAACACGGCGCTCTGCGTCTTTGACCTCAACAACCTGCGCACCATCAACAATACCATCGGCCACGACAAGGGCGACGAGTACATCCGCTCCTTTGCCGAACAGCTGCGTCTGGCCGTGCCATCCCAGCACTTTGTGGGCCGCGACGGCGGCGACGAGTTCATCGCTATCCTCTACGGCGTGGACTGGGACGGCGCACAGGATGTGCTGCGCAGCATCCGGGCGCAGGCGGCAGAGTATTCCCGCCAGCACCCCGAGATGCCCCTGAGCTATGCGGCAGGCTGCGCCATCGCCAGCGACTTTGAGGGCAGCACCCTGCGGGAGCTGTTCCGCCACGCCGACAAGAATATGTATGTGGACAAAAACCGTGCAAATCGCGAGGAGGCCGAGGCCCAGAAGCTGCAGGACCAGCAGCTTCTGCATTGGGTCAACGCCCATGGGTATCAGTTCTCGAACTGCCTCTACTGCGACGCCCTGCTGGACCAGTACCGCGTCCTGCGCACCTCATCGGGCTTCTTCCTTGCTGACAACGGCAGCTATTCGGGTGCAGTGGAGCAGATCGTGGACGAGTACGCCGCCTCCGCCGCCCGCAAGACGATGCGGGAAGCGTTGCAGCTGAGCACGCTGTCTGCCGCCCTCAGTGCTGAGCACCCCAAGCAGGAGCTTGAGCTGGATTTTGAGACCGACGGCGTGACCCGGCGCGGGCGGCTGACCCTCCTGTTCTGCGACGCCGACCTCCATGGGCGGCTGCACCACTTCCTCGTGGGCTTCGAGTATTTCCGGGACAAGAGCACCGCCTTCGACGAGCGCCAGCCCCTGACCCAGTATTACGAGCAGATGAAGCACTCCCTGCTGGAAAACGACAACTATGTGGAGGCCCTCATCGACGCGAACGACGCCCTGTTCACTGTGGACCTGACCCACGGCCAGCTCGAGCAGATCTTCTACCGGACTACCGCGCTGCGGCAGTTCGATCTGCAGATGACGCTGCCCTGCTCCTACGACGACTACTGCGCCCAGCGCCGTCACTTCGTCACTCCTGAGACGCTGGAAAACTACCGCATCGTGGACACGGCGTCAAAACTGCTGGAGCGCTTCCGCTCGGGCTTCAAGTACGTGACGGTGGCGTACCGGGAGCAGACCTCCTGCGGCGAGCCGATCTGGCTCCAGAAGACCGTCCTCATGGCGCAGGATACCGTCTTTGATGCGGCCTCCGGGCGGGAGATGCCGGTCATCCACGGTATCATCCTCTTCCGGGACACCTCCATCTTCCATGCACAGGAGCAGGCCGAGAATCAGCGCCTGCAGGAAGCTTTTGAAGAAGCCGACTCGGCCAGCAGGGCCAAGACTGCCTTCATGAACCGGATGAGCCACGACATCCGCACCCCCATCAACGGCATTCTCGGTATGCTGGACATCCTCCGCTCCAACCGGGACGATGCCCGGAAGGTGGACAGCTGCCTTGATAAAATAGACCTCTCCGCCCACCATCTTCTGGCACTGGTCAACGACGTGCTGGACATGAGCAAACTGGAAGCCGGGCAGATGGTGATGGAGCAGGAGCCCTTTGACATCGAGGTGCTGATGCACGGCGTCTCGTCGCTGGTGGAGGCACAGATCGAAAAGGGCGGCCTGACCCACCGCCGCCACCGGGAGAATATCCAGCACACCGCCCTCGTGGGCAGCTCCCTCAAGCTGCGGCAGATCATGGTGAACCTGTTCAGCAACGCCATCAAGTACAATAAGCCCGGCGGGGCCATCGACACCTACGCCAAAGAGCTATCCTGCGACGGCACCACCGTGTGGTACGAGTTCCGCATCACGGACACCGGCATCGGCATGAGCCGGGATTTCGTGGAGAACCAGCTGTTCAAGCCCTTTACCCAGGAGTCCGCCGACGCCCGCACCCAGTACAGGGGTACCGGCCTCGGGATGTCCATCGTCAAGGAGCTGGTCAGCCAGATGGGCGGCAGCATCTCTGCCGAGAGCCAGCCGGGGGAGGGGACTGCCTTCACCTTCCAGCTGCCCTTCCTGCTGGACAAGAACGCCGCCGCAAAGCCCCAGCCCAAGCCCACCGACAACGGGCGGCTGGACGGGATGCACATCCTGCTGGTGGAGGACAACGACATCAACATGGAGGTAGCCGAGTTCCAGCTCACCAGTCAGGGCGCAGCGGTGGACAAGGCATGGAACGGCAGGGAAGCCGTGGAGCGCTTTGCCGCCAGTGCGCCGGGCGGGTATCAGGCCATCCTCATGGATGTGATGATGCCGGTGATGGACGGCTTCGAGGCGTCCCGGGCCATCCGCGCCCTCGACCGGCCCGACGCCGCCACCGTTCCAATCCTCGCCATGACGGCACAGGCCTCCGACGAGTGCGCCCAGTCCTGCCATCGGGTCGGCATGAATGGCCGTCTCGTCAAGCCTCTGGACGCCAAAAAGCTGGCAAAGAGCATCCGGGAGGCTGTACAAAATCAGCAGTAAAGGAGACGTTCTCATTAACGGCAAACAATGCCCACCCACTGTGGTTTTTCCACAGATGGGTGGGCATTCTGCATTTTCAGACCGGCTGGGACCCTTTTTTCGATGATCTCGCTGGGGTGTGAGTACGGCAGGCTGTTCAGCCGCCCACCATGATATCAATGATCTCGTTGTTGGTCTCCTTCATACCCTGCCTGCCAAGACGGCCCACATTCTTGAGGGAGTTTTCTACGCCCTTGGCCACAATGCCGTCACCAGCGCGGAACTGATTGCCGCGGATGTACATATTGTAGCCCAGCAGACCGGCCTCCACCGCAGTTGCGATCTTTGCTGCGCAGGAGGCCTTGGCGCCATCGCAGATGACGCCGGAAACCACCGCCAGTGCATTGACGACCGTATGGATGACGGCATCATAGTCACCGCCGCAGAGATAGGCGATACCGGCACCCGCACCAGCGCCCGCGCTGATAGCGCCGCAGTAGGCAGACAGGCGGCCAATGGGGGTCTTTTCGTGGATGGTGGTCAGGTTGGAGAGGGTCAGCGCCCGCAGGAGCTTTTCGTCGCTTACGCCCAGCTCCCGGGCATAGACAATGACCGGCACCGAGGTGGTAATGCCCTGATTGCCGCTGCCGGAGTTGATGACCACCGGCTGCTCACAGCCGTTCATGCGGGCATCGGAACCGGCTGCGGCGTATGCCTTGGCACGGACTCTTACATCATTGCCCTCCATATCCAGCAGCACGCTGCCGATGTTGGCACCGTAGCTGCCCCGAAGACCCTCCTCGGCAATGGCCATGTTGCACCGGATCTGCGGTTCCAGAATGGAACGGACATCCTCCACGTCCACCGTGTTGGCAAAGTCCCAGATATGCTCCATATCCAGCAGGCTGCGGTCGGTCAGGGTCTCCTCGTTATCTCCGTGTACCGGAATATCCACCAATACCTCGCCGTCCTTTTCCACATGGACGATATTGGTGTGGAACACCGCAATGCGCACCTGTGCGGAATGCTCACCCTTCCAGACCGTGAGGATGATATCAAAGGTGACACCATTCTCAACGTGCCGCACCTTGATATCCGTCTGGTCAAGGTACGCGCGGATGGCTTTGGTCTGCTCCGGGGTCACATCGGCAATGACCTCCAGCTTCTTTTCCTGCTTGCCGGCCACGATGCCCGCAGCAGCGGCAGCTTCCAGACCCTTCATGTTATCCGTGTTGGGCACGATGACCGACTTGTAAATTGTGAGTAGTCCCAATTTATTCGTTGAAAATTCTCTGTTCTGCCAAAAGCAGTCCCTTTTTTGTAAAAACAGGACGGATCTGCCACGCAGCTCCGTCCCAAAGCGTATAGAATCCTCTCCACGCAAAAAAGGCTGCCGCACAGCGCACTGTGCAGCAGCCTCCGGGTAGTTATTTTGTTTTTGCGGAGAGAAAACGCTCAGAATTCCAGCGTGATGAAGGGACGGTTCTCCTTGGGCATGGAGACCGTGGTGGTGACCGCCAGCACCTGATTCCCGTGATATAAGAAGGTATCCCAGCTGAACAGCTTCTCCGGCGGCGCGTTCAGCAGAGAAAGCTCCATATCCGAGGTAAGGGGCGTGTCCACAAAAATGCGGATGTGGGTCGGCTTTTCATTGAAATAGCGGCAGATATAATCGTGCAGGAAAAAGGTCTTCAGCGCCTCGCAGTCAAACGTGTGATCCTTGCACACCGACAGCGGGACATAGCTGTAATCCACCTCATCCACCTCGCTGCTCACATCCACACAGCGAACGATCTTATAGACATAGGGGTTTTCTGCCGTCAGGCCCAGCTTCTGGCACAAGGCAGCATCCGCCTTGATGACCCCATGCTCCAGCAGGCGGTGCGGCTTGTTGTTGGAGTGTTCAAAGGGTGCGATCTTGATGCCGCTGGAAAATGCCATGGGGCTGGAAAAGGACTGGCCCGGGACAAACCGGACAAAGGTACCCTTACCCTGTACCCGCTCCACAATGCCGCTGTTGGCCAGCTCCTTGACGGCAGTATTCACCGTCAGGCGGCTGACATCAAACTGTCTGGCAAGCTCGGTCTCTGAAGGGATCTTGTCCCCGGCCGCATACTCTCCGGACTCGATCTTTTGCAGGATATAGTTCTGGATCTGAACGTATTTGGGCGCGTAGGAGTAGTTCTCGTCCGCCATAATCTTTCCTCTCTTCCCATCTCCTGTCCGCTCTTTCACAGCTTGCAGACAGACAAAGCTCTCTATTCATGCAATCGGTCAGCATACAGACAGGAGGAAGTGAAAAAAGAAGATCAATCGTTGGAATGTGCGGCCTCGATAAAGGCGCGCAGCTCCTCATCATAGGTATTGGTTGCCAGAGAGCAGTCCGGTGCCAGCACAAAGGGGATGTCCTTCATCCGCTTCAGGGTATTGCGGGTCAGCGCAGCGATCTCCTCGGCCTTGTGCTGACCGAACAGCCGCTCGTCACAGCCGCCCATCGGAGTGATGGACTTGTCCAGCCACTGGGGTGCGGTGTCCAGCTTGGGGTTGCCGGCAGCGCTCTCGGGCCAGTGCAGGATGTCGATGGGGTAGTGCGCAAAATACTCCGGGTTCACCTCAAGGCCGCAGGCATGGACCATGATCTTGCAGGGCTTCAGCGCCTCCATCATCTGCAGATCATAGGGTTTGACAAACTCTTCCCACTCCTCCTTGGTCATGTAGGTGGAACGGGACAGGCCGGTGGCACCGTAGAACACACCGTACAGGCCTGCATCCTCGATGAGGTGCTTAGAATAATCGGCCATCGTATCGGTGATGTTCTGCAGGGTCTTGTGGATCCGCTCCGGCTGCTCGTGCATCAGGGTCATCATCAGGTCGTCACGGCTTGCGGCGCGGTAACGGCCAATGGGGTTGACGGCGCACAGCTTCTGCAGGACGCTGGTGGGACACATCATGGTCTGGAACATGGGGATGTCCTCGTTCAGACCAGCCTTCATCTTCTGAATGACCTCGATCTGCTCTGCAAACACACCCTGATCGCCCGGCAGCACCGTGATCTTTTCCAGATCCGCCACACCGCTAATGGGGTCCTTTACCACCTTGGGCAAAACGCCCTCGTAGTCGTTGTAGTCGAACTGACCGCCCCATGCCTCCTCATAGTAGGAAGCACGCGGCTGCAGCTTGACATAGTCCCAGTCGTAGGTGTTCTGCCATTTCAGCATCGTTTCTACAAAGAGGTCCGCGCCGCTGTGCTCGTTCTCGGTGAAATGACGCCACGCCGATACCGGCGGACGGTCTGCCAACTCATGGTTCAGAACTGCTTCAAATCTTTCTTTTTTCGTCCACATAGTAAAACTCTCCGTTCGTTTTTTGGTTTCTCAGGTTGATAAGTTGCCAAACAACGAGAAAGAGTTCTGTATGCGATTCATTTGTATCATAGCATACTTTTGCTTTGGGGGCAATGATTATTTCGTAGTTTCGCCACCTGCCTTCTTATTGCTGCGGTTGTTGTAAACATAGACCATAACAGAAGCGGCTGCCACCAGTGCGCCGCCGATCACAGAGGTAAATTTTACCGGCTCGCCCAAAATAAAGAAGCCCAGGATCATGCTGAAGATGATGCCGGAGTAGTTGTAGATGCTGATCTCCGAGGCCGGAGCAAAGCGATAGGCATAGGTGATAAAGGCCTGTCCCAAGGAGCCGAACACGCCGATGAGCAGCAGCAGCACCGCCTGCTTGAAGCTGGGCACCACAAAATCCTTCAGCATGAAGGGGATAGAAGCAATGGCGCTGAAGGTGGAAAAGTGCATCATGACCGTCAGGCCGTCCACCTTGCCCTTAAAGAAGGAGAGAAAGGTGTAGGCGACACCGGAGGTCACGGCCGACAAAAATGCCACCACCAGCGGGAAGGGGTTGGACTCAAAGCTGGGGCGGAACACGATAAAGGCACCCGCCATGGAAAGTGCCAGCGCCGGGATCTGGATCTTGGGCAGCTTTTCTTTCATAAAGATGACGGCCAGAATGGTGACCCAGATAGGGGAAGTTTTGTTCAGGATCGTCACATCGCCCTGTGCCGCATGGCTGGAGGCATAAAACAGGGTGATCAGGCCCAGAAAGCCAAAGAACGACCGCCCGAACAGATAGGGCTGATACTTGGCCGGGCCGAACAGCGAGCCCTTTTTGTGCAGAATGATGATTGCCGAAACGATCAGCACGAACGAATTCCGCATGAAGATCTGCTCCATCGTGGGGATCTCGCGGCTCAGCCGCACCACCACCTGCATGGATGCAAAGCACAATGCAGACAAGATCATATAAAGAGCACCTTTTTGTCTCTGAGTCATTGAATATCTCCTTAACCTGTTTCTATCCAAAGCGGCATTCGAACGCTTTTCGCCGCGATGCCTTGTTGTTTCCCTGTTCGATTATATACTTGTCTTGATGTCTTGTCAATATGAAATTCCATCTTTTCCGTCTTGAATCTTCTGGAGATAAGTCTCACTCTTTCCGCAGCCGTGTACTCATGGCTCACAAAACAGAAAAGCCATGAAATCTTTCGATTTCACGGCATTTTCTGGTGCAGTAAAGCAATCCAAATCCGAACCATTTTCCTCGGATGCAGCTTCTGTCGCTTCTCCAAAGATGACGGTCTCTGTACCTTCCTTATATAAGCACCTTATCATCGTAGAGATAGATGGCATTGATGAAGGTATCCACCAGTGTCTGCCGCCGGTCTTTCAGGCTCATATCCAGCTTGCGGAACCGCAGCAGCCATCGCAATCCAACTTTTTAATCGTTTGCAACATCGTTGGATTGCATATCGCAAAATATGTCGGTCAGAACAGTATGCCAAATCTGCCCTTGCGATTGAACCGGACGAACTCCTCTTTCATCTTTGGCTTAGCCAGTCGTTCCTCTGCAATGCGGGCTTGCAGTTCCATGACTTTGGCGATGATGGACTCCATAGCGGCATCGTCCTTGACAAGCCGCATGGTCTCGCTGACCACCGGATCTTCCGGCCACTGTTTCCGCACGGACTTTTTATCGCAGGTCTTTTTCTGCTTGGCGGCGGCACACTTATAAAAAGCCGCCCTCATTCTCAGATCGTCCAGTTCTGGCTTGCCGACTGCAGATCCACCATGTGGGCATACAGTCCCTTCCGGGCGTACAGCTCTGCCGGGCTGCCCTGCTCGGCCACGATGCCGCCCGACAGCACCACCACCTGATCCGCACCGGCTACGGTGCGCATCCGGTGGGCGATGATGAGGACGGTTTTGTGTTTTATGAGCCGGGATAGAGCCTCCTGAATGACAGTTTCGTTTTCCACATCCAAGCTGGCGGTGGCCTCGTCCAGCAGAATGATGGGCGCATCCTTCAGGAAGGCGCGGGCGATGGAAATGCGCTGACGCTCACCGCCGGAAAGAGCGCAGCCGTTCTCACCGATGTTGGTGTTCCACTTGTCCGGCAGCTTTTCGGCAAATTCGTCGCAGTTTGCCAGCTTTGCCGCCGCAAGGACCTCCTCGTCGGTGGCACCCTTGCGCCCCAGACGGATGTTTTCGAGGATCGTGTTGTCAAACAGGGTCACATCCTGAAAGACGATGGAATACAGGCTCATGAGCTTTTCCGGGTCGATTCGGGAGACATCCATGCCGCCCACGGTGATGCGGCCCTTCTGGTAGTCCCAGAACCGTGCCGCCAGCCGGGAAACGGTAGTTTTTCCGCCGCCGGAGGGACCTACCAGCGCCGTGACCTCCCCCTGCTTTGCGGTAAAGGAAACGTCCCGCAGCACCGTCTCGCCGGAGTTATAGGCAAAGCCCACATGGTCGAACACGATATCGCAGCCCTGATTGGTCAGCTGCTCGCTGCCGGTCTGCAGGGGAGCGTCCAAGATCTCATTCATGCGTCCTACATTGGTGCGCATGGCAATGACCGCCGCCAGATTCTGCAAGGCACCCTGCATGGGGTCGTACATCCGGGATGCCGCCATCAGGAACAGAAACAGGGTCAGTACGTCGATGCTGCCCTGCACCAGCAGCACCGAACCGGCGAGCGCCACCGACGCAATGCCCAGCTTGAGCACCATGCCGGCGGAGCACACAAACAGCGCTGTTTCCAGTTCTGCCACAATAGACTGCTTTTCCACTGCCCGGATTTTGTCGGAAAGGCCGGACAGATACCGCTGCTCCGCATTGCTGGCTTTCAGGTCCCGGAGGGTCTCGATGTACTCCTGAATGCCGTCCGCACAGGCCATTTTCGCAGCCATGGTCCTGGCCTGCACCTTATCCTGTACCCGATAGCTGCCCACCACGATGGCAGCGGATACCGGAATGACCCACAGCGCCGCCAGTGCCATCCGCCACTCAAAGGCAAATAGACTCAGGGCAATGAGCACGGTGGAGATGAGGGAGCCGAACAGACCGGGGATGAAGTGGGAGCAGTCCTTTTCCAGTACCTCGCAGTCCGCCATGATGGTGCTGGTCAGGTCGGCAAGGTCTCGCTTGCCGAAAAAGGACAGGGGCAGCTTCCGCAGCCGCTCCGCAAGGGTCAGGCGGCGGGTGCCGCTCTCCTTATAGGTGGTAAAATAGGTGTCGTTGTACTGGAACCATGTGGTCAGTAAAATCAGTGCAAAGCAGGCAGCGCATCCCAGCAGATAAAAGGTACTTCTGCCGCTCGTAGAGCCTGCCAGCAGGTCTTTTACCAAGAGATACAGCAGCCCGGTGGGCAGCATGAACGCCATGTTCTGGAACGCACAGGCCAGAACGCCCTTTACAAGCCCCTTTGCGCCTTCCGGTGAGCTGGCTATGGCGTGTTGAATTTTTCCGATCATTCCTTACCCCTCCTTTGCGACCTTCCACTGCACCGACGCCTGATACTCCTGCCACATCCGGGCAAACAGGCCGTTCTGCGCGCACAGCTCGTCCTTTGTGCCGGATTCTGCGATCTGCCCATCCCGCACCACATAGATGCAGTCGGCGTTGGCGACGGTGGACAGGCGGTGTGCGATCATCAGCACCGTTTTGCCCTTGGCAAGCTGGGCAAAAGCCGCCTGTACTTTTGCTTCATTGTCCGGGTCGGCAAAGGCGGTGGCCTCGTCCAGAATCAGGATGGGCGCATTTTTCAGCATGGCACGGGCAATGGCAATGCGCTGCTGCTCGCCGCCGGACAGATACACACCCTTGGTGCCGATGACCGTGTGGATGCCCGCCGGGAACTTCTCCACGATATCCATGCACTGTGCAGCTTTCAGCACCGCCAGCACCTCGGCTTCGGTGGCCTGCGGCCTACCCAGACGGACGTTGTCCAGAATGCTGCCCTTGAGCAGGCGGCTGTTCTGGAAGACAAAGGAGATGGTATCCATCAGCTCTTCCTTGGGGATATCCCGCACATCCGCTCCGCCCGCCCGGACGCTGCCGCTCTGCACATCAAAGAACCGGCAGACAAGGTTTGCCAGCGTGGATTTGCCGCCGCCGGAGGGGCCTACAAAAGCCACCGTCTGCCCCGGCTGAATGTCCATAGAAACGCCCTTGATGACCTCGGTTTTTCCGTCATAGCTGAAATGCACATCCCGCAGCGTGACAGAGGAATCCTTCGGGTGCTGCGGAACGGCCTGCACCTGCATGGGCGCCGCCTCCAGCACCGAGTCGATGCGTGCCAGCGCATCCGCCACCACCATCTTGTTCTCGCTCATGTACATTATACGGGTCAAAGTCAGGGAGATCACCGGCGTGATGATGATATAGAACAGCAGGTTCAGCAGAAACTCCGGGGTGACGCCGTGGGTCGTGAACAGCAGCCCGCCCGCGATCAAAAAGGCGAACACGCCGTTGACGGCGGCGGTGTAGAACATCATGGGCAGGCGCAGCTCTTTGGTGTAGGAGACGACCCACTTTTCGTACTCATCAATGGTGGCCTTGAACTTTTTGAAGGAAAATACCGATTGCCCGAAGGTCTTGACCACCGGGATGCCCCGGACGTACTCCACGGCCTCATTGGACATAGCCTCCAAGGCATTGCCGTACTGCCGCATTCTTTCAGCCATCTGCTTGCCAGTCATGGTCGTCATAATGAGGAAGGCCAGCACCACCGGCGCAAGGCTCAGCAGCCCCAGCCGCCAGTCGAACGCCAGCAGCAAAACCAGCAGCCCCACCGGGGTGGCGACGGCGTTGTACTTGTCGGGCAGCTGGTGGGCCAGATAGGTCTCGGCGGCTCCGGTGCTCTCATGGATGATTTTACGCAGCTTGCCGCTGCCGAAGTTCTCGGTAAAGCCCAGCGGCAGCACCGCCAGATGCTCCGACGCCGCCAGCCGCAGATTGGTCGCCACCCGGAACGCCGACAGGTGGGAGCACATCAGCGCCGCAATGTAAATAAGGTAAGACAGCACCGCGAATAACACTGCCATCCAGCCGTAACGAGGGATGTTCACCGCCTGCGCATAGTTTGGCGCTGCGTTCAGCACATCCCGCAGGATCTTCCAGATGTACACAAAAGGCACCAGCGCCACCAGCGCGCTGACCGCGGACAGCACCCACGAAGCGTAGGTGAAATATCGGTAGTTCCCGGCGTAACCCATCAGCCGGGAAAGATCGGACTGTTTTTTCACGAAAGAACCTCCTTCAAATAATTTTTATGCAAAAATGTGCCGTGGCGTTTTTGCTCCACATCACATTCTGCGTATTAACCTGCCAGATTTTCAGTACAGAACAGCTCAATGCCGTCCTTATCGGTACCAGAAATGGTGGAAGCTTCGCCGTCAAAGGTCAGGGTCGCAAGGTCATTGGTAAAGCCGCAGAAGTAGGCTCCGCCGCAGTGCTTGCAGCAGAAGACACCGGGGATGCCGCCGTGCTGCCGCAACCGGCCGGCAGAGAGACAGACAGAGCCAGTACGGTCACCATACCCAGAACTTTTTTCATCATACGCATGGAAAATCCCCTCCAGAAAAATCGTTTGATTTTGTAATTAGTGTTCACTAACCACAAACAGATTTTACTGGAGCAGGCCGCTTTTTACAAGAACCAAACAGACAAAATCTATCCAATCGGACGCATCTTCCGATATTGCGTCGGGGTCATGCCAAGAGACTGGCGAAACGCGGAAGAAAACTTGTTTGGATTTTCGTAGCCGATCTGGTGTGCAATTTCTGCAATGGTGCTGTCCGTTTCGGTCAGCAGCTTCTGTGCCAGCTGCAAGCGGTATTCCTTCTGATACGCATAGACCGAGCTTCCGTAAATGCCTTTGAAACAGCTTTTTAATGCCGTGGGCGAAAGGCCGACCTCCTGTGCAAGCTGTTCGATTGTACGGTGAACTGTCAGTTCCTGCGTGAGAAGAGCCGCAGCCTGCTTCACACACTCCACCTGATGCTGATTGAAGTAGTCTGTCTGCTGCACATCATCCCGGCCTTTCAGGCGGCTCAGAATGTGCAGCAGCTCCAGTACTTTCAACCTCAGATAGCCGGTGTCCGGCACAGAATGCGCTGTGTAAAGCTCTGAAAAAATATGGGCAATGGTCGGTTCTGACCGCAGGATGCAGCAGCGGTTCTCTGTGCAGATGTACCGCCGTATGACATCAAGGTCTACGCCATACCATTCCATCTGGCTCCGCATTTCCGGCGAGACCACATCCAGATCCAGAAGAATGGTAATGCCGTGATAGTGCCGCAATGGGAAGCAGGAGGAGGATTTCTTGCGCGCTGCCGCACACACCGCAAAATCCCCTGCTGCCAGGTAGCAGCAGCTATTTTCCCCAAAACTGCACTCGTAACGTCCCACGCGGCAGTGGTTGATCTCGATCACATTCCGCGCTAATACGGGAGCCTCGTCAAAGGAAACAAGATGCATATCGTTGTAGTACAGTTCTGCCCCCGAAAACAGTGGACAGATGGTCATACTCCCGCTCCCCGTTTCGTTGGAGAACACGACGGTGCGGGGCATCGCCGTGGAATCCGTCTGCTCCGGGGAAAGATCAAAAAGTGATTCATCCATAGCCATTCTCTTTTCCTGAAGATTCGCTTTTTCTTGCTGATTCGCAGACGTGAACGGTCAAATTCCATTTCTCCGCAAAAATGTTTCCATCAAATCAAGATACCGTTCCGCCTGAACGATAAAGCCTGCATGACCGCCCGGAGCCGTGCGGATCTCCGCTCCGCTCTGCGGCCCCAGATAGCCGGCAAACCACGCCATGGCTGCCACCCATGTATGGATCGTCAGAGTAATAGAGAAAGCCCCCCGGCCGCGCCAAGAATGCACCAGCGGATGAACTGTTTCGTTTCCTCTTTCTTCGTTTTCTTCGCTTCCTGTGCATCTATTTTATGGTTTTCATGCAAAAATCGCAGCGGTCATTGCCGCGTCCCAGCGTCATGCTTCTCTCCCAGATCAGCTTCGGATGCAGCCCGGCATAGCTGATGTCGTCGCTGTCGCAAAAGCAGCGGCACAGCTCCGGGCAGCCGTATTCTGTGCAGGTGTCGTGATAGGGACACTCCATCTTTTAACTCTCCGTTTTCTGCCATCTCTCGCAGGAGAACCAGGCCAACCGCCAGAACCAGCAGGTGCCCACAGCACAGACAAGAACCAGCAAAGCCCCCAGCCCAAGACCTTCCAGAACCACCTGTAAAAGCATTACTTATTCCTCCTGTATCCCTTTTCATCCCGGTATTCGGGATGTTCCTTTACATACGGGTCTTGATCGCCGCAGATGGTATAGTCGCATCGGCAGCCGTCCACGCAGGTGGTCGTCCGCACGAGCCTGGCATGGAGCAGTTCCATGGAGGCATAGTCCACATTGCACAGGGCGGGCATAATGTCCGCAAATCCGAACCGCTTGGCAAATTCCGCCGCCGGACACGCCGTAAATTCATAATAGATGGGCTTGCTGTTTTCGTAAGGCGTAACATCCATCTCGTAATCATGCCATGTGTCACAGTGCTTTTTGGCAGTGCTGAACGCCCGATACATCAGCTTTTTCCAGAACGGCTTGTTGATGTCAACGAAGCGCAGCTTCCGGAAGGACGGCAGGACCAGATTTTCTTCTATCTCTTCCATTTCGCGGAATGTGACCACATCCCGGCACACATCGTAAAAGCACATGATGGCGATGCAGTCGTAGGTGCCGCCTACGCCGTTGTGAAAATTCTTTTTACCGCCGAGGTCGGTGCGCCACTTGGAAAGAAGCTCTGCGTATCTCAGCTGCACCTGCTCCCAGACCGCCTCGCGCTCCACCTCCGGATAGTGCAGAGTGATTTTCGCCAGAATTTCCTTTTTGCAGGGTTTGGAATATAGCACATGGCAGCTGCGGTCAATCTGTAATTCGCTGTCCTTCATCTTCCCACGCCTTTCAGAAAACCGCTCTTTGCATTTTCTTCGGTGTCGTCCGATTCGTCGTAGGCATCATAGGGCGCCGATGGGTCGTGTACTCGTTTTTTGAATGGTGAACAGCGCTTGTCTTTGTGGGCAAACGCAAAGGCAAAATTGTCCGTCCATCCCGTGTGACCGGTGATGAAATATGGATGCAGCCCACGTGCGCGCAGTTTCCGCTCCAGCTCCGCCAGCGACTGCACAGCCAGCTTATTGTCCTCCGCCAACGAGGAAATGAAGCTGTAGCCGCCGTCCGCGCCAAACCACAGCGTGTCGCCGGTAAAAAGGTACTTATCGTCAATGAGGTAGACCATATGTCCCCATGTATGACCGGGAACCAGAAAACACTCGATCCTGACGCCGTCAATATCAAAGACCTCTCCATCGTGAAGCAGCTGCTTTTCGTTGCAGATGGTCACTTGCGGCAGCTTACAGAGATGATAAATAACCCTGCGGCGTGCTTCTCCGATCAGATACCGGTTCTCGATCTCGCCGATGTACAGCTTCGCATTCCGGAACAGCCCCGGACTGTCTGCTTCCACCGCACCCACATGGTCGGTATCCTGATGGGTGATAAGGATATGGTGTATCGACTTCGGATCGATCCCAAGCCAGCCCATTTTTTCGGCAAGGCGGTCATAGTTATATCCCGCATCGACCATAATGGTCGTATCGCCTTTGCGGTAGAAGAAGATGTTCGCCACCCATTCGCGCACGCAGGCAGCATTCCCGTCGATCCAGCCGGTATTCAAAGGCTTGAAGATCTCCTTGCCCCGGTACATCCAGCTCATTGCGTTTCTTTGAAATTCCGTTTCCTTTTTCGACATGATCGCACCTTATTTCTGCGCTGTGACGCAGAGCCAGCCCTTTTTATTTTTGTGGCTTTGGATCTGACAGAATCCTGCTTTTTCCAGATATTCTTTCAGTGCAGTATCCGTATAGATGGTCATCCCATTGATAATTTGTGTCCATCTGTCGTCTTTTGTCGTTTCGCCGTTCGCTTCGTTACAGATGAAAAAGATTCCGCCGGGCTTCAGCACCCGATAGACCTCTCTGAAATTCTGTGCAAGCTCCGGCCAGAAATAGACCGTTTCAAAGGCGGTCACCACATCAAATTGCTCCGCTTCAAACGGCAGCTCTGCCACACTTGCCTGCTGCACGGTACACCGTCCTGCCGCAATGGCTCCGGCATTGACCTTTCGCGTTTTTTCCACGCTGACGGCTGAGTAGTCGATGCCCTGCACCTTGCCGTCGGGGCACAGTTTCAACAGCGTTTTAATGTTCGCTCCACCGCCGCAGCCGCAGTCCAGCACCATGGCATCCGGGGCAGGCTGTAAAAAGCGCAGCCCCCATTCTGCCATTGCGCTGTGTCCAAAGTTCATCATTGCGACCATGATCTTTCCGCCAAAGCCTACGGGCTTTCGGGTGTTTTCAAAAAATGACATAACGCCACCCTCTTTCTGTTTACCGTTCACAATGCAATGCTTTTTACCAGATGCGCCCACTGCTCCGGGTGACAGGCCAGCAATTCATCGTGCCGGAAGTTAAATAAAGCTAACCTTCTGTTCTATAAAAAGCCGCTTCTCAGCGGTCCCTCTGCCAAAATAATACGCCCTGCCGTCTTCTCTGTCAAGAAGTTCAGGCATTTTCGGAGATTTTGAAAGAGATTTCGTTTTCGGGGACTCCAACCGTCACCCCAGTGCCACATCCAGCACCATCATCACGCTGAAGCCC
>OHCU01000223.1_pt1 | contig 32561 bp, 47 predicted proteins | sample 1566861 | NCBI WGS metagenome assembly OHCU01 (sample SAMEA3879521, study PRJEB24766) | human gut metagenome | biome: human-associated habitat; feature: feces | place: USA | collected 1985/1987
ACAGCGTGGCCGTTTTAATTGCCGGGCGGCGTGGGGCCGCCCGTGGGGACTATGCACAACGGGCTTGCTCAACCCATGCTTGTGCTTCCTCTATGCTTCCAAACCAGTCATTGTATATATCTTTCCGGCTTGTACTTGTATACGTGCTTTCCGGGCACTCTTCCGCTTCTTTGGTGGCTGTAATTGCCGCTACTACTCTGCCCCGATTGTCAAATGAAGAAGTTACGCAATACCATGTTTTCATATTCCTATCCTTTCCCGGCGTTTCCTTTACTGTCCGCCGCTTCCCATTTTCTCGTCAATGGCCTGGCTTATAAATTCGTTTACGCTCTGCCCTGCTGCCTTGGCCGCTTCCTTTATGATCGCTTTTTTACCTTTCGGCACGGATATTTCTATGCGATCATAATTCTTTTTGTTGTACTCATGCTGATACTTAATCTGGTTAAATTCTTCTTTCTTTGGTCTTGCCATTCTACCACAATCCTTATATAATATTTTTAACGGATTGGGCGGCTTTGGCAAGTCCACCGCCCTTTCTGTTTCCCCGAAAGCCTATTCGTTAGGCTTTTCTTTTTTTGCCATGTTTCTGACTTCCTGCACGGCTTTGGCAACCTCTTCCATATTCTTGCAATTACTGAATTTATCGGCTACCAGGTTCAAAATAACTTCCATTTGCTTGTCTGTCATGTTCTCGCTCATGTGATCTCCTTTCTATGCTTGCCCATGTATTTGTTAAGACTCTTCCTTAACTGTCTTTATTCTATCACATATCCCGTGATATGTCAATACATATCACGGGATATTTTTATTTTTTCGTATAAAAAGGACACGCCTTTTAGTGGCGTGCCCTTGCTTCGTGACATATTATAATTCCTTGCCCTGCCGGGCCGGATGTATTCCAAAAGGTGGTATGTTAATAGTTACATTATGCCAACAATTCGTTGACCTTTGTCTGGACCGCTTTGTAATCATATCCGGCGGCGGTAAGGCGGCTCTTACGCTCTTCTCCATTGCCCCACTTCCCGGCGATCACTTCCCTGGCTACCTCTGCCACGCTCTTTGTGGCGGTAGTCTGTGCGCTTCCGGCACTCTCGGCGTCATACTTCGGCACGCCATAGCCACGGATATAACGGCCATTTACGGCCAGGGCTCGGCGTCCCACGGCGTCATTTTTGTTTCCCTCGATAACGGTGAGCTTGCCGCCGCTTACGCTCTCAACAATGCCCACATGGTCCGGCCACCCGGTATTGTCTCCGGCTCCGGTATCGTCCCAGTCATAAAAAATAACGTCCCCAGGGTTCGGCGTCCGGCTGTCGCTCTCCTGCCATTCCCCCAACGCCTGGAATAATGCGATCATCTGACCGCAACCGCATTCCGTTGGGATAATGCTTGTAAGTCCGCACTTAATAGCCACGGCGGAAACAAACGTGGCACACCAGGCGTCTGTATACTTGACCTTGTACCCTCTGGCAAGGGGCTTGTGGCCGTTGTATACGTCAATGATCTCCTTGTGGCTTCCGGCGGCTTCATTCCGGCCAATCCAGGCACGGGCCTGGGCCAAAACTGCGCTTGCTAATTTTGCCATGCTTCCGGCTCCTTTCATGTCATACTGTGTTAAATCGTACTGTGTAACAATCCTCATGGTATTGTCCACGTAACTGCTGCTTGTGGCGTACCCGTCCGCCTTAATGGTTTTAAGGTACGTTTCCGGGTCAGTAATGCCCCGTAAGTTCTGATACCGGGATAACTGGATAAACTCAAAATATCCTTTCACGCCCTCTTCCATACTGTCATACACCCGGAAGTTGTCCTTAATCTGCGTAAGGGTTCCCGGCTCGTATTCTTCCATGGTAGAAAGGTTTACGCTCTTCCCGGTCCATTTTGTCCCACATTTTAATCCAAAATAATTGTGGTACACGGCGGCCAGTTTGCTTTCTCCCCAGCCGCTTTCCAGAATGGCCTGGGCTATCGGGGCACTATGTACCATAATCCCGTAGGAAGCGGCGTATTTCTGCACGTACCCGGCAATCTGCTTTATAAATCCCTGCTTGTCCATGCCCTACACTTCCTTTTCATCTTCCACGATCTCAATACCCGTTTCCACTTCCACGTTGGCGGCGTCCGTCAATCCCTCGCCAATGATATAGGCCACCACGGACGCCCCGGCCATGATAAGGGCCGTTACCTGGGTGGCGGTGTTCTCGGTGCCCCCGGTTGCAACAATCATCATGGAGACGAAAGAAGCAACCGCCGTCCATAACTTCCGGCTTGTAAGTTTCCTTACCCAGTTAATGTTTTTCATGTCCTCGTTTCTCCTTTCTTATATTCCAAAAGCCTTACGGCTTGTGGTCTTTGGTTATTCGTAAATCCCTTTTATGCCCTGCTCTGTCAGAAAGTCCTTTTGTTCGTGCTTAATCTTCCGGGCATATTCCAAAGCGGCTTCCGTCTCTCCGTTGGCGTGGCCGTTCTTTAAGGCCGTGGCCGCCGCTTCTCCCAGGGCAATAGACGCCATAACGCTTTTAATGATAAGGACCTCATTTTTTTCACGTATCTTTTCTTTTTCCTCGGCTTCCGTCTGCTGCTTTTTTATTTTCTGCTCTATTATCCAGAAGCAAAGGGCGGTTACGCTGCTCGGTATGCTCATGGCAATAATAAGTGTCTGAAAGTCCATTCCTCTATCTTCCTTTCCTTAAATATCCATGCTTGTATCATACGCCCTGTGGTGTTGAAATTCTGACCTACTTACGCCGTGATTAAAAGGCCGCTTTCTGTCTGCTCCCATTCCCAAAATAGCAATTCATATTCTATGGCCTTTGTTATGTGGTAAGTGTCGGCGTGCCCCATATGCCCCAGGCGGCTTTGATATTTCCGGTTAAATATATCCCGGCCCAGTTCTCCGGCTTCCAGGTTCTTCACATCCTTTTTCAGACGGCGGACGGACGCCTTGCGTACCTTTCTATAAGTTGGAAAGTGGATATATCCGCAAAAATCAACCCCGTTTCCGGCGTATAAAATCGTACTCTTTGGATTTATATGCAACCTCATTTCCTCTTCCAAAAATTCTTCAATCCGTTTTGCCCATTCCTTTAACTGGATAAGGTCCGGGGAAAGAATGATAAAATCATCCATATAGCGGATGTAATGCTTTATGCGTAAGGTGTGCTTCACAAATTTATCCAGGCGGTTGCCGTATACATTGGCGAATAACTGGCTTGTGAGATTTCCCACGGGTATGCCCACGCCGTCCGGTAAAATTCCGTTTTTGTCTATAATGTCATCCATGAGGTAAAGGGCTTTCTTATCGCCTATGTACCGTCTGTTTTCATCCTTTAATCCGTCATGCGGTATAGACGCAAAGTATTTGCTTATGTCCCCTTTAAAGGCGTAAAGCCGCAAACCGTCCTTTTCCATGAGTTCATAAAGCCATTTATATAACTGATTGCTTGCGGCGTGCATACCCTTTCCCTCTCGGCAAGCATAGGAATGGTAATAAAATCCTTGTTCAAATACCGGGGCTATGGCGTTTACAATCATGTGCTGCACCACTCTGTCATAAAACGGTAGGGCCATGATAAGCCGCTCTTTTGGCTCCCATACTTTGAACACGGTATAAGGCCCCTGGGAATAGGTAAGCGTCTCCACTTCCTCACACGCTCTTAAAAGTTCATCTTCCTTTGACATAGAAAAAGCCAATACCTCTTCGTTGAACCGCTTACACTGGGCGGCCTGGTGAAATGAGGTATTGGCATTGTCAAAGGTATACATTTTTTCATGTAATCCTTTTACTGTTTTCATTTTGCCCTACCAATTTTCAAATATTCTTTACTAAAAGGCGGTGCCTTTCTTATTTTGTCCGGTCAGACGCCGGAACGGGAAAACCGTCTGACTTATCATAAAAAGATAGATTGATAAATCTTTGCTAGTAGCCCGTAGGCCCCTAAGTCTGTAAATGTCGATTAGTCACACACGCACCAGACGCCAATGTTCGTGTTCACGTTCCACGGGTAATTGTTGCAATTCACGGCCCGTGAACCGCAATGCACGCCGTTGTTCCAGTTGTCGCCGCCAATGAGGGCGTGCAAGCCAGGAAAGGCCAGGTGCGAATTAACAGTTTCCCCAAATTCTTTATTTATCCGGTTTCCAGGTCCCGGCCTTTACCGCTTCAATAACGCCGTTCATGGTGCCGCCTATCGCCCTGGTATGGCGGCTTATGACCTCGTAGCGGTGTTTGCTAATGGCCTTGTATTCCAAATCATAAGAAAGACGTATCAATGTTTTAATCTGCTGCAATTCCACATCCGCCGCATATATGTGGCTTTTCGTTCCGGTTTTCTTAAAACGGATAACATCCTTTAGCATTTCAAATATTGCCGTCTTGATCTGCGTCTGTAATGCAAATTTCTCAAATTTTGGAAACTGGGCCAGGATTGGATAAATATAGAGAAGAAAATCATATATTTTTTGATACAGTTCCATGGTGCCCATGTAGGCGTCTATCTGTTCTGTGGCTTTTTCTTCTGCCATTTTCTCATTCTCTCTTTCGGTGTTAGGGCCGGGCTTTCGCCCGTCCCCAACTGGATTACAGACTGTCACACACGCACCAGACGCCAAGGCTCGTGTTCACGTTCCACGGGCAACGGATGCAACCCACGGCCCGTGAACCGCAACGCGCGCCGTCGCTCCAGTAGCCGCCGCCAAAGAGGGCGTGCAAGCCAGTGCTATTTGCCATGTAGGCCTGTCCATATCCGCTTCCAAACACATCATACCAGGCCCAGGACGAACCCGTGGGATCGTGAATAAGTTCGTTTAACCATTTCCAGACATTCCCCACCAGGTCGCAAATATTAAAGGCGCTCACGGCGTTTGCGATTTTTCCAACGGCGGTTCTCGCCGTGTTCGTGGTGGCTGTATAGCCGTTGGTGTTGGAAGCGTCAAGGCCCTGGGGACTTCCGTCTGCCGCCACGGTAAATTCCATGTAATCCGGCAACCGCTTTCCTACTCGTCTGGCCCGTTCTCCTGCAATATACCAGTTAAGGCCCTCGGTTCCGGTGATCGGCGTACCGCCATAAACAGATTGTAAGCCGTTTGCTCCGTCATCACTGGAAAGGTAAATGTCCCCCCATAAAGCGTTCCCCAGGTAAACCATACCGGACGGGTCACATTTTGGGCGGTGCTTCGTGGTCCATACGCTGTTGGGCAGAATATCCACACGGGTGTTACTCTCCCAACCGCTGCCACGCACGGACCCGGAAGCATTTACCGCCCGTCCGTAATCGTCCGTATTTCTCACACGGCCATAATGGAAACCGCCGATTTTCCGGGTGTTGGTATCGTCCCAGGCGTCCCCGTCCGGCCAGGAAGAATTTAAGGAAATCAAATACTGTTCGTCCTGGGCGTCCGTTCCAGGGTCGCAAATGTAAATATAATAGTCGGACCCGTGGGCAAAATCACTTCCCTGGTCCAGATTGGCCTTGGTAAGCGTGGTTTCCACGGTCTTAAATACCGCACTTTCTCCCACGGCGATCACGCACCCGGCCATAATGGTGACGGCTCCCTGCTCGCTGTACTGGATGTACTCTTTTTCCGGTGCCACAATATCGGAAATGGCCGCCATTTTGGCAACCGTGATTTTGGCCCGTTCATCCGTCATGTTTTCATCATAAATAAAAAGTCTGCTCATTTACGCCAATTCTCCTTTCATTTCTTCCACTTCCTCTTCTGTAATGCCCATACGCTCATAGAATGTTACCGCTACCGGGACGCCGATTGTTTCCGTGCCGATATTCACGGCTTTGGAAAGGCTTAAAACCGTGTGGGTAATGGTGTTGTTCTGTCCTGCTGCCATGGTGCCCTCTGTGGCCGCTTCCTGGCCCTCTGTGGTTGCTGTTTCGGTGTCGGTGGTGTCTTTCTCCACTTCCACCGTTTCCACGGCCTGGACGGTGGGATAAACGGCCCCATTCTTGATTTTCTGCCCTGCTGCCGCTTCCGCACAAAACATGATCGTGACTGTTTTTCTGTCCTCGGACAATTCAATGACCGGGCACATAATCCAGTTCTGATTTTCCAGTTTTTCAACTGCTGCCAGCCAGTCCGCCGCTTTCAATCTGCCTTTCTTTACCAGGCTGAAAGTGTTCACTAAATCAGACCTGGTTTTGATAACTTTTGGAAATCCTTTCATTGCTTTAATCCTCGCTTTCTTTTAATAAATAGGTGCCCATATAGTTGCCGATATAGGCCATATTGGTGCCCTCACGTAAGGAAACCGTGATAGAGTGCATAAGGTCCATGTAATCCACGGAAAACCGTTTTGGCGTTGCCATGACGCTTTCCATATTCGTTTCCACGGTATAGTCCCCGGCTTCCGTGATGTAAAAAATACCGCCATCCGCTGAAATATCCGCCGTCTGCACGGTGCCCGTGGTGGTATTGGTAACTTTGACCGTAACCGCCGCCTGGATTGTTTCCAGTAAATAGGCCACGTTGACTTTATGGGCCATGTTGTGAACCTTAGTTCTTAAATCATCAATCTGTAACTGCAACTTTCCAGCCACATCCCCGGAAAGTTGATCTTGCTTTGCTTCAAACCATTCATCCCATTGTGCCGTCCGTTCCGTTTGAAATTCCTGCACCATTTTGGTGTATTCTTTGATAAATGCCGCATGGTCTTTTTCCACCGCCTTTTTCTCGCTTGAAAACCATTGGTTAAACTGGGCGGACCATTGGGAAAAGTCCAGTTCTTCAAACTGCGAACCGATAAAACCGCAAACCGTTGTATCTGATCTTTCGTCCGTAATGTCCGCCTGGGTAATTTCAACCGCTCCGGCGGCTACATAGATACGGGCCAGGCTCTTTTCCTGGATAACATCATTATTTACCAGGTCCGGGGCCTGGGGATTGCTCGAAAAAGCACCCTCTAAGACGTAAATACTCGGTTTTCTTTCGGTTTCATCATTCCTTAATACAATGCGGTCAATCCTGGGAAGCGTTCCGCTTGCCTGGCTCAATGTTAGGGTCAGCGGTGCGGTGTTGTGAATGGTATGTAAATTGATATATGCGTACCCGGTCCGGGTGCCGCCGTCCACGGTTACTTCCATACTGCCGCCCTCTGCTGTGACCTGCAAATGACCGTATGCCACGCCCTCTTTATAGAACGGGGCTTTGTCCTCGTTCATGTCCTGGCCGTTGTACATATGCTCTTTATCGTTCAGATCGGTAGCATTGTAAAAAAATCCTCTTACTGCCATGGTCTTTTCCTCTCCTTTCTTTTATTCGTCCCATTTTATTGTAGTGGGTAGGGCGTCCCCAAAAGTGGGTACTACATACATCCCCCCGTATTCGTAAACCTCGCAAAGTTCCGTAATTCTAAGGTTCTGTGCGGTGTTCCACTTTTTCTTCTTAACGGTCACTACATCCCCCAGGTCATAGTCTTTTCCATAGATAAAATTCACATCCGCTTCTGCTTCCGCTTCAAAATTTTCAAATACCTTGTTTTCGTTAAGGTATTCCTGGCCCCTGGTTCTAAGGGCTTCCAGGTATTCGGCGTTTGTCAGTTCATCCTTGTTTATGTCCTTGGCGTCCAAAAATACTTCCCGTAAATCAAACCCGGTTCCGCCGCCCACGGTCACATAAACCCGGTCCGCTCCGTCCCCGGCTCCGCCCACAATGACCTTGGTTTTAAGGGTGGCGTCACTGTAATTATGCTTTGCCTGGTTCAAATTATCGTAACTTTCCGAAAAAATGACCCTGGGATTTTGACCTTGTGCCTGGGTACGGTCCACGCCCTTGTAGGTTTCAAAGGTCATGGTCTTTTTCTTAAAGTCCGGCACTACCCGGAACCCGATTTCTGCAAACTTCGCCAGTTTCGTAAGATATTCCAGGACATTCTTATAAGTTGCCTGGAATTGCACTTTTGTGGTGTCCCCGGTCATGGTTCCAATCTGCAAAAGCGGAATTTCTTCCATGCGGTTTATCATATAGCACATGGCGGCTTCCACGGTGCCGTTGAAATTAAACAGCGGTCCCGTTAAGCGGTCCCCCAGGTATACGGGAAGAAAATACCCGTTCCTGGTAATCTCATTTACCAGGGTGCTTTCTTCCTCGGTCTGATCTCCACGTATCACGGCGGCTTCCGCCTTATTGTCTCCCTTGGTTATGATATTTCCCGGCTGTAAAAGCCGCAAATTCTCCGTTGTGACCGGGCAATGAAGTTCAAAGGTGCCGCACTCATAATATTTTCGGTGCCATTGTAGGGATGTATGGTTTTCGATATGGCCCAGGCGTTTAAGGTTTCTGTCATAAACGTGTATTTCCATAATCACACCCCCAGATAAGAAATTCTGTAATATACCGATACGGAAAGGTAGTTTGTTCCCTCATCCGCCGTATAGGTCAATGTGTTGGTTCCGTCCTGCAACTGGATAAATTCCCCGTCCTCGTCCAGATATTCGTTTATCACGGTGCCGTACTTTTCAATAACAGTGTCCCAGTCAATGACCCCGTAATTGTCCTTGTGGTTCTCAATCTCTGCCTGGGTCACTCCGTCCAGAAGATAAGCGTTTTTCTTTCCCGTATAGGTATTGATAATCACATACTGGCCGGATGACATGATAAAATCATTATCCAGATAGCCCACCTTGGTAAATTCTCCGCTTTCGGTGTGGTAAATGGCCGGATTTTTCACGGCTCCGTCCGCCCGGAAAATCACAACAATACCTATGTTGTCCGCTCCGCTTTCGTTCTCGATCTCCTTTACCAAATCCGCTTCCCGGTGCCCAAATATGCGGCCCTCTTCCGGGAAGCACGCCGGAAAATAGAAATCACTCACCCAGGACGCCATAACCACTTCAATGTCTGCCAGGTCCTTAAAATACGGGTCCGTGCATTTAAGGGAAATGGTGTAATCACGCACCACACCCGTTGTAGCTCCCGGTATAATGCTTTCAACTTCGTATTCTATGGCCTTGGCTTCCCCGTCCTCTATATACTGCATGGTGCCGGTCCGCTTTATCGGGAATGTACGGTATAAAAGGTTTCGGTTTTCCTTGTAATTGCTTTCCATTTCCACGGTCAGGACAATATTTCTTTCCTTTGCCGTGGCTCCCTGGTAGGTGCTGCCGTCCGTTGTGGTGTTCTCGCTCGTTACCACATTGCTTTCTATCCCGTAAACGCCCTCTAAATCTACCAAGTGGAACGGCGTAAAATCATCCCAGGTAAAGGTAAGGGCCACGTTTTTGTCACTGGTGCATATTATTTTAATGTCCGACATAATCCCTTACCCCCTCTGTATTGCCAAAATCATGCTTCTGGTCTGTAACCTGGTCTGTCTCGCCGTTTCATACGGGCTTAAAGCCTTGGGGCTTGTAATATTGATCGTCTGGTTATAACTGCCCCTGCCGCCGCCTGCATTCTCCATGGCCTGGTTCTTTGCGCTGCCGGAAAGCGGCGTTACTACCGCCTTGCCGTTCACCATGCTTAAAAGTTCCGGTCCGGCTTCCGCTACCATGGCGGTGCCCTCTTTTAAGACGCCGCCCTTTGCCAGTCTCGGCAAAGATAAGGTGCCAATTTTCCCCAAGGAAACGCCCGGTATCTCATTGATAATTCCAATCACTCCGTTTATCATCCCGATAAACTTATTTACCACGCCCTCTATGGTCGCAAGGCAACTATTGATTGCGGATTTAAAGGCACCCCCAACGGCGGAACCGATTTTCACGCCTACGTCAACAAAACAACCCTTGATTTTCTCCCATAAACCAGAGAAGAAAGAAACCACGTTTGAAAAAGCGTTCACAACGCCCTGGTAGGCGTTTTGAAATGTGGTGCTGAACCAGGACGCCACATTTGAAAGGGCGGCCCGTATCTCCGTCCACCTGGCACCGAACCAGGAGCCAATGGACGCAAAGACGTTTGTTACATTCGTATAGGCATTTGTGAACATGGTAAGGAACCAGGACGCCACCGTGGCCAGGGCGTTCTTTATGTCCTGCCACCTGGCACCGAACCACTGGCCGATTGCCGCAAAGACGCCCGTTACGCCGTTATAGGCTTCCGTAAATCTGTTAGTGAACCATTGACCCACGCCCGTAAATATGGAAACTATGCTTGTCCATAGGCTTCGAAAAAAGGAAATGGCCGTATTTATCGCATTGGGTATTGTCTCCGTGAAAAAGGCCGCTATGGCTCCAAATACATTTGACGCCGTTTCTTTCACGGCTTCCCATATCGCAATCACCTTGTTTCTGAAATCCTCATTGGTTGCGAAAAGCGTCACTAATGCGGCCACCAGGGCGGCCACCACGGTTATTACAATCCCTATGGGATTGGCCGACATTGCCATATTCAAAAGTTTCTGCGCTATTGTCACTCCCTCGGTTGTGGTTTTCCAGACTTTAAAGGCCGCAATCAATCCTTGTATCATGTTGACTACATTCCACGCCAACATTCCGGCGGCAATCCCGGCAATAATGGAAATGATCTGCGTACCGTTCTTTGATACGAAAGAAATAAACTCCTTTACCTTTTCAATGACCGCAAGGACAACGGTTTTTACTTCCGGGATATTGTCCTTTACCTCTTTTAATACATCACTTATTACTGGCTGTAATTCCTCGCCTATTGGCTTCACAAGGTCAGCTTTGAGATTGCGGCCTAATTCTTCGATCTGGTTCCCCAGGTCATTGTATTTATTTTCATTTATCGTTCCCAGTGCGTCATTGGTGGCCGATATTTCCCCTTGCGTATTCACAAGGGCACGGATAGCGTCCTCGCCCAAATCTTCCCACTTGGTCCCGTACATAGTCACGCCTAAAAGATTTCTCTGTACTTCGTCATCACATGAGAAAAGCGCATTGTTTACAGTCTGAAAGGCTTCTTTGGCTCCCTCTCCGCCCTGTGCAAACTTTGTCTTTAAATCGTCCACATCAAGGCCCAACCGTTTAAATGCTTCGTCTGATGTTCCGTCTTTTGCTCTGATACCAAACTCTTTTACGGCGTCATTCAGATAATCCACCTGGAAAGTGCCGTTTTTGGCTCCGTTTGCTATCATATTAAAGGCCTCTTCCGCTGATAGGCCCATATCTGCATAGTAGACCGAATATTCCGCCAACTGGTCCGCCAAATCGCCGTTCTGGTTCAATCCTTTCTGCGCCCCCTGGGCCAAAAGGTTGTATGCTTCCTCTGCCGTTATTCCGAATTGCTTCATCATGGCATTTACGCCACGGACGCTTTCGTTTACATCAATGTCAAAGGTATCACGCATTAAAATGGCGTTTTCCGTTGTGTTTTTCAGTTCTTCGCCCGTCTGCCCGGTCTGCTGCTTCACGGCGGACATTGCCACGGCAATGTCGTTTATATCCTCACCGAAATTATCTTTATAAATGCTTAAAAGGGTTTCTTCCAACCCCTCAACTTCTGTGTCCGCCGCCCTGGTCTGGGTAATGACGGTATTTAATGCCTTGTCGCAATCTGTTTCAAACTTCGTTGCGTATGTAGCGGCGGCCACAAATCCGGCCCCTAGTGCCTTGGCCGCCGTCTCGGCTTTTTCGGCCAGCCCGGCCAGGCTTTCCTTGAATGACCCGGCCTTTTCCTCTGCCTTTTTCAGTTCCTCACCGGAAAGGCCGGAAGATTTTCCTAACTGTTCAATGGCCGTGTCCGTCTGCCTGGCGGCTTCCTCTAAGTCATCCAGTTCCAGGCTTGTTTTCTCGATCTCACGCTTTAACGCCCGGTATTGTTCCTCTGATACCTCGCCCTTTTTAAATTGTTCCTGCACCTGGCTTTCGGCGTTTTTCAGAATATCCAGTTTTTCCTTGGTTTCTGCTATGGCGTCTTTTAAAAGTGTCTGCTTCTGTGCAAGGGCTTCTGTATTCTTCGGGTCCACCTTTAAAAGTTTATTTACTTCCCTTAACTCTGCCTGGGTGCTTCGCACCTCTTCATTTACGCCGGATAGGGCCTTGTCGAGTTTTGTGGTATCGCCGCCAATCTCGATTGTGATACCTTTTATATTGTTCGCCATGATTTAACCCCCTTTCCTCTTTATTTTCCTGCGTAATCCCTCACGGTCCGGCTTGGTCTGCTCTATACGCCAACAATTCTTTAGATATTCCCGGCCCTCTTCGGTCTTGGAATTTTCAAAAATCATTGCTTCACGCATGAAGAACAAATACACATCTATTTCCATTTCCTGGACTTCGTAAATGTCGATATGGCAATAATCCATAACCAATTTTTCCGGGCGTGTGACAAGGGTATATGGTATTTCATCCCCTTTATCCTGGCGTGGATAAAAGGGCATGATTAGTTTGGGTTCTGCTTCAACTCGTCCACAAATTCCATGTAGGCTTTAAGGATTGCCGTACACTCTTCAATGTCATAATCCGCCACATCCGCTTCCGTTACGGGTACCCGGCCCATATTGTTATTTAGGACTGCTGCCACAAGGCGGTAGATCGCCCCCGTGTCCTCAATTCCTGCGCTTTCCTCGTCTATGTCCTGAATTTCCTCAATGGCTTCAAAGACTTTCTTCTGCGGCATACGCACCACAATTTTCTTTCCCTTTTCTACCACATTGCCGTCCTTGTCCACCTTGTCCTTTAAAGTAAAGGGCCAGAATGTACGTTTTAATTTATTGCAATTAAATTCCTTTACTGCCATGGCCTTTGTCTCCTTTCATACAATAAGCGGCCTGGGTTCCTGCTCCCTGGCCGCTCTCATGGTCTTTACTGTCCGCTTGCGGCGGTTGCGTCCATTTCTTCCTGGTAGGTAATCAAAGTACCCTCTTTGTCCATTGGCTGCGCCTTAAATTCGGCGTCAATGACCGTTTCACTGTCCTTTGCAAAGGCAATCGTAAATCCGGCCTGGTTGTTGCCCACAATGGTAATTCTCACATCCCCGTCCTGTTCGTCCGCATGGACGAAATGAATGACATAACGCTTACCGTCCGCATTTCCAACGCCGCCGATCTTGACGGTTCGGATATTTTTTGTGGCGTCCTCGGTCACTCTTGCGGTCTGGCACAACTTCTTTAAAGTGGTTCCGCACCATGTCATAACGCCGGATTTAAAGGTTACTTCCTCTTCCGTAAGGATGACTTTGGAAACCTTTCCCATATCGTCCTTGGCTTCATAGAAAGAGGGCGCATACTCGATTTCTGCGCCGCCTTTGATATACCCCAGGCGGTTTTCTTCGGTTTCCAGTTCCTCGTTGCTCGGTAACGCTTCATTTGTGCCGCTAAACTCGGTACAATACAAATCACCGGACCCCAAAACAATGCTTTCCTTGTTCATGCTCTGCTTGCTCCTTTCATTTTGCTTAATAATCCTCTGATTTCATACGCCGTTTGAAAACAATCCTCGTCCGGGACTGGTGCCAGTAAAACGTCATATTCTACGTCCGGCAAAACCTCCGCTTCAAAAGCGGCGGCCAGTGTTTCCCGGTCCTCGTTATCCTGCTGCGTATAAAGTTCAAAGTCTATGTCCTGGGCTTTCAGATTATTAAAACCGTCCGCCCCTCTTGCTGCTTCGTGGGAAGATAACCAAACCATATACGGAAGTTCCGGCACTGGGTCATCCAGTGTTTCCTCAAATTGGTTTTTCGCAAGCGGCACGCTGTATTTTTCAGAAAATGCCTTTGCCCTTTTCACCAACTCGTTTACGTTTACGGTCATGTTATCCACCTACTTTCCGTTTAATTTTGGAAACGGCCAAATCTCCCAGGGTTTCGTTGACTGGTGCAATGTGTTCAAACGCCTTTACGTTTCCTATCTGTCTGCCGCCCCTGCGTAACTGGTGGCCCTTTTCCAGTAAGTGGGTCAACTGGTAATGCTTCTTGTTGTATACGCTGTACCCGTCCAATCCGGTGATGACGCTTGTTCGTGTACTCCGCTTGTCATAGGTCCAGTCTTTCGTATACTTCCCCGTTCTTTCCTTGTAGGGTCCGCCCTGATTCAAACTTCTGGCGGCTACGGCTGCCGTTTCTTCCAGGCTCTCATTTACCGCACGTTTTAATTCTCCATTGCTCCAATTTTCCAGTTCGGCTTTTATGGCTTCGTCCAGGCCGTCAATGCTTGTTCTCAACCTTTGCCCACCCTCTCCCCGGCGTAAAGTTCGATTTTGCCGCTGCTTTTCGGCCCATACGTCCGATAGATAGCCATTTTATGGCCGTCCACCATGATTTCTTCCTGGCCGTCATATTCAAAGCCCCATACTTCAATCATCATGGACGCCTTGAAACCTTTTTGCCCGGCGGCTGTAAACTCGTCACGGCCTGCCGGGTTGATCTCTCCGAATATCTCTTTTTCCACATACTCGGATTGGTTCTTTTTAACTAACAGTGTCACTATTGCTTCTATGGTAGCCGCCCCCTTTGATTTTCGTACAAATCATGTCATAGGCTTCCATTAACTCGCCGTGGTTCTCCGGGTTCCCGAAATTGGCTTTTGCATATACCAAAGCGGCTTCGATAATCAACGGGTCTGTGATGTTCTCCGGGTCCAGGTAAGAAGAGTGTACGCCGATACGTTTCAAGTCTGCCAGGGCCACGTTTATAAGTTGCTCCACATCCTCGTCCAGAGTATCGGCGGACATTTTACGCAACCGTAACTTTGCTTTTGCTATCAGTTCGTCTTTTTTCATTGTCCGCCGCCTTTCTTAACTTCCGCCTTTAGTCATTGTTTGCCGCCTGGTTCTTCACACGGATAAAGCCGTTTTTGGCTACCACGTTACCGCCCATGAATACACACGCCTTATAAGCGATCTGGCCCTGCTTAAATTTGTATTCTGTGGACTTCTGGGCGTCAATGTCGGAAAAAATGGCAACTTCATAGTTGGAAAGCGGACCATATGCCATACAATAGGCCCCTGCGGTGCCGCCGATCTCGCCGCAAGCGGAATTGATAATATAAGGCACCTCGTCAATGGTCCCGGTGTTTCCATGGTTTACAATGGTGTAAACCTTGCGGCCCTGCTTATCTCTCAACTTCGCAAACTTTTTAAGGTCTTTCTTGTTGAGGATTAACACGGCCACATCCTCCACATCCTCGTCACCACCGAAAGAGTAAATGATCTCGTCCAGGGTGCCGTCATCAATGGCGGTAATCGTGGTAATGTCCGTGTTGCGGTCTATAATGTCATCTGCGGCGGTGGTAGGATTAAAGAAAATTCCACGGAATTTTCCGGTTCCTCCCGGACCAACCAAAATCTGACGGGAAGCGTAACGCTTGATCGCACGGGTCACGCTCTCTTCCACCACGCCGTCATAGTCGGCGTCCGTCAATTTCTGCATTTCTTCCGGTTCCTCTGCGTATGCCGTGATTTTCTCACGTACAATGTCAGCGTAACCAAATTCCGGTTCGGAAGTGTTGTAATCGGCGTTTTCTGCCGTGCTTCCGGCTCTGTCCCCGTAAGACTTCACAAAAGGCCGCTGATAACTTTCACCGCCTACCAGGGGCACGGTCTTGACCCGATCAATGAGGGAAGAAACATTGTTGAAAGTCGGGGAAATATCCGGGCTTGTGTGTTTCGGCATAACAACGCCCGTTGCCGTGGAAAGGGTGTTTTTAATCCCGGCCAGGGCCTTGCCTTTAAAGATCGCTTTCTTGCCGTCCTTTAAGGTCTTTCCTCTTTTGGCTTTCTCCTGGTCCTGCGGTTCCTGGTTTCCCTCTCCGGCCCCGCCGCCCCCGTCCGGGTCTGCGGCTCCTGCTGCCGCTGCGGCGGCCATTAACTCTTCCCTGTCTTTGATCTCGTCCAAAATCTCGCCAATGGTCCTTGCTTCGTCCATGGCGTCCGTCAACTCCTGGCCGGAAAGCGTCTGTGCGTTCTTGCCCAGTTCGGCCAGTCTGTTTTTAAGGTCCTTTTTGGACATTTTCAGTAACTCTTCTCTAGTCATGTGATGTTCTCCTTTCATATCCTGCTTACTGGCCCATGTGCGCCATAGTAAGTTCAATAATTTTGTTCCGCTTCTCCCGGTCCGCTTCCTGGTCCTGCTGCCCGTCCGGCTTTTTCCCGGAAAGAAGTTTTTCCGGTACATTGCGGCAATACAATTCCGTGTAGTCCTGCACGGCTGCCGCCACGGTGTTTTCTTCTCCCACCTTTACCCGGAAATACTGGGCGGCCTGGGTGCCATTTAACCAGGTTTCCGCTTCCATGAGTTCCTTTACCGTCTCAATGGTTACGCCCTCGGCCAAATGTTCTTCATAGATCGCCCAAATGCCGCTTTCCACGGCGTCCAGGGTGTCCGCCATTTTCCGCAACTCGGTGGCATTTCCCTCGCACCCTGCCCATGGCTTATGTATCATCAGATAAGCATTGGACGGGATTGTGGGCATATCGCTGTCCGCAAATGCGATAACGGAAGCAATGGACCCGGCCAGGGCGTCAACGTATACGGTTTTCTTTCCCGTGTAGCGTTTCAGCATATTGTAAATGGCAATCCCGGCAAATACGGAACCGCCGCCGGAATTGATATAGATGTTTAAATCCTTTCCGTTGGCTTCCGCAAGGAAATTCTTGATTGCTTCCGGGTACTGGTCCTCTTCCTGCCACGCTCCCCACCAATCGCTTACAATGTCCCCGTAAAAATAAAGGTCCACGCTTGTGTCTGTGGCGTTCTTAAATTCATAGAATTTTTCCACCGTGGCCTTTGCCGGGTCCCTGCAAAGATTGAATTTACTTTTTGCTTTCGGCATATCCTTAACCCCCTTTCATAGTCTGATAATAAGCACGGACGGCGGCGGCCATTGCCTGGCGTTGTCTGTCTTTCTGCCCGTTGTCCTGGCCCTCCTGCCCTATCTGGTAAAGGCTCTGATCTCCGGCTTTTACATAGTTCAGTGATACCATTCTTACGTCTCCGTCCTCTACCGGGCCGTAATACATAAGTTCCCGGTATTCGTTGATTGTCATTGCCCCACGGTCAAACATATTTCCGCCGATTGTGTCACGGGTCTGTAACGTGGCGTACTGCAAAAGATTGGCCGTAAACTCAATCTTGTTTCCAAAACCGATTTCCCTGGGCGTCAAAAGTTTAAAAGTAAACTCATATCCCAGTTGGATAGCGATAGGCTCAATGACATTTTCGTAAAAACTAATCCATTCCTGGTCTGAAAGAGTGGAAGTCAAAACCTTTTCATTAACTCCGTAATAGCGGTATACGTTATCACGTAAGAATGAAATTTGACTTACTGGCACGTTTGCCGTGCGCTGTGCGATCTCTTTAAACTCCACGGTGCTGTCTATGGCGGCAATACCCCCGGCGTTGTCAGAGTTCATATAAGCGTCCTGGAAATCCTTTGCAACCTGTTTCAATTCCTTATTGTCTGCCAGATTGTTGTATTTCAAATATCCGGCCAGTGAATTAGAACGGTTTACAATGTTCTTCACGATTTCCCCGGACGTCTCCACAAGGTCCAGGCTCCGTTTTAACTCAATATCCGGGGAAGTCCCCAGGAACCGTTTTTTGTTGTACCTTGCCTTTATGTGGATGACGTTCTGGTAAGGGACCGTATAGGTTTCCCCGTCATAATCCCACCGGAAGCGGAAAAGGATATTGTGCTTGTCATCCTCGAATATGCGAAAACTCTTTGTGGTAATCGGCTGTATACTCTGTACCCTCGTAAAATCGTCATTGTAGAAAATCACGGAAAAGGAATTGGAAGTATAAACCAGGTCCGCCGCAATGCGGTATAAAAAATCATAGGTTGACATTTCCGGGCATGGCCGCAAGGTCAAAAGCCGGGCCAGGTAATCGTTTTTAATCGTCATCCCCTTTTCATCCTTTCGGATGACCTGGGGCTGTAACTTTCCTACGTTCTTGGCTATGGCGTCCGCAATGGCTCCCACAATATCGTTATCCCGTAAAGTTCCCGTTGGAACATATTCCCCACGGCTCAATAAAAGCGGTCTGTACTTTGCCTTATAGGCTCCGAATATGTTTGCTATAATTCCCGTATCAATACCCCCTTTCCACAAAAATAAGCCCATGGAATACATCCATGGACCTATTGTAAAATTATTCGTGTTGAAATTCTGACCCACTTTAAAATCCTGCTGCCGGGCGGCTTCTATGCCGCTTCGTTTAACAGTTTCTTGCCTATCTCGCTATGGTATTTTGAAACCATAGCCATAGCGTCAAAGACGGAAACCGCCCCGTCTATCCTCATGCGCTTTTCAATCTTCACTGGCTTCATGCGGCTATCATTCATGTTGATCTCCACGGCCACGTTAAGAAGATGTGACGCCAAAAGGGTATTGTCTCCCAGGTTATACTTACCGTCTTTTAAATCCCCTTCAAATTGGTGTAGGATTGGCGTTAAGTTCGTGCCCTGGTAAACGTCATCTGTTTGGAACCCGGCCATTTTAAGGTCATCCACCAGATACCCGGCCATGTATCGGTCATACCCGATTTTTAACGGCCTTATCTTGTAAACTTTTACCAGGTCCACAAACCATTTATACACATCCTTGTAATCCACCTGGTTTTCCCCGGATATTTCCAAAAGTCCCTTTTCCAGATATATATTGTATGGCACGTTATCTTCATTCACGGCCACTTCATAGCGTTTCTTTGGCATATAGAATTTTGTAATCACATTCCATTTTCCGTTCTTCCAGATAACGATTGACGCCGCCGTTAAGTCCGTGGTCCTGGAAAGGTCTATGCCCCCAACGCAATAGCACCCCCGGAAATCTTCCAGGGAAAGGCGTATGTCCTCATTTACCGCTTTCATCACATCCCAGTAATCCAACCACGCCACACTGGAATTTTGCTTGATATTACAATACTTTGTGAGAAACTCCACTTTCTTTGAAAGGGACGCCCTTGCAATCTCTATCTGCTCTATGTAAAATTCCTCTGTTACGGACACGCCCAGGTTCGGATTGCTCTTTTTTAATTCCTCTATGCTGTCCCATGCTTCGATATTGTCAATCATGTAGAGGAACGGCAATATTCTGGTTTCTTTGGAATTGCCTTTTAAGAATGACGTTGCACGCCGCATGAGTTCGTCATAAATACCGTCATTGATATATCCGGCTGTGGATATGGACAAAATAAGCGGCTGCTTTCTGGCTCCCAGTGCGGAAGTCATAACCTCATACTGTTTTAGGCCTTGATCTCCCGGCCAGGCTTCCATTTCATCATTGACAACCATTTGAGGATTGAAACCGTCCGATTTCCTGGAGTTAAAGGCAATCTTCTTTACACTGGTGTTAAACTCTTTGATATAAATATCACTGCGGCGTTTCTTGGTTATGCTTTCCAGTTCGTCATCTGCCTGGACGATCTGGTAAAAGGCGTCATACACAAGGTCCGCCTGGTCCAATTTAGGGGCCAGGAAATAAACCTTTGCCCCATACTCGCCGTCTATATATGCCATGTACGCCGCAATAGCGGCGGCGAACAATGTTTTTCCGTTCTTACGGGCAACAACAATGAAAACCTCTCTAAACTGTCTGTACCCGGTTTTTTTATCCATAATGCCAAAAATGGCGGAAACTATGGCCTTTTGCCATAGTTCCAATTTCAGTAAATCGTTTCTGCCCTCGGAATGGTGGCAAAAGTTTTCTATAAAGTTTATGGCCTTATTGGCCTTGTCCTCGTCAAAATCCCACTTGCCACTTTTTAAACCATTTACCAGTATTTTGTAAATGGTTCTTATCCACTTGCCTACCGTTACGGTGCCGCTTTGTATGGCTTCCCAATACTGAAAAATATAATTGTTATCCATTCCGTAGGGCTGCCAGTCTGCTTATATTTTTCTTTTCTTTCGGCGGCAAATACTCAATAAGCGTGTGAATAATCGCCGTATATTGGCGTGAATATTTTTCATAAATCGTGGCGGACGGGTGGGCTTTTACAAATTTCTGGGAAGCGTTCACCGTCTCCGTTGTAAGGCCCTCTTTTTTCAATTCTTCTTTCGCCTGGTAGCACGCCACTTTTAAAAAAGCGGCTTCCTCAACAAGCGAATTTACAAGGTTTTTCTTGTCCTCGTCATCTATCCCGGCGAACATTGGCGTAAGAAATTCAATCTCTTTCTTAATCCTCGCATTTGTCAGTTTGTTGGTTCTTTTTGGGGCTTTCTTCTCGTTACTTTTCGTATTTTCTGCCATATTCTAACCCCCCCTCATATGCGTGCGACCCTGCGGAGTTTTTTTGAAGTATCTCCCTCGGTTCTTTCGCCCTCGTCCAAAATTGACCCCCTGGGGGGAGTGTCTTTCTTCTCCTGGCCTTTCGGCGGAAGTAATCCGCCGTTACTATCAAACCGATAACGATTGTTTGGCTTTGCCTTATGCTCTTTGTTATGGCAATCCTCGCAAAGATATTCCAGGTTGTCCAGGTTAAGGGTCACTCCTGGGTCATGGATGTTTCCCGGCGTGATATAATTCTTGTGATGAACGATCACACCAGGCCGATAAAGTCCGGCGGCTCTGCACCGCTCGCACAATCCATTGGCCCGTTTAATGACCGTCTGCCTGGCTTTCTTCCAGGCCGTTGATTTATAAAAATCTTTTGCATATTCTTTCAACTGCTGCCACCGTCCTTTTTCTCATGCTCAAAGGCTTATAGATGTATTCCACCTATAAGCCCATGATAGTATAAATCGTTTTGACATTCTGACCCACTTACTGGGTGTCCTGCTGCCGCTCTGGCCTTTCATGTTCTGGTAACATATCCATGGCGGACGCCACCCGTTTAATAAATTCCTGGCGGTATTCATAGAATTGGCGGCGGCCACACAAGGCGTCTGCTATGTACTCATAAGGCATATTATAAACAATGCTCTTATAAATCTTCTCCTGCATTTGCCGCCGTGCCCGGACGCTCTCAATATTCCCACAAGAAGCACACAAGGCATTGTCTACGATTTTGACCGCCTGGAAATCAAAAGCACTTGCGTTTCCGGTCTTTATTCTCTTTTTCCTTTTCTCGTTGCCTTGTATGATACTACGGGCTATTGCCTTAACATCAGCGTCCAGTTTCTCCAATCCTCTGCCCTCCGCTATTCCTCATAGGTTTTCTTTGAAGTCTCGGACCTCTCTACCTTGATACTCTCCTTTGCCATTTTGGCAACCCTGGCCTTTACGCCCTGGCCTACGTCAATGGTTATTCCTTTCATCTGCTTTTCCTCTATGGCGTCCACCACCAGAAACATGATCGCCACCACATCCTGGTCTATGGGTCTTTCCGCTGCTTCCCCGAAAAGTTCCTTGATACGGTTCTTTGCTTTCCGCACACGCTCTTTACTCTCTGCGTATTTCTTGGCTGCTTCACACTCGCACTTACATGTCACGGCTTCGTCAATGTCTGCTTGGCTCCACCCGGCCAAAGCCTGAACCATTCCGGCCTGGCCGCAATAACGACAATATCCCGTCTGGCTCTCCACGCCGTCCGACACTTCCCGGCTTTCCTCTTGCTCCATTTCTCTTAAATCCTCTTCCGGTATCTCATGGCCGCCGTCCGTCCGTTTTTTTGTCATGGCTTATTCTCCTTTCTCTGCGCCCTTTTTATATGCTTCCATGGCAACGGCAAGGACCGCCGCCGATTGTTCAAGCGTCAACTGCTGCCCCTTTGCCAAAAGGGCCAGGTTTTGATTTATGGTTTCTAAAGTATCGGCCAGGGAAAGCCCTTTTATCGGCTTCCCGGCGGAAAGGTTGATAATAGCCTTTGTAATCGGCCTTTTAAAACTCCCGTCAACTGCTGCCATGTTGGAAAACAATACGGCTTCCGCTCTTGTCCTGGCGTGCTTCTCGCAATTTTGGCAAGGCTCCCGGCTGAACATATGCCCAGGCAAGGCCACGCCGTCACACTTCCCGTCTATCCACGGGGCATTTAAGCACTTGGCAAGCGGCATTTTATCCGGGTCCTGCAAATAGTCCAGGATCGCCGCCTTTGCTTCCTCGGCTCCATAGCACACCACCGTTTTATAGCCCTGCTGCCGCAATGCTGCCATATAATCGTCCTGGTCCTGCGTGGTCTTATTCCTGCCGTATTTCATTTCCAGGTAAAGCCCGTGGAAGTTGTGGCTTGCTACGGGCAAGCATACATCCGGCACGCCGTTCTTTAGGCCCATGGCCTTTAATACCGCCCCGTTGGTCCGCTTCCCCTCGTTTGGTACATGGTACATGAGGGAAAGGCACGGCAAGGCGTGTTTGTTGTTCTCTGCCCAGTTGAAAAGCGTTATCTGCTCCGTGGTTTCCCCTCTCTTCATGTTCTGCAATTTCATGTATAGGCCCCCTATTCTACCAATGTTTCACTTAACCAACCGCATTTTCTACACTCAAAATTCCAACATCCTATGCCCTCTGTGGTCGCTCTGTCATAGGCGGCTGCTTTTTCTCTGTTGCTCATTTTGTACGGTCTATTTGTTGAAGTATCAATATACTTTCCCGTATTGGCGTCCTCTGATTTACTCAATGCTGCACTGGTATGCACTGTTATTTTTTTACTTCCGCAAATCGGACAATAATAAATCCCGTTTTGGTAAACAATCTCTTTTTTCTCGCTCATATCTTTTTAACCCTCGTCTATGGCATATTCCCGTTTACGCCGCTTACAATCTTCCAACATCCGTTCCAAAATGCCCACTTCCTCGTCATTTAACCAGGTATAATATTTTTCGATCATCTTGACAGCGTGCAATTTCCGGGCATTGGCCTTTTTTTCCTCGGTTGTGTCTGTATCTGACACATTGGCTTCCCTGGTTTCCTCTTCCTTGGTCTTGCGGTGCTTCTTTTCCTCGGTCATGGCCTTTATTTCCTCGGCTCCCAGGCCGCCCTTGTCCTCTGCCGCTTTGGCAATCTCCCTTTGGGTGCCCTCGTCCGCTTTCGCCGCTTCCATGGCCGCCGTTATTCCCAGGTTTCCGTTTTTAAACTGTTCTTTGACTTCCGGCGTGGCGTTATCGTGAATTGTGTTTAAGGTTCTGATTTTCGGCACCTTTTCCCCCATGACAGCGGCCACATAATCCCGTACCCGTTCCCCGGCTTCCAGAATTAAAAGCCCCTCTTTCCTGGCCTGGGTTAAAACCTCTTTCCAGTCTGCCGCCTGGGTCATCAGATCATAGTCTGTCATTTTCCGGTTGAAAGTGTTTCCCACCAGAAGCGCAATTCTAAATTCTATTTCCGTCATGTCCTTATAGCGGCACTTTATATTTTCAAATTCCGCCTTACCCTCGGAAACCAGGATTTTGATACCACCCAGGCGGCGGTGGCCGGAAACAAGCCAGTATTCCCCGTTCACACGGCCCAGAACAAGCGGCTGCTGTAATCCGCCCATTTCAATGCCCGTTGCCATTTCCTGTAACTCGTCCATGCTGTATTTATTGTGTTTTGTAACCACAATATCCTGGTAATTTACCACAATGTCCTGGTAGTCCTTATTCTCCCCTGCTTCCGCCCTGGTGGCGGCGTTCATAATATCCAGAATATTAAAAGCCATGTCCTTAACTCCTTTCCTCTGCTGCCAGGTTCCCAAATTTCTGCACGTACTCCGCCGCAAAGGCTTTGTAATCCTGGGCGGCTCCGCTGCGTATGCTGTAATGTAAAGGCGTCTTGCGGTAAAATGTGGCGTCCTTTGCTTTCTTGGAATGTCTGATTTTCTGCCGGAACACGGGACAACCGCTTTTTGTCCTTATCCAAATTTCCGCCGCTTCGCTTGTGTCTGACCGCTCATAATCCGTTATGAGGACCCCGGCCAGTCTGGCCCGTGGATTAAGTGCCCTTATCTGGTCTATCTGTTCTGTCAGTTCTTCCAGGCCGTCCAGAGAATAGGCGTCAAGGCATACGGGTATGATGATTTCATCCGCCGCCACCATGGCGTTTATAACGTTCATTCCCAAATCCGGCGGATTGTCGATAATGCAATAATCATACTGGCCGTCAATCTCTTCCAGGGCGGATTTATAGCGGTCATGCTGTGCGTTCACGGTATCGGCCTTTATTTCCAGTTCCGCCAACTCCATGAAGTAATTACAAGTTACAATGTCCAGGTTTTCCGCCTGGGTGTCCCGGATGTTCCCGGCTATCCGCCCGGTTTTGATAATCTGGCACGCTCCGGCTTCCCTCTCCCGATCATAAACCCCGAAAAGCCGGGAAGCGTTCCCCTGCTTGTCATTGTCAAATAACAATATCCTGCTGCCGGGCCGTTTTCTTCTCTTGTCTCCCTCTGCCAGTAATTCCGCAAGGGAAACGGCGGTGGTGGTCTTTGCAACGCCGCCCTTTAAGTTAATGATTGCCACTGTTTTTATTTCCTTTGTCTCGCTCCTTTCGCTCCTGGTCTAACCATACGGGCGTAAATATAAAACGCCGCATTGATACCGTTGTACTTAACCTCTGCGTCCAGGAATTTATAACCTGGGTAAGCCTTTTCCATTTGCGCTTTCAGTTCTTCGTGGTCCTTTGCCATTTTCTCCACTCTGGCTTTCTTGAATTTTGAATAACTGCGGCTTGGCTCCGGCGGCTTTTTCAGATTTTTGGACGGGCACCACCGTTTTGTCCCGTGTGGGTTCTGTGTTATGTACGTGGCAAGGCCAGTAATTAAAAAATCGTCATCCGGCTTTATCCGGCGTGTGTTCGGTCTGTCACATTTTCCCCATAACTCTTCCAACTCGTCCCGGTCTACTCCGTCCCCGGATAACAGAATGTGAAAATGCGGCCTTTTGTAGCCGTCCATTGCCAGAATATAGATATACTTCGTGTTTTCAAGCCCGGCTTTCTTCCGGCGGCGGTTTATCCGCTTGATGAAATTCTGTATATCTTTCCTGGCTCTCTCTTCGCTATCTGGCAAACAATCATCATTCCACCCAAACGTGGCCCAAATGTCCCCCTTTCCAAAATTGATATTTGCCAGGCGTATGAGATAACGCCGGGCGTTCTTATCGTTTAGGTTCTTCTGTGACGGCCTGGTTTCCCGTTTCTGCTTCGTCACTGGTACGTCCTTTTTATCTTTGAATGACGGGTAAACCTGGGCTTCTAACAGAGTAGTGCCGCTTTTGATATTCTCGGACTTCGTGGTGGTGGTCCTATAAAGGCACTCCACTTTCCCGTCTTTCATCAGGCGTTCCAACTCCCATTCTTCCAGGGTGTCTATCTGCTTTTGGTATGCTTCCTCATAATCGTAGTCATCATAGAGTTTTTTTTTCATAGTTCCCCACCTTTATGTAAAACCTCTGCCCCTGCCCCTCTGCCTGGTTCCCTTATGTCCTCTATATCAATGATCTGTATAGGTGTCCGGTTTGTTAATACCCATTACAAGGACGGGGAAGCGGTGCCGCTCCATTCAAAATTCAATCAACCATATCGTTTCCGGCCCTGGCAAACGCCACGCAAACCAGGACGCCCAGGGCCGCCAAAACCAGAGTGGCCGCCCCTGCTATCGTCAAAACAATCCTTACCGCCATAACTGCCGCCTTTCTTTCCTATATATAGTAGAAAACGCTTTATTTTCTCTATATCTTGTGCTATAATATGGGTGTTAAGTTCCAACCCGGTTGTTTTGGTTCCCCACCTTGCAACCGGGTTTCGCTTTGCCCTTATTCAATCCCTGCTTCTCGCATTTCTTTTTGTATCGCCTGGATTTCCTCATGTGACTTTTTCCATTTTGATATGTAGCCCTCACAATCCGGCGTATCTCTCAATTTGCTTATCCTGGCGCCGCCGGAATGTCCGGCCAGTTTGGAAAGGTGCTTGCTGCACTTCGTATTGATACAGCGGTTGTCACAAAACTTTGGGAAATCATTTCCGTTTATAATAATTAAGGGTCTGCCCATTATTTAACCTCGCTTTCCTGCCTATGCTTCCGGCAACTCTCCGAATAGGCTTTCGTATATCGGCGTTGCAAATCTCGTTAAAAGTTCCCTGGCTTCCTCTTCCGTTATGGCTTCGCCCATGGCTTTGCTGTAATCCACTTCATGGGTCAAAAGCCAGTTTCCTTTCTCTGACTTCCACAACTCACATTCATAGACCCGGCCCACTTCTTTGCCCGGATATGCGGCACGGGTCCAAATATTATCTATCTGATACCATTTCTTTACCTTTGCCACATTTTCCATGTTGTCGGTGTTGTACTTCATTCCTTTAATTACAAATTGCATTACACGCCCTCGCTTTCCAGTCCTCTGATTGTTTCATACTTTGCGTATAAAATTCTAATCAGTTCCGCACGATACCCCGGCGTAATAAGTCCGGCGGCTTCTTTCTCGTAAATCTTCCCGGTCACAAATCCGGCCCTAAAGTCTAATTCCGCCAAACTCTGGTAATTTCCCAGTTCCTTGTCAATCATTGACATAATGGCCCGTACTTCTCTTTTTACGGCCAGGTTCCGGTCAAGTTCCCCGGCTTCCGGCTTCTCCCGGCGGTTCCTCCTGCTGCCCCGGATAAAGTCCGGCGTTGTCCGGCTCCGCTCATTATCTAAAATCATTGCAAGTGTATTTCCCATGTTAAGTTCCTCGCTTTCTTTCCTACTGGTTCACATACTCGCCCACAATGTCCATCACTTTATTCATAATGGTTTCCAACTCGCTTACGCTCATGGCCTTGTCATCAATATAGAAATCCGCATATATTTTCCTTGTGTCATTGCCCTACCTTGCCACCTGCTCCGGCAACGGCTCATTTATGGCGTCAAACTGTAACCCCTGGCCGTGGCACCACTCCACCGCCGCTTCCAGATCACGCCCTGTTCTGCTTGTCCATAAAATGACCTTGTGACCATTTGCTTTCAGCATTTTAACCGCCGCTACCACCTTGCGTTTTGGCTCCACAATTTCCGGGAACCTGGTAACGGCCAGAGTTCCGTCAAAGTCAACCGCATAGATCGCCATTTGTTCCGTCTCCTTTCGTGGTTTTTGTTTGCCCCTGGCTCATTTCATACTTTAAGAGCATGGCCGCCGTCTGTATCATTTCACAAGCGGCGTCAATGGCCTGGTTGTAAATGGCTGTTGGCGTTGTATCGTCATCCAGGAAGCACGCTATTTCTTTGCCCTTTACCCGGTCCCATAACACGGCCAGGGAAGAATTTACATTTTCCATTGCTTCTTGGGCTTCCTGGGCTTCATCATCTGACGGTGTGTATTGGCTTCCGTCCTCGCACTGTCCACAAATTGGTAAGTCTTTCCCTTTCCTATGGTGAAAGCAAGTTCCGCAACTCCAATAATCACGGTCCGGCTTGGTCTGCGGCTTCTGCCCGTCTGCTTCCGTATGGTCTTTCTTGCTTCCAAAATCCATACATACGTTAATTGACGGCATTTTTCCCCAAGCTTCCATTGCCTTTTTCAGTTCTTCAAGTGACGCTTTCGCTCTTTCCCGGCTCTCTTCCTGGTTCTCCTTTATCGTCCGTAATTCCTCAATGCGATTTTGGGCCAGGGTATCAATAAGGCGGTGCAAAGAGGCGGCGGCACTTTCCACGCCGTTTTCTTTCATCCAGGCTTCAAATATGGAGACAACCGCCCCGGTGATCTGTTCATATTCAGAATGAAAGCCCGTGTCCTCTTCCTCTGCTTCCAGTTCATTAAGAAAATCCGGCCTTTTCCCGGTAATCATTGCCTGGATATAAAAGCCCGGCACCTCCGCCTTTACGGCATTGGTGATTAAATCCGCCTTTGCTGCTTCACGCATAAGGTTGTAATATTCCGTGTGCTTCATTTCCACGGTCCCGTCACTTGTAAATCTGTCTAAAAATCCCATGTTCAAATCCTTTCTTATCTGTGAATAGGTGTACTAAAGGTATAAAGCGGCTCTTCCGTTTCCGCCGCTTCCCGGTTTCTGTAAAACATAATGGAAAAACGCTCCTGGCCCTCTTCATCCAGTCCCCGGTGGGTAATCGCTTCAAAACCATAACGGGCGTTAAGCCTTGCCCCGTATACGGTGTCTGCCAATTTTGCAATCTCACGGCTTCCCAGGGTCACGCCCTGATCTGCCAACTGCTGCCACCGTTTAAATGTCTTGTCCAGGTATTCCAGAAAATCCGGCTCCATAATTCCGTTTAGTGGTGTCATGTTCTTTTCCTTTCTTTCCCGGTCCTATGCCCGTTTACCCAGGCACGCCGCCGCATAATCTTCTTTATTCTGGCAAGCCTGGCTTTAAATCCTGGCAAGTCCTCAATCTTTACCGTCACTGTCATTTCTGCCATGCTTCGTTCTCCTATAAATAAATGGTGTTGTATAGGCTCATTTGCAAATCCGCAAAGGAATATTCCGGCGTTTCCCATGGCTGTAATGGTGCCATAAGTCCACGCTTTTTCCATTCCTTGTGTCTTATCTCCGGCGTTGCACTGAACCGCTTCACTTCTGCGTCCATAAGTTCTTCCAGATTTTCAGCGTGTTGTATAAGGGCCAAATATCCCGTATAAACCGCCTTGTCATCCTTTACAATTCTTATCCGGTCCGGGTTACTGAATACGGTTAAAAATTCCCGTAATTTCATAACGGCCACCCATATTTGTGGAAATAGACGGAAGCGCCTATAAAAGCGATCATCATAGCCAGGCCCAGGACTCCAAAGAATATACGGCGGCCTTTCGGGCTTTCATTGGCTCCCAGGGCGTAAATAATGGCTGTCCCGGCCAATGCCAGGTATAAAATTACTCCGCCGCCGGTGATGATAAGTAAAATTACAATCATTCCGAACACTTCTAAATTTGTCATGCTTCATTCCTCGCTTTCCACTTTCTTTATGCCGATAAAAACACGCTCCGCACACGGAACCGCTATACTATTCCCCAGGGCCATATAACGGGCATTGTCTGACATTTCTTTGCCGCTTGCCCCGTATCTGGTCCATTCATCCGGGAAACCGTCCAGGCGTTCACATTCAAGCGGCGTAAGGCGGCGGACCCGGTATTTTACCGCCTGGGCAATGCGTTCCAATATCACGGCCAGTGTTTCGCTTCCCCCTCCTGCTGCCCCACGGCTCTTTTTCAGAGTGCCCACGCCCTCTTTATACTCGCCATAGCCGCTTTGCGTAAATCCTGCCACTACTGCCGTGGCGTTCTTTGACGTAATTGTTGGCGTGGCTTCCTCTGTGTAGCCTATCCCTCTGGCCTTTGCTCCTGCTTTTGGAAGAAACCCGGCGGCGTATGCTACGGCGTGCCGGTCCGCTCCCGTAAGCGTTGGGGCGGTGTCCTGGTTTATCCCCAGTTGATTGCCGCCGCCTTTTCCTATCCGGCCAATGACATTTCCGGCAATGGTATAAACCGGAAGCAAATATAAACCCGTTTTGCCACCGCCGCCCCCGGCGTTTCCCATGAGCGTTACACTCTGCTTTGCGTTTATGTAAATTCTGTCAGCGGTACGGCCAAAATCTAATTTCATTTGCCCGTCTGCGTCCTCTGCCATTCCTCTGCAATCCGTTCCAGTAACGCTATTTTCAGAATGACCGGAATTTCCTTGTTTCTCGCTTCTGCCCTGCGGATGATACCCCAACACGCTTTCGCACTCAAAAAGTATTTGTCCGGCACATCCGTTTCCAAAATCATTGACAAGGTAGATACGTTTTCTACGTTGGGGCACTCCCCAAAATTGGGCGTCAAGCAATCTCCATGCTGTACACTGAATGTCCCCCCCTGGTCCCTCAATTCCAACCATTCCGGCATTTGCCCACTTTCCACTTTTAGGCATTGGAATGTTGCTCTTTGTGATTTCTTCCAGGACCCGGCGGAAGTCCTCGCCTTTATTGCCTGAAAAAGCCCCGGCCACATTTTCCCATATGATATATTTTGGATATTGTCCATTTGTCTTTTCCCTCATTTCCCTGGTTATTCTCACGGCTTCCATGAATAGGCCGGACCGGCTCCCAGTAATTCCGACCTGCTTCCCGGCCACGCTCAAATCCTGGCAAGGGCTTCCAAAACTGATAATATCCACCACGGGGATTTTGTCCCCGTGTATCTTCGTAATGTCTCCCAGTTGCAACGCTTCCGGGAAATGCCGCTTTGCTATGTCTATGCAATCCGGTTCTATCTCGCTGACCCACACGGTTTTTATCCCCTGCCGCCGGGCTGCCAATGGGAACCCGGCTATTCCGTCAAAAAGACTTCCCAGTGTCATTTCTGCCATGGCTACACCTCATAGGGAAGAGAGTAAACAATCATAACAGAATAGATTGTTGTGTACCCTCCTATCCTATCCCCACGAATGTGCGGAACCGTGCAAACGGTATATTTCATGTCCCTAATTTTCTGGCCCCCTGCTTCTAGGTCTGCCAGGGTCTTGTTTACCTTGGCTTCCAGGTCTTTAAGGTCCGTATCTTTTTCTAAAATGATTTTCATATTAAGTTCCTCGCTTTCCGCTATATCCGCCGTACTTTCTGCAACGTGGACAAATAACGCTTTTCCCGATACTCCACCCGGCTTTCCTGGCATATGCTACCAGGTGCGTTTTAGAGGGTAGCCACTCGCCGTTTGTCCGTCTATACTCCACGGCCTGGCCGCATTTATCGCAAAAATATCCACTGTAAAACAATCGTTTATCCCTCGCTTTCTATCATTGCAAGGTTTTGGGCGTTGTGGGTTCCAGGCTCCCGGCTTATATTTTGATTAGGGCCGCTTCCTGCTGCCCAGGCGTGCCGCTCTTTTGCCTGTCCTGCTGCACGCCGCCCGGTTCTCATTAAACCCTGGCAGAAACTTGTCAACCAATACCGCAACGCCCACCGTTGCAACCCGTCAACTGTTTGTAGGGGCTTCGGACCCTCACGCCGCCCATGGACAGCGTGGCCGTTTTAATTGCCGGGCGGCGTGGGGCCGCCCGTGGGGACTATGCCAATTTGAAAATGTGATACAAAAAATTGCCCTCGTCATCATGTACGGCTTCCACTTTTGTAAGATTTTCAAGGGCCTGGCTCATTGGTGTCCCATAGGTTCCACGCTCCCAAAGTCCTGACCTTTCCGCCATATCCCAGAAACACCCGGTATAAATTCCGCCACCCCCTGGGACTTTTCTTTTAAAAACCGCTTTTATGAAATTCTCGCACCATTCAACTTTAATCTGCTTCATGTTAAGTTCCTCGCTTTCTCTCTGGCCCCTGCTGCCAGGTATTTATAACGCCCTCTGTGCCGTTTCTGCCTGGTAAGGTTCACCGCCACGCTTCAATTCATTATAGATAGTGGCCCGGTGTACTCCCACCGCCTGGGCTATATCTGTAACCTTTGCCCCGGCTTTTCTCATGCTCTCGATCTGCTGCCTATCTGCAAAATTAAGCCGTTTCGCTCCTTTTCTCATTCCAACCACCTTTCTTTCTGTTTTCTTCGCAATAAAAAAGAGTGCCGCAAGAGTTTTTATACTCTTACAACACTCTTTGATTTTCTTATAGGAAATCAAATGCGATAGAGTTAATTTCTCTTGTCGCATTTGATTTTACAACTTAGCGAAATCCAGTACACCCTGCCGCCGCTCATTTTAAGCCCGGTCTTTTGCTGCAGCGCCACGGATTTGTCATTGTCTGTAAAAATCTGCGCATACGGCGTATGCCCTTTTGCCAGCTCCCGGTTGATCTGGGCAATTTCCAGCGCATAGCCGATGCCCTGCCGGCGGAACGGTTCAAAAACCTCCAGCATGCCCATCGCGCCCTCGGAATGGATACCCGCAAAGCCTGCCAGCTTTCCATCCACAAAAGCGCCGATCATCACGCCTGCCCTGAGCCGCTCTGTCACATAGCCTTCATCGTCCACCAGATCGTAATGCTCCGAAACGATCCCGGCAAAGCTCTCGTCCAGCACCCGGATGTCAAAGCCCGCAGGCTCTTCCAGCGGCGTTTTTTTCGTGTACACCACCTGAAAGCATTCGCTCACCCGCTTTTTTTCAAACCGCGCGCAGATGCTCTCCATCACAAATTTCTGATGACAGGTATACTGCGCCCCTTCCGGCTCCGTCATGGACAGCAGGCGCTCGCCCGCATCCTTCGTGCGCGCGGTAAGCATATAAACGCTGCTGTCGCGGTCCTGCAAAAGCACGCCGTCCTCCCGCACTGCGATCAGGCGCGCCTTGCCCCGCCGAATGTCCTCGATCATGTCCATATGCAGGATCTTATCCCGTTTCAGATATTCCAGCGCGCGCCCTTCCAGATCGTATTTTTCATACAGATCCGGGCGGATACGCCTCGTGCGCTCTTCCGCCTTCTGCCTGCGCCACAAGTCCACCTTTGCATGGTCGCCCGACAAAAGCACCGCCGGGACGCTTTTTTCATGCCATACCTCCGGCCTCGTATACTGGGGATATTCCAGAAGATTTTCGTGAAACGACTCCGTCACGCCGGATTCTTCGTTTTTTAAAACGCCCGGGACCATTCTGGAAATGGCGTCGATCATGACCATCGCGGGAAGCTCGCCGCCCGTCAGCACATAATCTCCGACGGAAACCTGATCCGTCACGATCTCCTCTAACACCCTTTCGTCGATCCCCTCATAATGCCCGCACAGAAAAACAAGCTCCTCCTCTTTTGCAAACTCTTTTGCCATCTCCTGACAAAAAGGCTTCCCCTGAGGGCTCATATATAACACGCGCAGGGGCTTTTCCCGTTTTTTCTCCCCTGCGACCGCCTTCCATGCGTCATATACGGGCTGCGCCTGCATAAGCATCCCCGCGCCGC
>OHCU01000230.1_pt1 | contig 31856 bp, 29 predicted proteins | sample 1566861 | NCBI WGS metagenome assembly OHCU01 (sample SAMEA3879521, study PRJEB24766) | human gut metagenome | biome: human-associated habitat; feature: feces | place: USA | collected 1985/1987
CGATGAAATGGTGGAGAATGCGCCGGACATTGGGGATGAAATAGGAGAGTTTCTTGATTTTTGTGGACAGCTTCCTCTTCTTGGGCATCATGTTATTTTTGATTACAGCTTTTTAAAGCGGGCAGCAGTTAATCAAGGGCTGGAATTTGAACGGACGGGGCTGGATACGCTGCAGCTTTGCCGCAGATTTATGCCACAGGAGGAAAAGAAAAATCTGGAGGCGGCATGTCGTTTTTTTGAGATACAGCGTCAGGGAGCTCACAGAGCGCTGGGGGATGCAGAGGATGCCCACAGTCTGTACCAGCGTCTGATTGCCCTTTATGGAGAGACAGAACCGGGAGCATTTGCGGAAAAACCCCTGATTTATAAGGTAAAACGGGAGCAGCCGGCCTCGAAAAAGCAAAAAGAGGACTTGCGGTATTTACTGAAATATCATAAAATAGATTTACCTGTGCAAATTGACTACCTTAGCCGGAATGAGGCATCCCGGATTACGGATCAGGTGATTTCACAGTATGGAAGAATCAGGCATTAGTACAATATCGGAAAAAGAGGTGAATGGAACGATGATGAACATGAATAATAATAAAAACAGAAAGATTTTTGTAGCAGTAATTGCGGTGATTCTGGTACTTTCTATGATTGTGCCGGTTGTGGCCGCAGCACTGATGATCTAAAAAATCTGAGGGAGCGATTATGAAAAAGAGAAGCATTTGGAGCGGAGCAGCCCTGGCAGCAGTTATGAGCCTTTTTATGGCAGCTCCGGTGTCTGCAAAGGAAATGACAATTCCAGACGGAGTTTTCGTAGGAGACATTGAGTTAGGCGGAATGACAAAAGAAGAGGCCGGACAGACGATTCAGGATCATGTGAATACTCTTGCGGATCGGAAGGTTACGCTGGACATTGAAGGAACGCCTGTGGAAGCTACTGCGGGAGAACTGGGATTTACCTGGAGCAATCCGGAGGCGGTGGAGGAAGCGGCGTCTCACGGGGCTGGCGGAAATCTGATCCAGCAGTATATGGAACGAAAGGATCTGGAAAAGGAGCCGGTTCACATTTCTCTGGAAACAGGGGTGGATGAGGCGGAATTTGCTGAGTTTGTGAACGCCAACTGCCAGGGGATGACGGCAGAGCCGCAGAATGCGGTGATTACCAGAGTGGACGGCAAATTTGAAATTACACCTGAAGTGGATGGAAAAACGGTAGATACCGAGGCCACAAGGGCAGCGCTGGAGACGGCGCTTGCAGAGGCAGATGCAGAAGCAGTAACAGTAGAAGCAGCCATAACTGTGAAGGAGGCAGCAGTCAGAGAAGAGCAGCTTGCTACCATACAGGACGAGCTGGGAAGCTTTTCTACGGACTTTAGCAGCAGCGGAGATTCCAGATCAGGCAACCTGCAGAATGGAGCAGCCAAAATCAACGGACATGTTCTGATGCCAGGGGAAACCCTGTCCGGTTATGAGTGTATGCATCCGTTTACCAAAGAAAACGGATATTTTTCCGCAGCAGCTTATGAGAACGGACGTGTGGTAGACAGTATTGGAGGCGGCGTCTGCCAGATTTCCACAACCCTGTATCAGGCAGCTCTCCGCGCAGAGCTGGAGATTGTTCAGAGACAGAACCATTCCATGATTGTAGGCTATGTAAAGCCATCTATGGATGCGGCTACAGCAGGAACGGTAAAGGATCTGAAGGTGACGAACAATTACAGCACACCGATTTATGTTGAGGGATATACCAAGGGACGGACGCTGACTTTTACGATTTATGGAAAAGAGACACGTCCGGCTAACCGGACTGTGGAGTTTGTTTCAGAAACGCTCAGTACCATTGATCCGGGAGAACCGGAGATAAAAGTGGACAATTCCATGGCTCCTGGTACAAGAAAACAGGTACAGTCCGCTCATACCGGAATCAAGTCCAGATTGTGGAAGGTTGTAAAGGTAGATGGAACAGAGACAGAACGCACTCTGCTTCATACAGATACCTACAATGCCTCCAAGGCCATTGTTATGGTAGGACCGGAAGTTCCGGCGTCAGCCCCAGTGGAGACAGCGCCTGTGACAGACAGTCCGGAGGAGTCCGCAGAGGAAGTACCGTCCACGGAGTCTTCTGTTGTTGAAGGAATTCACGGAGGTCCCGGTGTTTCTTCAGAAGAAAAGGCCAGCTCCGCAGGAGAGGGAGGCCCAGGAGAAGCGAGTACACCGGCTCCGGCAGCAGGTCCGGGAGAAACCAAAGCTCCGGTTCCGGCAGCGGGCTCGGGAGAAACTGAGGCGCCTGTTCAGTAAAAGGCGATACGGTCTTTTCTGCAAAGGGACTGGATAGAATGAAAAAAGAGGACAAACAGCATGATGCGAAGAATTGAGCGGCAGAATACTGGAAAGCTGTGTGCCGGCCAGGATCTGATTGTGGTGGGAAATCCCGGACTGTCGGGAGCGGCAGTGATTGCAGAACGCTTTCACAGCCATTTGAAGACCTGGTTTTCCGAGGAGTATCTGGAGGAACTGAAAGCGGACAGCCAGAATGCAGAAGGAGCGCTGGAGCCGGCTCTGGCAGAGCTGGCCTCTGAGATTACAGAATCAGAGCCCATAGGGGAAGGCGGCGTTTTAAAGGCGATCTGGAACCTGACCGGAGCCTATGAAACCGGCGTTCGGTTTGCCCTGCGGCAGATTCCGCTGACTCAGGCAACCATAGAGATTTGTGAGCGGTTTGAATTGAACCCTTACCGGCTTTACAGCAGCAGCTGTGTACTTTTGACCTCAGAAAACGGAGGCCGCCTGGTGCAGAAGCTGAAAGAACGGGGAATTGAGGCCGCAGTCATCGGCGCAGTTCAGAAAGGGATTGCAAGAGAAATGATTGTTCAGGACGGACAGGGATTTCTGGAACGTCCCCAGCCGGATGAATTACTAAAAGCAGTTCCGGATTATCCGGTAAAAACGGAAAATAGTCCGGAATAGTTATCAAAATATAAAAATGGGAGGCAGTCTATTATGAGAGAGAAAATTTTGGCGGTTATCGAAAAAAACAGCAGAATCGATTTAAAAGACATGGCGGTTATGCTTGGCATGACAGAGGTGGAAGTCGCCAATGAAATCGCGGATATGGAAAAAGAGCATGTCATCTGCGGTTATAATACCCTGATTAACTGGGACAAGACAAGTGAAGAAAAAGTAACAGCCCTGATTGAAGTGAAAGTCACACCGCAGCGCGGATTGGGATTTGACAGCATTGCAGAGCGCATTTATAAATATGATGAGATTACATCGGTTTATTTAATGTCCGGTGGATTTGACTTTACGGTCATTATTGAAGGCAAGACGATGAAATCAGTGGCACAGTTTGTAGCCAATAAGCTTTCACCGCTGGATTCGGTACTCAGCACATCCACACATTTTGTACTGAAAAAATATAAGGATTACGGCAGGGTATTGGATGCAGAAGAAAAAGATGAAAGGATGCTGGTGACACCATGAGAAATCCATTGTCAAAGAAAATAATCGGTATTGAACCGTCAGGAATCCGTAAATTTTTTGATATTGTCAGTGAAATGCCGGATGCGATTTCTTTAGGTGTTGGAGAACCGGATTTTGATACACCGTGGAATGTCCGCGAAGAAGGCATTTATACGCTGGAAAAGGGAAGAACATTTTATACATCCAATGCAGGTTTAAAAGAACTGCGTGAAGAAATCAGCCGGTATGTAAACCGCAAATATGATCTGCACTATGACCCGATGCATGAAATTTTTGTCACGGTTGGCGGCAGTGAAGCGATTGATGTAGCACTACGCTGTATGACAGATCCGGGGGATGAGGTGCTGATTCCCCAGCCGAGTTACGTATCGTATCTGCCGTGCGCAGTTATGGCGGATGCCGTGCCGGTGCCGATTGAATTAAAGGCGGAAAATGATTTTAAGCTGACAAAAGAACAGCTTTTAAGCAGCATTACGGAAAAGACTAAGATACTGGTACTGCCATATCCGAATAATCCGACCGGTGCGATTATGACGAAGGAAGAACTGGAAGAACTTGTTCCGGTGATTATTGAAAAGGATTTATATGTGATTTCCGATGAAATTTATGCGGAACTGACATATGGAGGGAAGCGCCACTGTTCGATTGGTTCACTGCCTGGCATGAAGGAGCGGACCATTGTGATTAACGGCTTTTCAAAAGCATTTGCAATGACCGGATGGCGCTTAGGCTATGCCTGCGGACCTGCCACGGTCATTGAACAGATGGTAAAACTCCACCAGTTTGCGATTATGTGTGCACCGACGAACAGCCAGTTTGCGGCAGTGGAAGCGTTGAAAAATTGTGACATGGAAGTTGAAATGATGGTAGAGGCATATGATCAAAGAAGACGTTTCCTGCTCAATGCCTTTAAAGAGATGGGACTGGAATGTTTTGAGCCGTATGGCGCATTTTATGTATTTCCGTCAATTAAGAAATTTGGAATGACATCAGAGGAATTTGCAACAAGGTTACTGAGTGAACAGAAGCTGGCAGTAGTACCGGGAACAGCTTTCGGAGCATCAGGTGAAGGCTTTGTGCGCATTTCTTATGCGTACTCCATCGAAAATTTAAAGGTGGGATTAGAAAGAATACAGAAGTTTATAGAGTCCTTGGGAGGAAATGATGGCAGAATTTAGCGTAGAATATATCAATCCTTTTTTAATGGCGGCAACCAGCGTGATTAAAGATATTTGCCAGGTCGATATGAAAATTGGCAGACCGTATGTAAAGACAACGGAGTTTGCAAGTGATTCCGTGATTATTATGATTGGTGTGACAGGAGAAGTGCGCGGACAGGTTTTAATGTCATTTCCGGAAGCACATGCGCTCCATGTAGCCTCCAAGATGATGATGGGGATGCCGGTTACGGCACTCGACGATATGTCTGCCAGTGCGATTAATGAGCTGGGCAATATGATGATGGGAAATGCGGCAACGATTCTTTCGACAAAAGGCATTGCCATGGATATCACACCGCCGACTTTATGCCGCGGAAATGTTTATTTAAAGCAGTCTTACAGTCAGAATATCTGTGTTCCGCTGACAAGTGATGAGATTCATATGGAACTGGATATTGCAATTAATGTGAATTAATTATAATACACGGCGGAGGCATTGACGGATAGGACGGTGCAGTTGTGTAACTGGTTGATTGCAGGATCAGAAAGGGGAAAAGATGTTAAATATTGTATTACATGAACCGGAGATGCCGGCGAATACCGGAAATATTGGAAGAACGTGTGTGGCGGCGGGCGCAAGACTGCATTTGATTGAACCGCTCGGCTTTAAGTTAAATGAAAAGATGTTAAAGCGTGCCGGACTGGATTACTGGGACAAGCTGGACGTAACCGTGTACGATGACTATGCGGATTTTCAGAAAAAAAATCCGGGTGCAAAGATATATATGGCAACGACTAAGGCACAAAAGACTTACTGTGATGTGTCTTATGAGGATGACTGTTATATTATGTTTGGCAAGGAAAGTGCCGGAATTCCGGAAGAAATTCTGGTCGATAATGAGGAAACATGTATCCGTATCCCGATGATTGGCGATATCCGTTCCCTGAATCTGTCCAATTCCGTTGCAATTGTACTGTATGAGGCTTTGCGCCAGCACAATTTTGAAACAATGAATCTGGAAGGACATCTGCACAGACTGCACTGGAAAAGTGAGTAAATATAAGAAGAGCATAAAAGCAGAAGCAATGTATGGCAAAACACAGAGATACCGGGAAAACCCGGCATTTCTGTGTTTTTTTGCACAATCACAGATTGATGATAAAAATTCCTAATAATGCCAATAGGCAATTTGCACAATAAAACATTGCAATTCATATTTAAACTGTGGAAAAAGCTAAAACTGGTACTAAGGAACTATGTTGTGTTCTGTGAAAAGATGATAAACTTATTGGCATAAGTGTCATAAAAATGCAAAAAATGCATAAAAAAGAAGCGGGAGGAAAAAACAAAGATATTTGCAGATTTTGCAGAAAAAAATACGAAGGAAAGTCATGATGCATTACTGCGGGGTTTCAGGTCAGGGGTTTGGACAGAAATAAGATGAATCATGACAAGTTGGAGGGTTTATGAAGGTGTGTATGAAAAAACAAACACAGAAGCGGTGGGCGTGGCTTTTGGCGCTTGTAATGTGCCTGAGCGTGATTATGCCGACATCATTAATGTCTGCAAAGGCAGACGGAAGTTCAACGGTTGTAAAATACGAACACAATTTTACAACACAGGGTGTTGCAAGTGATGACTTTTTTACAATTGCCGGAAGTGCAGGAAAGAAAAAAGGAACAGCAACTTATGATGGGGTTACATATACAGACCCATTAAAGTTTGATTCAAAAGCAAGTGTTAAATTTACAGCACCGGAAGCTGGTAAGCTGACACTGGTATTTGGTACAGAAGTTGAATCAGCAGCGGGTAAAAATGTCAAGATTAACGGAAAAAAGACAAAAGTCGGTGATGATGGGGCCCTGACAGTCGATATCAGTGCAGGCGATTATACGATTACCAAGGGCGATACCATGAATTTATTCTACATCGTCTACAGCTATACAAAGCAGGGTTCTACAGAAGGAACGACAAAGCCGGCAGAAGAAACAACAAAGGCAACAGAAGCAGCCACAAAGCCAAGTGAAACAAAACCAAGTGAAACAAAACCGGACACAGGTGATACAACAGTAGAACAGGTTTCACTGATTCAGAGTACAGGCTGGCTTGAATCAGCATACGTAGAATGGAATGAAGCAAAAAATGCCGTTTCTTATAACGTATATGTAAAGAAGGCAGATGCAGCAGATACAAGCTATGAAAAGCTTGACAACGAGCTGGTTAGAAAATATAAGACATCGGACGGCAGTGCCGTATACTACAGAGCAGATGCACTGGGACTTGCAGCAGGCAGCTATGTATTAAAGGTTGTTCCGGTTGCAGGCGGCACAGAACAGGCAGACAGTGCAGCCGAAGCACTCAGTGTCAAGGCACATGACAGAACAGGCTTTGCATGGACCAATGGCGAAGCAAACGGCGCTTACCGTGATAACGGTACATTAAAGGGCAATGCCGTGGTTCTTTATCTGACAGAAGAAACCAAAAATACTGTTACCATGGACGTTGTTAAAAATGCCAAGGGTGCAACAGAAACAGCAACCGGTATTCAGGCTATTTTAAATCTGTATAAAAAGGGATACGATAACAGACCGTTAGATATCCGTCTGATTGGACAGGTAACAGATTTTGCAGTGATGGAAGGCGGAGATATGGTTGTCAGCGGAAGCAGTTCATCAAAGCGCCTTTCATGTGGTATCACAATCGAAGGTGTCGGTGATGATGCAACTGTTTACGGCTGGGGTATCCGTATTAAAAATGCTTCTAATGTAGAAGTAAGAAACTTAGGTATTATGCTGGTAGACAGCAGTGAAGGCGATAACATCGGACTTCAGCAGGATAATGACCATATCTGGGTACATAACTGTGACTTCTTCTACGGCGAAGCAGGCGGAGATTCAGACCAGGCAAAGGGTGATGGCGCATTAGACTGCAAGAAATCTACATTTATTACATTTTCTTATAATCATTTCTTTGATAATGGAAAATGTAACCTGTTAGGATTAAGCGAAGGAACAACTGAAGATTTATATATTACATACCATCACAACTGGTATGACCATTCAGATTCAAGACATCCAAGAATCCGATTCTATTCCGCTCATGTATACAACAATTACTATGACGGAAACGCAAAATACGGTATCGGTTCAACAAATGGTTCTTCTGTATTTTCAGAAGGAAACTATTTCAGAAATTGTAAATATCCGATGCTGACTTCTATGCAGGGTTCAGATGTCATTGCAGACTGGACAACCTTAAAGAGAGATGAAGCCAACATGGCAACATTTTCAAAGGAAGCAGGCGGAACAATTAAAGCGTATAACAACTATATCGAAGGCGGAAACGGTTTTGTATCTTATCAGGAAAATAATACCGAATTTGACGGATATGTTGTAGAATCTGCTGATGAAAAGGTTCCTGCAACAGTCAAGAGTTATAAGGGCGGCAACACCTATAACAACTTTGATACCAGCAAGGGAATGTACAGCTACACAGCAGATTCACCGCAACAGGCAAAGGAAAATGTTGAAAAATATGCCGGCAGAGTAGAAAACGGTGATTTTAAGTGGACATTTACAGCAGAAGATGATGATTCTTACGCACTAAATCAGGCATTAAAGTCTGCATTAAGAGCATATAAGACTTGTTTAGTATCTGTTGCACCAAACAATACGGTTTCCCAGAAGCCGTATATCGGAACCGGTGCAGAAGAACCGACAACAAGCCACAACACATTAAATAAAGAAGATTTAACACAGCCTTCTACAAAGGAAGACGAAAGCACGAAAGCAACAGAAAGTACGAAAGCCACCGAAAGCACAAAGGCTACGGAAAGCACAAAAGCTACAGAAAGCACAAAGGCTACGGAGAGTACGAAAGCCACAGAGGCAACAAAAGCCACTGAGAGCACAACCGGTAGTACAACGCCGGGGGGAACAACAGGCGATACATCTTCTTATGATAAGACAAGCACCGCATTTTCAGGTGCTTATACATCATTGAGCAGTGTATCTGATTCACAGTATTTAAAGAAGCTGTATGCAGCACCACAGGGAAGTGCATCAGCAGACGGTACAAAGGATTCACCGCTTGATTTAGAATCAGCAATTGCAAAGGCTGAAAGCGGAACAGCAGTTATTTTATTAGAAGGTACTTATGCATTTGACCATCAGGTTACGATTCCGGTATCCAACAGTGGTACGGCAGACTGCTATAAGGTATTAAAGGCTGCTGACGGCGCAAAGGTAACATTTGATTTTTCATCACAGTCCTATAACATTAAAGACACTTCTGTCAATGCAAGAGGACTTCAGATTGAAGGCAACTACTGGTATGTATATGGTATTACTGTATACGGTGCAGCAGACAACGGTATTTTTGTTGCAGGAAGCCACAATGTTATTGAACGTTGTATTTTACAGGCAAACAGAGATACAGGTCTTCAGATCAGCAGACGTTCTTCTTCTGTAACCAATAAGGAAGACTGGCCGTCATACAATTACATTATCAACTGTACATCATTTGATAACTGTGACCCGGCAACCGGTGAAAATGCAGATGGTTTTGCGGCAAAACTGACATGCGGCGAAGGTAATGTATTTGACGGCTGTATTTCATACTGCAACTGTGATGACGGCTGGGATTTATATGCAAAACCGGCAACCGGTTCAATCGGTGTCGTAACAATCAGAAACTGTATTGCATTTAATAACGGTACATTGACAAATGGTAATTCAGAAGCCAACGGCGATATGAACGGATTTAAGTTAGGCGGAAGCAACGGTAAAGTGCCGACACCGCATTTTGTATTTAACTGTCTTGCATTTAACAATGGAAAAGACGGATTTACAGATAACGGCAACGGCGGCGCATTAACATTAATGAATTGTACTTCTTACAACAATGCAAAGACGAACTTTAACTTCTACCGTACAACGGCAGGCGGAACATTCTTTAACTTACTGTCCGCAGGCGGTAACAGTACAGATAAGTTTATCGGAAAAATCAGCAACAGTATTTCATTCAACAGTAAGAAATACTATCAGGTTCCGTTCTCTATTACAGGAACAGCCGTAACAAGCGGACAGAAGCTGGGTACAGTTGTATCAGACCCATATACATCAGGTGCATTTACATCTACAACCGCACCGGATGTTACGGTAGATATTGATGCAATTTTAAGAAATGCAGACGGCTCACTGACAACAAACGGTTATCTGATGTCAACAGGTGACTACCAGTCAATGGGTGCGAAGTTTGGCGTTGCAAGTCAGGTACTGGAAGTAAAGGCAGGCATTAAGACTGAGCCGGAAACAAAGCCGGAAGAACCGACAACAGCAGAAGACAAGACCGAAGGCACAACAGAAGTCACAAAGGCAGAGGAAAAGACGGAGGCCGCAACCGAAGCCACAAAGGCAGAGGAAAAGACCGAGGTCGCAACCGAAGCTACGAAGGTAGAGGAAAAGACTGAGACCGCAACCGAAGCCACGAAGGCAGAAGACAAGACAGAAGCTGCAAAGAGCGGTAAGTCCAGTCTTTCAAAGAAAAATGACGTCAAAGGTGCAGAAATGTCCGTCAGCTTAAAGGCAGAGGAAGATGTATTTGAGGACGATGACGTGATGCAGTTTACGGAATTAACAGAAGGTGGTGCATTTGATGCAGCTGTAAAGGCACTTTCTGATTATAAAGAAAAAATGGTAGTTGTAGATATCTCTATTTTAAGAGGTACGGAATTTGTTCATCAGTTCCCGGGCGGCGTTGAAGTAACATTAGACATTCCGGCAGGCTATGAAGAAGCCAATGTAAAAGTATTCCGTATGGAAGAAGACGGATCAGCTACCGATATGCAGGCAGTCTGCAAGGATGGCAAAGCAGTCTTTGTAACCAACCACTTCAGTACTTATGTCATTGCAGAACAGGCAAAGACGGCAGAGGAAGCACCGAAGGTTGTGAATGAAAATGTTTCAACCGCACAGACCGAAGCTGCAAAAGCAGAAAATACAAAGAATGAAACTGTAAAAACAGGCGATACCGCCAATGCAGGATTATATGTAATGCTGATGGCAGTCATGTTTATCGGTGCAGGCGTTTTGGTCATCGGAAAACGTAAAGATTTATTTACAAAATAGAATTAGAAGCAAAAGTAAATATAAAGTTGTAAAAGACTGAAAATAAAAGCCGGCGTATAAAGTAAGCAGAAAAGCAAAACTTGATACGTCGGCTTTTTACAGAGAATCAAAAATTATCTGCGTTGAGAAGTCAAGTGCCAACAGTGAAAGCCAATCCCGTCCCGTCCTCCGTCATACCGGCAAAAAATCATCCGCTTTCCGAAGTCAAGTGCCAACGTTGAGGAAAGCGGATGATTTTTTACCTATTTAAAGCCAGTGTAAAAATAAACTCTGTGCCGACGCCGACGGTGCTGACGACATCAATTGTTTCATTGTGTGCCTGCAATATTTCCTTAGTGATAGAAAGTCCAAGGCCGGAGCCTTTTTTGTCGCGGCCGCGGGATGCATCGGATTTATAAAAGCGGTCCCAGATTTTATCAAGACTTTCCTTTGAAATACCGGAGCCGTTGTCCTTGACGGAAATATAGGCTTTCTCACCTTTTTCCCGCACGGAAATGTAAATCACAGAATTTTCGTGGCTGAATTTAATTGCGTTGTCGACAAGGTTGTAAATAACCTGTCCGATTTTGCTTTTATCGGCTTTGACGGAACAGGTTTCCGCGGAAAAGGTCAGCTGGAACTGAATCCGCTTCTTTTTACACGTTCCCTCAAAGGTTTCAATCGTGTGCTTGATAATCGAATTGACATCAAATACGGACAATTCAAGCCGCACGGTTTTCGGGTCTAATTCATTCAGCGTTAAAATGTTGCTTGTCAGCTTCGTCAGCCGGTCCGTTTCAAACAGTACAATATCAATATATTTTTTTGTCATTTCCGGCGGAATCGTACCGTCTGCAATGGCTTCCAGATATCCCTTAATTGATGTCAGCGGTGAACGGAAATCGTGGGAAATGTTGGATAGGAACTTCTGCTGGAACTGGTCGGATTCGTCCAGCTTTGATGCCATATAATTTAAGGAAGCGGACAGCCGTCCGATTTCATCAATATCATTTTTGACATCAATTTTATAGGCGAGATTTCCTTTTCCGTATTCCTTTGTCGCTTTGATAATGCCGTTGAGCGGTTTGTGAATCTGGACAAAGTACAGTGCGATAAAGCTGAGGCTTAAAAGCATTACCATAACCAGTGTGATGTAGTTGGTATTAAAGGTTGTGTATACATTACCGGTAATCACATTTTCATCTAAATGCACAACCACATAGCCTTTCATCGTAAAGGAGCTGGTTATCGGTGCAAAGACACTTAAACAGGTACAGTCAAGCATACCGTAAAAATCGCCGGTCTGCGTGTGTTTTGTCCCCAGACTGGTATAATCAAAGCCATTAATGGTGTATAAAATATCTTTTGTGTTATGCTCCTGTGCATAAGCTGTATCCAAAATGATATTGCCTGCGGTGTCGATAAACATAATGCGTGTATCGTTGAGCAGGGCAACGGTTCTTAATTCGGTTTCAACGATACGCAGGTGTTCTTCACTGAAATAGTCATCGGCGTATTCACTTGAAATCGACAGTGCCTGCTTGTACAGGGCATCTGTATAGTAGTTGTAAACCTTTGCATAGTCGATGCGGTAGCTGATAAAAGTCACGCCTAAAAAGCCGAGCAGGGCAACTGCCGCATAGACAAAAAGGTATTTGGTTAAAAGATTAAATTTCATAATTGAAAACAATCCTTTCCGGTGTTATGACGGTTTTATTTCATCTTTGTGAATTACCGGCGTGTTACGAACTTGTAACCGATGCCCCATACCGTTTCAATCGACCAGTTTGCGTGGTCTTTGATTTTTTCACGGATTCGCTTGATATGGACATCAACCGTCCGGGTATCTCCGATATATTCATAACCCCAGATGTGGTCTAAAAGCTGTTCCCTTGTAAAGACCTGATTCGGCGAAGAAGCCAGAAAGTAGAGCAGTTCCAGTTCCTTCGGCGGCATTTCCACCGTCTTTCCGCAGTATTGCACGGAATAATTGCTGAGATTGATAATCAGATCCGGGTATTCCACGCACTGCACAGTTGCACCGACCGGCGCGGATTCCGCCGGCATCTGGTAGCGGCGTAAAACTGCCTTGACGCGGGCAACCAGCTCCTTTGTTTCAAACGGCTTGATAATATAATCATCAGCCCCCAGTTCCAGTCCGAGTACCTTATCAAAGGTTTCGCCCTTGGCGGATAGCATGATAATCGGTACATTGTTGGACTTGCGGATTTCACGGCAGACTTGATAGCCGTCAATACCCGGAAGCATTAAGTCCAGTAAAATGAGGTTGGGGCGGAAAGTGTCAAGCTGGAGCAGGGCACTTTCGCCGTCATAAACAATCTTTGTTTCAAAACATTCTTTTGTCAGATAAAGAGAAATGAGTTCTGCAATATTTTCGTCATCGTCAACAATCAGTATTTTTTGTTTTGTCGCCATGTAAAAATCCCCCTTTTATTTAAAATCTACAATGGTTACACCGGTGTCGCCCTCGCCAATTTCGCCGAGACGGAACGACTTGATATAAGGAACACCGCGCAGGTAGGCGGTAACGCCGTTTCGCAGCGCACCGGTGCCTTTTCCGTGTACAATGCGTACCTGCGGAATTCTTGAAATGTACGCATCGTCTAAATATTTGTCCAGTTTGGCAACCGCTTCGTCAACGGTCAGTCCTAAAAGATTGATTTCATGGGAAATCGAAGCCGCCTTGGACATCTTGATTTTGCCGGAGCCGCCAGCCCCCTTCGGTGCTTTTTTAGCTTCTTCCGGGTCTTTGTAGCCGACAAGAATCTCTAAGTTATTGATTTTTGTCTTGGTGCTTAAACTGCCCATCTGTACGGTGATTTCGCCCTTCGGACTTGGCGGTGCGGTCACGGTGCCGATTAAGTTCATGCTTAGAACGCGCACATGTGTGCCGACTTTAAATTCGGAAATGTCGTGTGCCTTATGTGCTTTCGGCTTTGCTGCCTGGACGGAAAGTTTTTCCTGACGTTTATTCATCTTGTCACGGATGGCACTGCGCTGTTTTTCCAGTTCTTTTACGGTCATGCCGTGCTTGTTCATCGTCTTAATCGTCTGGTCGGCATATTCTTTGGCATCTTTTAAAATCGCCGCCGCTTCTTCGTTGGCTTTGCGCAAAATTTTGTCGCGGCGTTCATCTAACCGGTCGGATTTTGTCTTTAATTCGTCCTTTAACTGCTGGATTTCCTGCTTATAGGCATTGATTTCGGCACGTTCTTTTTCAATCGTAATGCGGCTATGCTCCAAATCGGAGAGCAGGTCTTCAAACTGTACGTCATCGGCATCCATGCGGGCAGAAGCATCTTTAATAATATAATCGGGCAGACCGAGCTTTTTGGAAATCGCAAAAGCGTTACTTTTTCCTGGAATACCGATTAATAAGCGGTAGGTTGGACGCAGGGATTCCACGTCAAATTCACAGCAGGCATTTTCCACGCCGTCCGTGGTGAGTGCATACACCTTAATCTCGCTGTAATGTGTGGTCGCCATGGTTGTAATGCCGCGTTTGTGCAAATCATTTAAAATGGAAATGGCAAGTGCCGCACCTTCTGTCGGGTCTGTTCCCGCACCGATTTCATCAAATAAAATCAGGCTGTGTGCATCGGCTTCCTTTAAAATGCTGACGGTGTTTGTCATATGGGAAGAAAATGTACTTAAACTCTGCTCAATGCTCTGTTCGTCGCCGATATCGGCAAATACATTGTCAAATACGGCAAGCTCGGAGTGGTCGAGAGCCGGAATGTGCAGACCGGACTGCGCCATTAAGGTCAGCAGTCCCACGGTTTTTAAAGAAACCGTTTTACCGCCGGTATTCGGACCAGTGATAATAAGCAGATTAAAATTCTTTCCTAAATAAATGTCGATTGGCACAACCTTATGCGGGTCAATCAGCGGGTGACGTCCCTTTTTAATATTGATATAATTGTTGGTATTCATAACCGGGCAGCTGCATTTATATTGCTTGGACATCTGTGCCTTTGCAAAAATGAAATCCAGCGTAGTCAGTACCTGGAAATCCGTTAACAGTTCATCGGTAAATTCAGATGCCTTTGCGCTTAATTCTGCAAGAATGACTTCAATTTCAGCCTGTTCCTTTAATTCAAGTTCGCGGATATCATTGTTTAATTTGACAACCGCCGCCGGTTCGATAAAAAGAGTTGAACCGGTTGCAGACTGGTCATGCACCATGCCGGGTACCTGCGATTTGTATTCGGCTTTGACCGGAAGACAGTATCTGCCGGAGCGTGAGGTGATGACAAAATCCTGTAAGCAGTTACGCACGGAAGATGAATTTAACATCTTATTTAATTCGGTGTGAATCCGTTCAGCGGCAAGCACCTTCTGACGGCGGATACTGCGCAGATTTGCACTGGCATCATCGCTGATTTCATCTTCTGAGAGAATACAGCGCTTAATTTCTGTATTTAACGGTGTCAGCGGTTCAAGTGCATGAAAATATCCCGTTAAGGAATCAGTGGTATCTTCGTAATAATTTTTTACCCTTGCAGCCGCGGTCAACAGGGAACTGATATGCAGTAACTCTACCGTATTTAAGGAGCTGCCGATTTCAAGACGTTTTACGGAAGCACCGATGTCGTGCACGCCGCCAAAAGAAACAGCCCCCTTTGCATAGACACGGGAAAGGGCATCACTGGTTTCTGAAAGAGCAGCGTTAATATCGTGGATGTCCGTCATCGGCACCAGCTTTTTTAAGCGTTCCTTTGCTTTATCGGAAGCCGCAAAAGATACTAAGCGGTCAATAATTTTATCATATTCAAGAGTCGCTAAAGACTTGTAATTCATTCATTTCTCCAATCCGGAAATGCAGGGTCTTGCAGACACGGAATCTGTGGCATTTCCGGCACAGATTCCATTTTATTGTACCGCATTTGAAACAAAAATTCTACTATGGATATAAGAATTTACAAGTAGGTCATAAATTGTTCATAACTGTCCGTTATAATAAAATTAATTTTGCAGTTCAATAAAAGTTAGGTTATGGTGACAGAAAAAATGGGAAACACAGAACACAAGGAAGAAGACTCCTTTGCTTTATATACGGAAAAAATCGTACCCAAGCCGTCCGTGAAGTACCGCAGACTAATCCGCGCGGCAAAGTTTTTTGTGGCGGCAGTGCTGTTTGGTCTGATTGCAAGCGGTGTGATGCTTCTCGTATATCCGGCATTGGAAAAAAGAATGGTTCAGAGGAATACGGACAAAGAAATTCTGACCATTGAAAAGGATGAATATCCGAGTGAAGAACAGGATAATACGGAAACAAAAGAAACGACAGCCGATGACAATTATGAGGCAGTGTTACAGACAACCGATGCGGCAGCTTTAAAAAATGTTGCTACGGCGGCGATTAAATCACTGGTATTAATTGACGTCTATAAGACCGATATGGGAAATATCCTGACGGAAACACAGAGTGCGACAGAAACGGTCGGACTTGTAATCGGACAGGTCAATTCAGAATATATTATTTTGACCAATGCGGAGGTTGTGCGTGATTCGTCGTCACTGGTCGTAAAGGTTTCAAAAGCGACAGAAGTCGATGCCGAGCTGGTTGGAAGCGATACGGATACCGGCATTGCGATTGTCAGTGTCAAGGAATCGCAGATTCCGTCCAAAGAAAGAAGTTCGATTGTAACAGCGCAGTTAGACAACTCTTACAGCATACAGCAGGGGGATATTGTCGTTGCGGCAGGCAGGCTTTACGGACAGAATAAGACGGTTGATTACGGCATGGTTTCAGGCATTTCAACAAAAAGCGGTGTCGATAACAGCTATGAGATTATCAGCACGGGACTTGCGGGCATAGAAGGCGATTATGGTTATCTTTTTAATATGAAGGGAAATGTTGTCGGCATTTCCATGAAGAATACAAAGACGACATTTTCAGTGCTTGGCATTTCGGATTTAAAATCAATGATACAGGAATTATCCAACGGGAACAGTCCGGTATATTTCGGCATTAAAGGGCAGAATGTAACCGGTACAATGGCAACGCGCTATGGACTGCCGGTGGGAATTTACGTAACGGATATTGAACTGGACTCTCCGGCATATGCGGCGGGAATCCAGCCGGGGGATATTATTACAGGGATTGACGGAAATATGGTTTTGACAATTCAGGCATTTAGTGAGAAACTATATCAGTGTGAAAGCGGTCAGCAGATTTCTATTACAGCCAAACGGTTTGGCGGGGATGAATATAAGGATATGACATTTAACGCCGTAATTGCGGTGAAATAAAGCATATAATCCGGCTGACGGCAGGAGAAATGAGAAAAGGAAAGGGCAGATTATGCATTTTATTGAAAAATTTAAGGACGGGGACAGAATCTCCGATGTTTACCTTTGTAAGTCCAAATCAACAGCACTCACAAAGTCAGGAAAAGAATATGAAAATGTGATGCTTCAGGATAAGACCGGACAAATGGATTCCAAAATATGGGACCCGTCTTCCGGCGGTATCTGTGACTTTGATGCCATGGATTATGTTGCAGTAACGGGACAGGTTATCAGCTTTAACGGCGCATTACAGTTAAAGATTGAAAGAATCCGCAAGGCAGACGAAGGAGAATATGTTCCGTCTGATTATATTCCATGTTCTAAGTATGATATTGAAGAAATGTATACAGAACTCATGCAGTATACAGGCAGTGTGAAGAATGAGTATCTTTCGGCACTGTTAAAGAGCTTTTTTACAGACGATGCCGATTTTATTGCAAAGTTTAAGAGCATTGCGGCAGGAAAGACGGTACACCACGGCTTTTTGGGCGGATTATTAGAGCATAGTTTAAGTGTAACCAGACTGTGTGTAAAGATTGCGGAAAATTATCCGTTTTTAAACCGTGATTTACTGATTACATGTGCGGCGCTTCACGATGCCGGAAAAGTAAAGGAACTAGCACCGTTCCCAAAGAACGATTATACGGACGAGGGGAATTTCCTCGGACATATTGTAATGGGCTATGAAATGATTCAGCAAAAGATTGCAGGCATTGAAGGATTTCCGCCGGTGCTGGCTTCCGAAGTCGGACACTGCATTTTATCCCACCACGGTGAGCTGGAATACGGTTCTCCAAAGAAACCGTGTATTATGGAAGCGGTAGCATTGTCTATGGCAGACAATATGGACGCAAAGATGGAAACGTTTAAAGAGGCACTGGAAGCCAAAGACACCAACGAATGGCTTGGTTTTAACCGGTGGCTGGATGCAAATATCAAAAAGACACTGTAGAGGTAGACGTGAAAAACGAATTTAAAAAAGATGATTGTGTGACACTGCACATTGAGGATATCGGAACAGGCGGTGAAGGCATTGGCAAGGCAGATGGATTTACATTTTTTGTAAAAGATGCCATTGTCGGCGATGTTATCGAAGCCAAAATTATGAAATTAAAGAAAAATTATGGCTATGCAAGACTGATGAAAGTGCTTACACCGTCTAAAGACCGTGTAGAGCCGAAATGTCCGGTCGCAAGGCAGTGCGGCGGCTGTCAGATACAGGAAATGCGTTATGAAGCCCAGCTTGCCTTTAAGCAGAAAATGGTACAGAATAATTTAGAGCGTATCGGCGGACTTTCGGACTTTGAAATGTACCCTGTAATCGGCATGGAAACACCGTATGCATACCGTAATAAGGCACAGTTTCCGGTCGGGGAAGATAAGGATGGCAATATAGTCATCGGATTTTATGCCGGAAGAACACATCATATTGTGGAGCAGACAGACTGCTGTATTGGTGCGCCGGAAAACGGCGAAGTGCTTCGCAAAGTCAAGGCATATATGCAGAAAAATCAGATTCGCCCGTACAATGAGGAACACCACAGCGGGATTGTGCGCCACATTTTAATCCGCACCGGCTATCATACCAAAGAAATTATGGTCTGTCTGATTGTCAATGCGGCTAAGGCTTCCTGCTTAAAAAATGCAGAACAGCTCACAGAATCGCTGCGTGAAATGGACGGCATGACTTCGGTGATGGTGAATTTCAACACGGAAAAGACGAATGTGATTCTCGGCAAAAAAAGCGAGGTGCTGTGGGGACAGCCATATATTGAAGATTATATCGGTGATGTCAAATATCAGATTTCACCGCAGTCTTTCTTTCAGGTAAATCCGATGCAGACGGAAAAGCTGTATGCAAAGGCACTTGAATATGCGGGACTGACCGGAAATGAAACGGTGTGGGATTTGTACTGCGGTATCGGAACGATTTCGTTATTCCTTGCAAAAAATGCGCGCAAGGTATACGGCGTGGAAATTGTGCCGCAGGCAATTGAAGATGCCCGCAATAATGCAAAGCGTAACGGTATCGACAACGCAGAGTTTTTCGTGGGCAAGGCGGAAGAAGTCGTACCGGCATTTTATGAAAAAGCCCTAAAGCAGGCGCAGGATTCGGAAGCCGGTAAAAGTATCCGCCCGGACGTGGTTGTTGTAGACCCGCCAAGAAAGGGCTGTGAAGAAGTGCTGCTTGAAACGATTGTGAAAATGCAGCCACAGCGGATTGTCTACGTAAGCTGTGATTCGGCAACACTGGCACGTGACCTGAAGTTTTTAAGCGCCAACGGCTACGCCGTAAAGAAAGTCCAGCCGGTAGACCAGTTTGGACACAGTGTGCATATAGAGACGGTAGTCTTACTTTCCAAGGGAGTAGTCGACTAGAAAAAGATTGCAATGGACTTTTCCTTAGAGGATATGGATTTATCCGGTTTGCAGGGAAAGGCAACATATGAGAAAATCGAAGCGTATATCTTGGAGCAGACAGGACTTAAGGTTTCTTCATTGTATATCGCGCAGAACAAGAAGAAATGTGGACTGGATATAGGTGAAAATTATAACTTATCAAAGTCGGAGAATGCGAGACAGCCACAGTGTACACCCGAGAAGGAAGAGGCAATCATACAGGCATTTAAGTACTTTGGTATGATTTGATTGTGGATAAATAGCATCGTGTGTCTATATTACTGCTAAGTAGCGAAAAAAGGACATTCCTGAACCGTAAATATTACGGGTCAAGGGATGTCCTTTTTGGTTGTCTTGGAGTGTCCAAAGGACAAGGTAATGAGACTAAAGGGGAATTATACCTATCTTATCTAATCATAAGATGTGATGAGACGATATGTTCATAATTTACTAATCTTTCCATCTTCAAACATGCTATACCCTGTAGGATTCTTTCTAAATTCAGAAGGTGTGATTCCAAGGCATTTTGTAAATTGCCGGTTGAAGTAAGAACTATACTTAAAACCACATTGGGTTGCAATATCATCAATTTTGAGATTGGTGTTAGATAGCAATTCTTGTGATATCTTAAGACGATAGTGAAGCAGGTATTCTATACATGTACAATTTAACTGCTGCTTAAAACGCTGGTTAAGTGTGGTTCGATTCAAGTGTACGAGTTCACATAGGGAACCTAATGTAATATCGTTCTGATAGTTGTCATGAATGTAATCAGTGCAGGTTGTAACCGGATTAGTATTCTCAGATAATTCGTAAAACTTTAATTTACATTGGTCTACATATATGTCAAAAATACAATTAAGTGTCTGGCGCAGCATTCTTCTGATACGGCAAGTCCAGTAATCATCGCTTTGTGCGTATGTCTCAGCACCAATCATAAGCATTAGTTCATTAATGTGAACATATTGTTGAGGTGTTAAGTAAAAAATGCCTTGAAAATTTCCATGATGCTTTGTAAACATATATAGCATATTTCTATCGTAAACATATTTTTCATCGATTGGAATCGAATCTTCAAGATTTTCAAATTTTAAACATGCTTTTATGTACCATGGATCAAAGTGAAATGCCTTGGCACTTAAATGTGTATGCTCCAGGCATTGAAAATTGTCATATTGGGATATACATAGTACAGCTGGAGATGTAACTGTTTGAATATGATTATTGATTTTGATAGTTGCATTTCCACAAGAAACCATAATGATAGTACACCTGTTATTCATTGGTAATGATTCCAGTGTATTATAAAAATCAAATTCTATTGGAATTTCTCTTTCTTTATGTCTATCGGTCTGAGGCATATAAATCTCCCTTCAAAAATATATTATCTGCAATTTGAAATTGTAAAAAGTATAAAAATATGCTGCGCAAATGACATTGAAAGAATATTTTACGCAAGTTATACTTGTATATAGTATAAAAGAAATGGAGGGAAATGTCTATATGAAAAGGCTGTTAGTATACAGTAAAAAATATTGGATACAAATGATAGCAGCGGCTATTTCAAGTGTAACTGCATCAATATCTACAGTTATGGTTATCGATATATTAAGGGAAATAATAGATATCATTTCTAAGGGTAATATGATGCAGGAAATCCGGTATATTATTTTGAAAATAATAATTGTGATATGTGTTGGTATTGTATCAAATTATATGGTAGTTGCAATGACAGGTTTTGTCGGTGCTGGATTGTTAAAGGATTTTAGGAATGATGCTGTGAATTCATTGATAAATGCCTCACCGGAATATATCAATCAATGTAATTATGGAGATCTTATGGAGCGAATGACTGAAGATATAGAAGGTCTTGCGGGTTTCATATCTGGTTATTTTAAAGACTGCCTGTATGTGCCAATTCTTACAGTTGTATATTCAGTATATCTGATTTCTATGAATGCTCCATTGGCAATGATATGTTTATTTCCGCTGGCGATTATGGTGCCGCTAAATGTAAAGCTGCTAAAGCCGATAAAACTTCGTCAGTCTCAGTATGTAAAAGAACTGGGACTTACTACTAATAATGTGGATGAGGCATTTGCAGGGGCAGAAATAATAAAGTCATATAATATTCAAGAAAAAATGATGAATCGGTATGAAGACGCTCTTTACAAAACATTTAAAACATCTAATGAAACGGATTTGGCTCAGTATAATCTGGAGCCAATATCAAGAGCAATACAGGAAGTCCCTATGGCACTTGCCATTTGTGTTGGCGGTGTACTGGTATTTAGAAATGCAATCACTATGGGCGTGTTAATTGCATATATAAGTATAATTAAAAAATTGATAGAGCCGTTATCAGGCTGCTATCAGTTGGTTGTACGTTCACAGACTGCCTTGGTATCTGTTTTAAGAGTGTTTGACGTTATTGATATTATGCCTGAGGAAGAACTGTCAGCTGGTATGAAGAGTGACGAAATGATAACAGATTTTCCGTTAATCAGCTTTAATGATGTTACATTTGGATATGGGGACGAAAAAGTTTTGATTAATGTGAGTTTTGATGTGAAAAAGGGAGAAAGAATAGCTTTCGTAGGAGAAAGTGGAAGTGGGAAAAGCACAATCATAAAACTGATTTCAAGACAAATATTAAGCAAAAATGGTGGAATATTCTATGAGGGGATAGATTATTACAATTTTACACCAAAAGAAATTCGTAAGAAATTGGCACTTATTTCACAGGAAGCAACATTGTTTCCTATGTCTATTGCGGATAATATTCGGATTGGTAATCCTGACGTCAGTAATGAAGAAATAATAATGGCACTTAAAATGTCTGGCTGTGAGGAATTTATTAAAGCGTTGCCGGAAGGTATAGATACAGTTCTTACGGAAAAAGGAAATAATCTGTCAGGAGGGCAAAGACAAAGACTTACTATTGCGAGAGCAATAGTGAAAAATGCACCGATTTTTTTGCTCGATGAACCAACATCTGCCCTCGACCAAGAAACGGAAAATACCATTTGTAATACATTTGATGAAGTGGCAGGGAATCATACAGTTATTGCCGTTGCACATAGACTTAATACCATTAAGAATTATGACAGGATTTATGTATTAGAACATGGCAGGATTGTAGAACAAGGAACGCATAAGGAGTTACTAAATCAGCAGGGAAGATATTATCAGATGTATCAGGATTACAGTCGAGAGGAGATAGAATAATTGCTATGAAGGATTTAAAAAGATTCTTATCCTATATGGGAAAATATAGATTTGCTTACTGGTTTATTCTAATAACAACATTGATAATGGAATCGTCTTTGCAGATACTTTATTCGTATGTGACAAAAAAGACTCTCAATGCTATTGAATTTCAGAACATGCAGTTATTTCGTACAGCAGTGGTTGTATGCGTAGTCATTGTAATATTAAAGTGTTTATTTCCTTATCTTCGGTATTTTCAAATCAGATTGGTTCGTAAAATGGTTTATGAATTGAAGTTGAAGCTGTATGAGAAATGGTCCTATGTCAAGATTTAGTACAAATTAAAATGAGAAGTTGTTGAACATGAATATGTATTTTTTTAATGATACACATAGTGCAGACGCAATAAAGACATTGAACTGGGATGCTAATTCCCTGAAAGATTCCTGGTTTTCGCATATCTATTGGGTGTTGGGAAAGATTGTAATAGTAGTTTCTTCTATTATTACTATGTACTTTTATAATCGAATGCTGACGTGTATATCATTAATTATTAGTGCATTGACAGCTTTTGTTTCTATTAAGATTAATCAATCTATTAAGAAATATGCGAAAAAGGTTCAAAAGAAATCAACCAAATTGTCCATGTTATTAAGTGATATTATATCAGGTTTTGTTACATTGAAAATGAATTCCGGAACTAAGGTTGTATTAAATTATTTTTATGAGGAAAATGAAGCATCATTCCGATCAGAAAAAGATAGAGTTAAAATGGAGGCATTATTTGAGATAGTTGCATTTCTGCTAGGCATCATTGGAAGTTTTGGAACGATTATTGTGGGGGTATGGCTTGTTTCAGAAGGAAGAGTTGATTATGGTACGCTTATGGCTGTGGTTACCTTGCAGATGGGGGTGAGTAATACGATGCAAAGACTCGGGAGCTCTATAGCTGTATTGACAACATCACTTGTTCGTGCTGGTCATGTATTTGATTTTATGGAATCAGAAATGGAAGAAGAAATAACATGGTTTACTGCAGGAAATGGTCTTGAGAGAAAAAATATTAATGTACAAAACGAAAGAGATAAGGCTATTGATATATCTAATTTACATTTTTCTTATAATGAAAATGATGAATCAAGAGATAAGAATAAAATGCGTGCTCAGTTAAATTCTAAAAAGATGCAGATAAGTGTAGGTGAGAAAGTTATGATAACCGGCGAATCCGGATGTGGAAAGAGTACATTGCTTAAGTTGATTCAAGGATTTTATCCTGTTGAAAATGGAAAAATTAAAATACTTGGTAAAGATATAAATGAATATTCACTGGCTGAATTAAGAAATGTTATTACATATGTTCCGCAGGATAGTTATTTATTTGAGGGAACAATTGCTGAAAATATTGCATTTGGCTGGAATGAGGAGACTGCTCCGGTAATGGATGTGATTGTCAGTGCAGCGAAAAAAGCACATGCTGATGAATTTATCAAGGATTTGCCAAAAGGTTATAACACTAAGGTAGCTGCGGGTGGGACAAATCTGTCTGGTGGTCAGCGTCAAAGAATATCAATTGCAAGAGCATTTATGAAAGAAGCACCTATTGTTTTGATGGATGAACCTTCATCGGCATTAGATACATATAGTGAAAATGCAGTACTTGAAGCGATGAGCGTATTTATGAAGAAAAAAACAGTAATTATGGTTTCGCATAGAATGACAGGTGCAGAGAAGTTTAATCGTGTGGTGAGGATGGATTAGCAAAGAATTTCATAACAAAATCCTATATCTTTTAGAGGAGTTTACTGTAAGTGGGACTTGACAAAACAGAACCAATATTCTATATTTAACAGCGGAGATTTTATACCCAAAAGCAGAAACTACGAATGTACAAATGGAGCTCAAACCCTTGCGGTTTGGGCTTTTTCTAATTTTGTAGAAAATCTGAGAACAACTATTTCTAAAAAGTCAATTATCATTTTGTAATGGAAAATGAACAGAATTATTCACAAAAATGTTTGTACAATATTAACAAATTTTTGGACGCATATAGTCTTGTAAAAGTAGCAGCATGGCAATCGAGTAACATCGGTTGCTTTTTTGTTGCCTATTTTTAGAAATCATCAATTGTCCCGATACCTAAACCATTAAAATCGCTGTTTTACTGCGTAACAAATATGCAGCAAAGGAGTTGATGAAGCTATGGCAGTTTTCCGCGTGGAGAGAAACACAGGATATACGGTTATGGAAGTGTCAAAAGGACAAGGTTATAATACTGAGATTATTAAGACTGATATGAATAATATCTATCTTATCTAATTTAAAGATAATGATGGATTGGATGACAAAATCAAATTGACTAATGCTGATTAGCAATATATAATATAGACAAAACGAAAATGACATGAACGGAGGAACAATGAAGTGGAGAAGGTTATAACAATTGAGGAAGCATTAAAAAGAATTGAAGAATTAGAAAATGAAAATGCCGAGTTACGTGAAGAATTGGAATATTATAAAAATCGTAAATTAAGCGGAAGGCAGAAGCACAATGCAAAATGGATGGCTATTTACAATGATTTTGTTGCTGGTTATGAAAGTGGAATGACTATGGTAGAGATTGCAAAGCGTAATAATGTCAGTGAGCGGACGATTTACAGGTATAAAGCGTATTATGACAAAATCACCAAAACAGAACTCTAGACCATTTTGCTGGCATCAGCAAAATGGTCAGATGTGATGCTTTTGGACAAAAAATGAACGGAGGAGTTTTATGGCAGAAGATAAAAAGAAGGAAATTGATGTTACAGTAATAGAAGTAACCGAAGAATACTTAAAAGAAAAACTCTATGAAATTAGAGGTAAACGGGTATTGTTGGATGCTGATTTAGCAGAGATATATGGGTATACAAATAAAAGATTTAATGAGCAGGTGAGAAATAATATTGAGAAATTTGATTCTGATTTTATGTTTGAATTGACGGATGATGAGACAGAATATTTGCGGACGAATTTTTCGACCGCAAATATAAGCTCAAAAAGTCGATACAATCCACATGTATTTACAGAGCAAGGACTATATATGCTGATGACTGTTTTAAAAGGGCCATTGGCTGTTAAGCAGAGTAAGGCATTAATAAGAACCTTCAAAAGAATGAAAGATTACATATTAGAAAATCGTGATTTAATCGGTCAGAGAGAATTACTTCAGTTAAGCATGGAGACTGCAAATAACAGAATTGAAATCGGCAAAATCAATTCTGTTATGATATCTCTTGAAAAACAGATTTCTGATGTTGCAGAAGGCCTAAAGGATGTAGTGACGAAATCTGAACTTGCGGATATGATGAACAGTTTTATTTCAGATGATGATGAAAAATGGCTTATGTTTAATGCAAAATTTAGTAGTGCGGATGAGGTTTACGAGTCTATTTACAGGCAGGCAAAGTCATCAATATACGTGGTTGATAATTACATTGGTTTAAGAACGCTGATACATCTTAAGAATTCTCCGACAGGAGTAAATATTATTTTATTTAGCGATAATGTTGGGAATAATAAACTTCACAACATAGAATATGCGGATTTCCGTAAGGAATATCCAACTGTAAAACTGTCAATGAAGAAGACTGGTGGGATATTCCATGATCGGTTTATCGTGTTGGATTATGGAACGGCGGATGAGAGAGTCTTTCTGTGTGGCGCTTCTTCTAAGGATGCCGGGGCTAGAATAACAAGCATCGTTGAGGACTATGGAACAGCCAAATACAACTCTGTTATTGCAGGACTATTGAAAAATTCGCCATTAGTATTACCGAAATAGGAGTGTAAGATTATTGATAACCCGGTGTATATGGGGAAGATAGCATACGGACGTAGGCGCACCGAAAAGAAAACAGGAACCCGTAATGAAACGCATGTAGTGGAACAATTGGAGTTCCCTGTATATGAGGGAATTCATGAAGCAGTTATTTCTGAAGAGGAATGGAATCTTGCACAGGAGAAACGCTCTAAAAATAATTATAGAAGAGAAAAGATTCATGATCCGGAGCATGCACATATTTTGTCTGGAATATTGAAATGTCCATGTTGTGGAAAAGGAATGTATGGCAACATTGCAAAAGCAGGACGAAAAGATAAGAAAACCAGATATTACTATTATTGCAAGAATATGGTAAATGCTATCGGTCATAAATGTACTTTCAGATGTAATATTGAACAGTCGCAAATAGATGATGTACTTGCAAAATTGATTACGGCAATGACTAAGGAAGGAAAATTCAAGGATGCTATTCAAGACAGAATCGGGGCAACAGTTGATACTTCTGATCTGGAAAAGCAGCTATCTGTATTAAATGTGAATCTCCATCAGGAAGAGACAATTAAAACACGTCTTGAACAGCAGATGGATAATCTGGATGTTACAGATATTCATTACGATAAAAAAATTTCAGATTTACAGAGACGATTAGATACCCAATATGATAAAATAGATGAAGTGGAAGAAACAATGGCAGAACTGAAGTCTCAGATTTATGAGCTTAAGAAAAATCAGATTGATGCAGATAGCATATACGGATTTTTAGGTGCTTTTAATGAAGTGTATTCAGAATGTACGGATGCTGAAAAGAAACAGTTCATGCAGGCATTTATTGAACGCATTGATATATTCCCGGAAAGACGGGAAGATGGAAATTGGATTCAGAATATTAAGTTTCAGTTTCCAGTACCGATTATTAAAGAAGGCAAGGAAGTAGCACAAATCAAGGGGATTTCTTTGGACAAGGAGAAATCGGATGAGCATATGATTTCCTTGGAAAAGCTATCAACACTTGAGACGGTTGTTCTTTTGTCCCAACTGAAACAAAAGCCGGCATGAAGGTTTCCAATCTGTATATTTCACAGGTAAAGAGAAAATGTGGAATTGAGATTGGAAAGAATTTGCGCGTTGCAACGAGGAGAATGGACTGCTTGCAGGGCAATTCGACGACTGCTGCGACAGACTTGGAACTTGTTCCAAGTCCTAATTCACCTAAAAATGAAGATAGCAGGCAGCCACAGTGTCCGGAGGATAAGGAGAGCGCAATTGTGGAAGCATTGGAGCATTTTAAGATGATTTAGCAGAAATAAAAGGAGTTTGATAACTTGGAATTTGTGGAGGAAAGCCCGACGAAAGAAAAGACTTGTCAAACTCGTTGAGGAACGATTCACTATTGGACAAGCTGGTGGATGAGCTGGCTAAGGGCAAAGCGATGGAAAAGATCAAGCGGACAAACAAATGAGAAAAAAGCAGCCTATTACACACCGACAGAGAATGTGACATAATTCTTGAAAATACACTGTATGGAAAGGACAAACACGATGAACGCTCTGGATATTATGAAACGCCCTGCCGCCTACGTCAGCGGCTATGAAAACACCCCCACGGAGGAACAGAACCGTGCAAAGCAACTGTGCTGGGAGTACAACCGCACCGCTCCTAACGAACAGGAAAAGCGGCGCAGTATCCTGCAGACCCTGCTGGGCACCTGCTCTACCATGACCGGCATTGAGCCGGATTTCCACTGTGACTATGGCTTCAACATCCATACCCACGGCTTGGCGGTCATCAATTATAACTGTGTCATTCTGGATACCTCTCCGGTAAACATCGGAGCAGGTGCCTTTATTGCCCCCGGCGTATGCCTTGCCTGCTCCGGTCATGCCATCGACCCGGAGCAGCGCAGCCACGGCATTGGCACCTCGGCACCCATTACGCTGGAGGAAAACGTCTGGATCGGCGCAAATTCCACCGTCTGCGGCGGCGTTACCATCGGGGCAGGCTCGGTTATCGGGGCAGGAAGCGTTGTCACTCATGACATTCCCGCCGGAGTCATCGCTGCAGGGGTGCCCTGCAAGGTGATCCGCCCCATTACCGAAAAAGATAAGTTCAAGCCGGAGGATATTCTGTTCTGAGAAATTCAGATCGGAAACGCTGGAAAAACATACGCACAAGCCCTCCGGGGACATTTTTGTTTTTCGCCATGCTTTTCTGTGGGGAGAAGGCATGGTATACTGAAACCGACAACTCGGAAGTTAAAGCAAATATAGGAATGAAACGTGAACTCCTTTTATGTAATGTTTGTTAAGGTAGGAAAATATATGGAACTCATTGGATTTACTTCATGGCACGATGAACATTATAAGTTTATTGGTGATTTTGAAGATGAGAATTTGGAGGAAAATGAAATACAGTGGATGAAGTATGAAGAAACTATGGCGGCTTGGAAAGCAACTGTTTCTTATTTGCGCTGTCATGGAATAAAATTCTCAGGAATTTATCATCAAGAGGGCAGATATGGTGTACCGTATTTTGATAATGGAAAAAAACTGTGCTTAGACAATCAATCATGGGGATATTTGATGGAAGAAGTTTTAGAAATGAAACAAGATTGTATTGAGGATATGCCGTGGTGCAAGTGGTCGTATTGGGCTGAACCGAATGAATTTGTACTCCCATATGGGGAAACACCTGATGATAGATTTCATTGGAAAAACGATCCAATCGCTAAAATCAAGATGGAGCTATACTTGAAAGACAACTCTTCTACATAGGTGAGGAAACGATAACTTCCAGTTTGTTTAATTGGATAAATCGAAATTTTGAGGTGATACAGAATGAAGCATGAGTGTAAAATAACTGTTTTAGAGACAAAAATATTTCCAGATCTTCAAGAAAAATATCTTGCTGATCCGAAATCAGGACCGTGTCCATGTTTTAAGGTTGGAGATACATTTCTTTTGAAAAGGACACCGCAACAGGATGATTTTTATCATCTTATGAATGGAAAATTCTGTGGAGAAGCATGGGATGCTATTAGTAGGTATGTTTATACAGCATTACAGGGTGGTTCGATTATGCATGGTTGGACAAATGATGAAAGAATGATGATTGCTTGCTGTAATGATGGAACACGACCTGTAATTTTCAAGATTGAAAGAATTGATATACCGGAAAACGAAGATGAAAAGCAGTGGTTAGAAAAACACGATTTCAAGAATACTGCTGAAAATGCATATACAGGATAAATACAAATCGTTGTTTATCAAGCTGTTTAATTTTGAAAATTTCTTTGAAAAACTATTGACTCCTACGTAACGTAATAGTTTAAAGTATGCTTATCGAGAGGAGAAAATGACAATTCCCTTGTGGTGCTGTTCTTTGTTATCGGTTTCTGTTCGGAAAGCATAGGTGTCAAAGAGGAAATGAGGTTTGAGTCAATCCTTCGTATGCTTATCCGATTAGGACTTGCAGCCGTGTTTGTACAGGTTATAGCGGGTGCAGCGGCTTATAAGGCAATACACTAAAAAAGGAATCTGCATAAAACAGATTCCTTAAATGAGGGAAAATCCCTGTCGAAGAATGGAAGTCCAGTTACTTTTCTGATAGAGAAAACGGACGATGATTACAGTCTGTTTTTCCTCATCAATCGTATAAAAGGCAAGAAAATTATTGATTATCACAAAACGAATGCCCCAGCTTGCCAGTACTGAATCATTTACCAGACGGAACTTCTGTGGCAGGTCGGCTAATGAGCCTATCTGCTCAGTCGCAACATCTAACAGATTATCTGCGGCAGTAGGATTTTTGAGGGCAAATTCGATGTAATCCGCAGCCCGCATAATATCGTGTTCTGCGGTAGAAGTGATATGAACCTGATAGCTCATCGGCTGCGGCGGCTCCTGATATCAGCCATAGCTTCGGAAAACGGTCTTGTATTGCCTGTGGCAATATCGTCCATTCCTTCTTTAATCTGGCTGTAAAGTTCAAATCGGCTGGTCAGTTCTTCGTAGGCTTCAATGCTCATAACCGCAAGGTCGCCTTTTCCATTCTTCGTAATGAAAACCGGTTCAGGATAATTATGACAAAATGTAGAAATTTCATTGTAATTATTCCTTAAATCAGCACTTGATTTGATTACTGGCATAAAAACACCTCCTTGTTTCATAACAAAATTATACACAAATTTTGTTATGAAGTCAATGAATATACCATTAGTGTTAGCAGGATAAACACAACTATTCATATGTATCTGACCGTATGGTCGGGAATAAGCCCATTGGGTGATGTACCCGGCGGGCTTTCACAGATAAGAAAGCGAGGTTAGAAACAGTGGGAACATCGATTACATTTCTGATATTTTCAGGTGTTTTACTCATTTTATCAATCGTATGCGGTCCGTTTACATGAAGCAGGACAAGCTTATGGGAACGTACTACGATGATGCGATGGCTGTGCCGTTGATGCTTGAAAATAAAAATGTAGAGGATATGGATGTGTTGATTCTCGGCATGGGAACAGGAACTTATGCCACCCAGTGCCGCAAATATAGGGGATATCAATGTTGAGGACGTTGAGATTGACGAAAAAATCACAAAGCTTTCCAGACAGTATTTTTCCTTGATGAAAATGTTCTGGTGACGACGTTTGAAGGCGGTGTCATGATTGACGATGCGGAATTTGCAAAACATGTCATAAAAGAGATTGGAATGTAATATAGCCAGCGGGCAAAAGATATGGTATGATAGCTTTTGCCATAGAATCGGAAGAATAACAGCGAGGTGATTTTTTGAAAAAGAAAATATTGGGAATAGGAGCGACGGTACTGATTCTGTCGGCGGCGGTTTTTGCAGGCTGCGGACTGACCGGAACGAGAATCCGGTTCGGTGCGGCAGGACTTGGCGGAACGTATCATGCTTTTGCAGATACATTTGCAGGGCTTATCACAGCCGGAAAAGAAAAATGCACGGTTGAGGTAAAGACCACTGCCGGGTCGGCGGCGAATCTGCGGCTTTTATCAGACGGATATATTCAGATGGCGGTTGCGCAGAATGATTTAACCAATGATGCATACTATGCGGCCGGGACATTTGAAAACAGCAGGAAGTACCGCGGATACAGCGCGGTTGCGGCACTTTACACGGAAAGCTGCCAGATTGTGGTGCGTGCGGACTCCGGTATTGAAAGCATGGATGGTTTGCAAGGGAAAACAGTCAGTGTCGGTGAGAACGAATCCGGTACGGAATTAAATGCTGAGCAGATTTTAGCTGTCAGCGGACTGACAGATAAGCTGATTGATAAAGTACATCTGGATTACACAGAAGCGGCAGAGCGGCTTGCAGACGGAAAGATCGATGCTTTTTTTTGTACGG
>OHCU01000243.1_pt1 | contig 30756 bp, 23 predicted proteins | sample 1566861 | NCBI WGS metagenome assembly OHCU01 (sample SAMEA3879521, study PRJEB24766) | human gut metagenome | biome: human-associated habitat; feature: feces | place: USA | collected 1985/1987
CGTCCTGCTCGTCGGTGCGCCCGGCACCGGCAAATCCATGCTGGCCCGCCGCCTGCCCGGCATCCTGCCGCCCCTGACCCGGGAAGAAGCCGTGGAGACGACGAAAATTTACTCCATCGCCGGGCAGATGCCCGCAGGCCGGGGCCTCGTGACAGCACGGCCTTTCCGCAGCCCCCACCACTCGGCCAGTTCGGCTGCGCTGGCGGGCGGCGGGGCGCAGTTCCGCCCCGGCGAGTGCAGTCTGGCCAACTGCGGCGTCCTCTTCCTCGACGAGCTGCCCGAGTTCTCCCGCGAGAGCCTCGAAGTGCTGCGCCAGCCCCTCGAGGACGGCTGCATCACGGTCAGCCGGGCCGCCGGAAGCGCCACTTATCCCAGCCGCTTCCAGCTCGTCGCCGCCATGAACCCCTGCAAATGCGGCTACTACGGCCACCCTACCCGGGCCTGCACCTGTTCGCCCAGCGCGGTGCGGCAGTACCGCAGCCGGGTGTCCGGCCCGCTGCTGGACCGCATCGACCTCTGCGTCGAGATGGACCCGGTGGCCTTCGATGAACTGCATGGCGCTGCCCCTTCCGAGAGCAGCGCCGAGCTGCGGAAACAGGTCCTTGCTGCCCGGGCCATCCAGGCCCGGCGGTACGCTGCTCCCGGCTACGAGGATGTGCGCTGCAACGCCCAGCTCACCGCCGGGCAGGTACGGCGCATCTGCCGGATGACCCCCGCCGCCGAACAGCTCCTGCGGGCCTCCTACGAGACGCTGGGCCTTTCGGCCCGCGCCCACGACCGCATCCTCCGGGTGGCCCGCACCATTGCCGACCTCTCCGGCAAGCGCCTCCTCGACGAGGATTCGCTGCTCGAGGCTCTGCAATACCGTGCGCAGGAAAAGGTCGAGCTGACGTTCTGATACAGACAAAAATCCCCCGGCTGGACCGGGGGATTTTTGCGTTATAAAACTTTTAGAATCTTCTCCACGCATCGGGCAGGAAGAGCACCAGCATCGGGAAAATTTCCAGACGACCGGCCAGCATATCGAAGATGAGCACCAGCTTTGCAAAGTTGGAGTAGGCCCCGAAGTTCATCATGGGACCCACCTGATTGAGGCCGGGGCCGATGTTGTTCAGGGTGGCGGCGATGGAGGTGAAGTTCGTCACCATGTCAAAGCCGTCCAGACTGACAAGCATGAAACTCGCCGCAAAGATGAAGATGTAGGCCGCCAGAAAGACGTTGGTGGTGCGGATGGTCTCATGATTGACCAGCTTGCCGTCCATCCGGACGGGGGCCACCACCTGCGGGTGGAGAGCCTGCTTCAGCTCCTTGCCCAGCGTCTTTCCCATCAGGAGGAAGCGGCTGACTTTGATGCCGCCGCCGGTGCTGCCCGCGCAGGCACCCACGAACATCAGCAGCACCAGCACCTCTTTTGCCAGCGTGGGCCAGAGGTCGAAATCACAGCTGGAAAAGCCGGTGGTGGTGATGATGGAGCCGACCTGGAAGGCCGCATGGCGCAGCGCCTCGCCGAAGGTGCCGTAGAGGCTGCGGATGTTCACCGTGATGACGGCCACCGCCGCCAGAATGATGGCGAAATAGGCGCGGACTTCCTCGCTGGACGCTGCACGGCGGAACCGGCGCAGCAGCAGCAAGAAATAAGCGTTGAAGTTGACGCCGAAGAGGATCATAAAGACGGTCACGACCCACTGGATGTAGGGCGAGAAGCTGGCAAAGCTGTCGTTCTTGAAGCCGAAGCCGCCAGTACCCGCCGTGCCAAAGGCCGTGAGCAGAGAGTCGAACACATTCATTCCACCCGCCAGCAGGAAGCAGAGCTCCACCACCGTGAGCGCGAAATAGATACCGTACAGGATCTTGGCCGTAGACTGCACCTTCGGCACCAGCTTGTCCACCTGCGGGCCGGGGCTTTCCGCCTTCATCAGGTTGACGTGGGAGCCGCCAGTCAGGGGCAGCAGGGAGAGCAGGAACACCAGAACGCCCATGCCGCCGATCCAATGGGTGAAGCTGCGCCAGAGCAGGATGCCGTTGGGCAGGCCCTCCACGGCGGGCAGGATGCTGGCACCGGTGGTGGTGAAGCCCGAAACGGTCTCAAACATGGCGTCCACGGGGTTCGGGATGCAGCCGGTGAGGACGAACGGCACTGCACCCATGATACTGATGGTGATCCAGCTCAGGGCGGTGGCCGCAAAGCCCTCCCGCATATAGAACACCTTGCTGCGGGGCTTGATGGTCTGCAGGGCAAAGCCCAGCGCCCCACTGATGGCCGCCGTCAGCAGGAACACGCCCATGACGGCCCACTCGGCGTAGATGAGGCTCGTCACCGCCGGGAGCAGCAGCAGTGTACCCTCTATCATCAGGATGTAGCCCAGCAGACGAAAGACGATCGCATAATTCATACGTCCTGTCCCCCGTCACTCTTCCACGATGTCCCGCAGGTCGTGCAGGCCGTGTTCCAGCGTGACGACGATGACATTGTCGCCCACCTGGATCTGGTCGCCGCCGCGGGGGATGAGGATATGGTCGCCGCGGGTGATGCAGCAGAGCAGCAGATTCTTTTTCAGATGCAGCTGGCTCAGCGGCACGCCGGTGGCCCGGCTCTCCTCATGGACAGTGAATTCCAGCGCTTCCACGCGGTCGTCGAGGATGCGGTAAAGGGTCTTGATGTTGTTGCCGGCCTCGTTCTGCAGGGCGCGGACGTACTGCACGATGTAGTCGCAGGTCATGTACTTGGGGTAGACGATGCTGCCCAGATCGAGCCCGGCCAGAATATCGTCGAACTCGAGGCGGTTGATCTTCGTGACCAGCTTGCCCTTGGAGTGCTTTTTTGCAAACAGGGTCAGCAGCACGTTTTCTTCGTCGATGTTGGTCAGAGCCACGAAGGCTTCGGTGGATTCCAGACCTTCCGAGAGCAGGAAGTCGCGGTTGGAGCCGTCCTCGTTCAAAATTTGTGCCTCAGGCAGGGACTCGGCCAGAACATTGCAGCGGGCCGGGTCCCGCTCGACGATGCGGACGCGGACGTGATTTTCCAGCAGCTCCTGACTCAGGTAATAGGCGATGGCACCGCCGCCCACGATAAGGGCGTTGCGCACCGGCCGCACCGGCATATTGATACGCTGGAAGAACTCGTGGGCCTTCTCCTGCGTGGCGAGGAAGGTGACCTGGTCGCCGTTCTGCAGCACAAAGTTACCGTTGGGGATGATGACCCCGCCGTCACGCTCCACCGCACAGACCAGAATGTCGCTCTTGAGGCGGGTGGGGATCTCATAGATGGCCACGCCGTCCAGCCCCTGCCGCTCGGTCAGCGCAAACTTGATGAGCCGCACGCGCCCGCCCGCGAAGGTATCGATCTTGCTTGCGCCCGGGAACCGCAGCAGGTGAGAGATTTCCTTGGCCGCTGCCATTTCGGGGTTGATGATGGCCGAGATGCCGATCTGCTTCTTGATAAAGTCCAGCTCATGGCTGTAAGACGGGTTGCGCACGCGGGCGATGGCGTGGCAGTGGCCCGCCTTTTTGGCGAACATGCAGCACAGCAGGTTCAGCTCGTCCGAACCGGTGACTGCGATGAACACGTCCGCTTCCTCCACGCCAGCCTCGGACAGGGTGGTGATGGACGAACCGTTGCCGAGAATGCTCATCACATCGTAGGACTCCCCGATATGCTCCACACGGGCCTTGTTCGTATCGATAACGGTCACGTTGTGACCCTCTTCACTGAGCTGCCGCGCCAGCGCTGTGCCGACCTTGCCGCCGCCCACCAAAACGATCTTCATAGAATAACCCTTTCTCTTCTCCTGCGCCGTCTGGGCGCTATTGAGTAGATTATATCACATCTCAGGCAAAACATCTACTCAAACCGGGATTATCCGTCGAAACGTGCTTTTTCGTTGTTAAATATGCGTGCTTTACAGCTTTGCCTCTGTGTCAGGGTGGTAGGCAACCACATCTTCCAGCCCACAGTCCAGAATGCGGCAGAGCTGGTCGAGGGTGTAAGTGCTGACATTCCCGTTTTTGCGCAGTCTGTCCAACTGGCCGGTGCTGATTTTGTATTCTTTGATGAGTTTATACTGCGAGATACCTTTTTTCTTCATCGTCTTCCAAAGCGGCTCAAACGAAATCATACGAAATACCATCCAATCTTTCCATTATGTAATTGAATGGTAAGGGAGGACTCGCATATTGACAATTGCCCGTAAACGGGCTATAATTTTGTCAAAAAAAGACTTTGGAAAGAGGATTTTATGAAGCTTTCAAAAATTATCAGTCTGCTGCTGGTGCCGTTGCTCCTGTTCGCGCTGGCACTGCCTGCCTATGCGGATGGCGGCAGCGAATCCTATCTCATCTATTTTGAGACGGGCGGCGGCACAGGCGTCCCCATCATCGCCAGCACCAATCTCGACGGCAAGCTCACCTCCCTGCCCAGCCCCGTCATGGGCGGCTACACCTTCGAGGGCTGGTACACCGACGAGCTGGACGGTGACCGCATCACGACCAACACCGAGTTCACCTCGGATGGCACCATCTACGCCCACTGGCGTCCCATCGCAAAAGGCGGCTCTTCCGCCGCGTCCAAGCCCTCGCCGGACACGCCGACGGAGGACGAAGGCTTCTCCTTTCGAGCACACGCCGGGACATTTCTTGTCGCCGGGACGATGTTTTTCACACTTGTGGCACTCTACGCCAGATAAGGATGGTTTTCTATGACTCTGACCCACTCGCTCACCCTGCCCGCCGCCTGCCGCCCGCTCTCCCCCGCTGAGGCAGACGCCGTCCTCGGCGGCGCGGACACCGCCACCGACGAGGGCAGCTTTACCACCGTGCTGTCCAACATCGAAAAAGTCAGCAAGGTCTTCAACTATATGGCCCGCATCTTTTCCTCCACCAGCGCGATGCTCAACAACTTCATCACCATCTATAACACCGTGAAGCAGCTGAACGAGTTCATCTCAAACAATTTTTAATGCTTTGGTCCGCTCCGGCGCAAGGCCGGTCTATTAAAACACAGGAGGTCTTTTATGAAAAAGCGATTGCGTTTGTTGGCGTGGATGCTCACGCTGACCATGCTGTGCGAACTGCTGCCCTTCGGCGCTTTTGCACAGTCTGATGTCGGGCAGCAGCTCGCGCTTGCCGCTGCACAGAGCCTCGAGGAGGAAAATGGCGAGGCTACCATTATCGGCAAATGCGGCGATAATCTTCAGTGGTCTCTGTCCAGCGACGGTGTTCTGACCATTGATGGAACGGGAAAAATGTTTGATTATAATTCCGTTCCTCCCTACAATATTTCTCCCTGGTATCATAACACCAATATTACAACCCTTATTGTAAAAGAAGGCGTTACTAGTATTGGAGATTATGCATTTCTTGGTTGCTACAAAATTTCAAATATTTCCTTTCCAAACAGCCTTACTTCTATCGGATATAGTGCATTTGATCCTTGCTCCGGTCTAACCGAAATCACTCTTCCTGAAAATCTAATATATCTCGGAGGCTATTCCTTAACTAGCGGTAATTTTTCTTCTATTTCAATTCCGATAGGTATTACTTCTATTGAAAAGTATACATTTGCAAATTGTAAAAAATTAAAGAGTGTCTCACTGCCTGACACGCTCACATCTATTGGTGAAGGTACTTTCAATCAATGCACTTCACTTGACTCTTTTAACATTCCCAAAAATGTCGTTGATATTGGTCGTTATGCTTTCTGGAATTGCACCTCTCTTAAGCATATAGAAATCCCCTCTGGTATACCTCAAATCAACGAGGGCACCTTCGACAACTGCTCATCCCTCAAATCTATTTCTATTCCTTCTTCCGTTGTGTCGATTGGAGAATCTGCTTTTTATGGGTGTAATTCTCTTGAAGATGTTTATTTTTCTGGCACACAATCTCAATGGGAAAATATTTCCGTTGCTAACTATCAGAACACTGCTCTTGAAAACGCCACTATCCACTACCAGTCTACCGGGCCGGAAGATGAGAAGGAGTTTACTTTCGGACGGGATAATTTAAGTTTTTTAAATGCCGCTGATTACTATTTTCAAGGCGATGAACTAGAGTATTGGAACCGAAAGTATAACAAGAATTTCAACTTCGTTGACTATATTATTTCCCATCCTAGTCAGTATGCCTCCATGCACCTTTCCAGCGAAAAATTCAAACAGCTCACCAAAAATCTTTCACCATCTGCATCAGATTATTTTAAGAGCAAGGTCTATACTGGCGGAATATGGGGCGGTTCCTGTTTTGGTATGGTTACTGTCGCCGCTATTCGTTATATGAGTCCAAATCGACTTCCTGTCAGCCGGATTTCTTCAACGAGTCTAAGCAACTACTCTCCCAACTACGACCTTCCTTATCCTGTAGACAATTCTGAAATTGAAGACCTTATCAATTATTACTGGGCTTCACAGTTTCTGCCAACAGAATATAAGCTTTGGCTCACTTGTGCTTATAATTTTGCTCATGATTGTGATAGTGTTTTGGATGAGATTATCGCATCTCTTTCTAAAAAAGTCCCTGTAGTTGCTGCCCTTCCCGACCACTCTATCCTATTACTTGATATAAAGGAAGTTCATTCCGACTACTATGTATTAGGGGCTTATGACCCTAATGACACGACCGAACAGACTTTAATTCTATATACAGAACCCGATATAGCTGAAGATGGCGATGGACAGTTAAAAATCAAGTACCACGGCAAAACTTCCTTTATAAAGTATTACATTCTCTCCAGTGACCTTAATTTCTTAGACATTCGAAATTATTTCAGAACCAACATCGATAATGAAACTTCAACAGAATACAATGATGCCCACATAACTTTAACAGCTGACGGCAAGCACAATATTGCGCGTGGTAATCAATATTTTTACCGCGATGAAAATGGAAAACTTATTGAAAAAGACTCAAGCGTACGTGTCCTGTATCCCACTGGTTATTTGGACGATGGTTCTTCTCCTTCCACCGTTGAGCTTGTCTTCCCGAAGCCTTCTTCTTCGGAAGATTTCCGTGTAGAGCTTTCCTCCGATGAAGTCAACAACGCCAGCCTCCTCCTCAACGACACCCTCCTTTCCATCTCTACCAGCGGCCCGGTCGAGTTGACTTACAACGAAGCCGACCGCACCGTGGATGTGACTGCGGAGGCCCCCACCGACGTCAACCTGCTCATGACCAAGAACGATGTAAACGAGAGCTGGCCGTGGCACAGCTGGGCGCTGGACACCACCGGCACCACCACTCTCCACGCCGACCTCGACGACGACGGCCTGCATCTGAGCGGTGACGGCATCACCAACGCAAAATATGCGACCGAGAACGCCGACACCAAAAATATTGACAGCGGCACCATCTCTGTCCAGCCGGACGCAGACGGCATCACGACTGTCACCATCACCAACAAAAAATCCAGCTCCGGCGACTCCCTCGAGATCGTCACGCCCTCCGCTCCCACCACCGGAAATGCCATCACCATCACGAACGGCTTCGCTTACATCGATGACCCGGAGCAGCCCGTCAACAGCGCCGCTCTCGGCGATGTCATCACCATCGTGGCCAATGACCGCTCTTCCGAGGGAAAGACCTTCACCGGCTGGGTCGTGAACAGCGGTGATGTCACGCTGAACGACAGCTCTGCTTCCCCCACCTCCTTCACGATGGGCGACAAAGCAGTCTCCATTACGGCACAGTACAGCACCAACTCCACACCTACCCCCACCCCCGGCGGCGGTTCCTCCTCCGGCGGTGGCGGCGGCGGTGGTGGCGGCGGTGCCGCTGTTCTCATCGGCGTGGGCGCAGCAGCGGCCATCACGGCAGGCGTTATTATGATGTCCCCCGTTGACGTCAAGGGCCGCGTCGTGCTGGCCGACCAGGCCGCCGTGCCGGGCGCGAAGATCTCGCTCCTGCGCGAAGGCAAGGTCGTGGCGCAGACCACCGCCGACGAGAACGGCAGCTTTGCCCTCAAGGCAAAGCGCGGCAATTATGAGCTGACGGTGGCCTACACCGACGCCAACGGCCAGCTCATCCACAAGACCACCAACATCAAAGCCCCCGCAAAAGACCTCACAGTGACCTTCTAAGACCCTACAGACAGCAAAAGCCCCGCAGGACGTAAAAATCCTGCGGGGCTTTTCTGCGTCATCTCAGGGCTTCTCAGTACCGCTCCACGCCGTCCTTGGTGACGAGAGCGTAGACCAGCGGGGCTTCCTCGGGCTTTTCAGGGCCGTAGACGAGGCCGCTGCGGTACTCGGCGGCGGCAGCGTCGAACTTATCCGCCGCGCCGTAGAAGGTGGCGAGGCTCTCGCCCTTGTGCACGTAGTCGCCGCGCTTCTTGTGGAGGGTGATGCCGGCGGCGAAGTCCAGCGGGTCGCCCTTCTTCTGACGGCCTGCGCCCAGCAGAACGCTGGCAGAGCCGATCTTCTCGGCGTCGTTGGCGACGATGTAGCCGTCTTCCTCGGCCAGAAGCTCATAGCTGGCGGCGGGCTTCTCGAAGAGGCTGTAGTCGTCCAGAACGCGGGTATCGCCGCCCTGAGCCGCGAACATCTCCTTGCACTTTGCATAGGCAGAGCCGTCCGCGATGACAGCCTCGGCCATGGCGCGGCACTCGGCGGGGGACCCCTTATCGGCCAGCACCAGCATATTCGCAGCCAGCTGCAGGCAGACCTCGGTCAGGTCGGCGGGGCCGCGGCCCTTGAGCACGTCCATGCTCTCCATGACCTCAAGGCTGTTGCCGATGTTGTGGCCCAGCGGGGTGTCCATGTCGGTGATCATCGCAGCGACGCGGCGGCCATGATGGGTGCCGATGGAGACCATCAGCTTGGCCAGCTCGATGCTCTGGTCCACGGTCTTCATGAACGCACCGGTGCCGGTGGTGACGTCCAGCAGGATAGCGTCCGAGCCGGAGGCCAGCTTTTTGGACATGATGCTGGACGCGATGAGGGGGATGCAGCTGACGGTCGCGGTGACGTCGCGGAGGGCGTACATCTTCTTATCTGCCACGGCGATGCCCTCGCTCTGGCCGATGACCGACAGGCCGATCTTATTCACCTGTGCAAAGAACTCCTCCTGCGAGAGGGCAGTCTTTGTGCCGGGGACGCTCTCCATCTTGTCGATGGTGCCGCCGGTATGGCCGAGGCCGCGGCCGCTCATCTTGGCGATTTTGACGCCGCAGGCCGCGACGATGGGCGCGATGACCAGCGTGGTCTTGTCGCCCACGCCGCCGGTGGAGTGCTTGTCCACCTTGATGCCCGGGATGGGCGAAAGGTCTACCATGACGCCGCTGTGGGCCATCACATCGGTCAGCTCGGCAGTCTCCTCGTCGGTCATGCCGCGCAGATAAACTGCCATCATCCAGGCCGCCATCTGGTAATCGGCCACCTCTCCGCTGACGAAGCCGTTGACGATGGCTTCCAGCTCCTCGCGGCTGTGGGTGCCGCCGTCCCGCTTCTTGGCGATCAAATCGTAAATGCGCATAAGGTCACGCTCCTAAATAATATTCTCCGCCGACGGCCCGGGCCGCGCTGCCCCGCCTCCGGCAATCGTATGACATTGTAATTCAATTATAGCAAATTTTCCCGCAAAAGCAAGCGCCGTTTTGTGGAATCTGTTGAAAAAGAAGCAAAAAGGGCGCAGCCGCCCGGAAAAGCAGCTGCGCCCGGAAAATACGCTCGAATCAGCGGGAGCCCTTGTCGTAGGGGATGCCCTCGGCCTTGGGGGCCATGCTGTTCTTGGAGGTGAAGGCCAGAATGACCATGGATGCCACGAAGGGCATCATGTTATAGATGTTGCTGGACCAGTGGAGCTGTGCGAGGAAGGTGGAGTCGGCGATGTTGGCCAGACTCTTGAACACGGCAAAGAACATGGCTGCGCCGCAGATGTGGAAGGGCTTCCACTGACCAAAGATCATAACGGCCAGAGCAAGGAAGCCTGCACCGGCCACGCCGACCTCGAAGTTCCAGGTCTGGACGGGAGGCACGATATAGGCCAGACCGCCGATAGCACCCAGAGCGCCCGAGATGACGACACCGGCATAGCGCATCTTGTAGACGTTGATGCCCACAGAGTCCGCAGCCTGAGGATGCTCGCCGCAGGCGCGCAGACGCAGGCCGAAGCGGGTCTTGTACAGCACGATGTAGCTGATGATGAGCAGTGCGATGCCCAGCGGGACAAAGATGCTCAGCTCCAGACCGCCGATGCTGAACAGGAAGGGCTTGTTGGAGTAGTTCAGCTTGGCGCTGCCGCTGTCGCTGAAGTGCTTGGAGATGACCACAGCCACCGCCGTCGCCAGCAGGTTCAGGGCCGTGCCGCCGATGGTCTGGTCCGCTTTCAGATTGATGGACGCGAAGGCCAGCAGCAGGCTGTAGACCATGCCGGCGATAGCCGCCACCAGCACAGCGATGAGCACAGTGGCGAAAGCCGGCATGCTCGCGGGCAGCATGGTGAGGGTGAGGACACCCGCCACACCGCCGATGACCATGATGCCTTCCAGTGCGATGTTGATGATGCCGGAGTGCTCACTGAACATACCGCCCAGAGCGACCAGCATCAGCACGATGCCATACAGCAGAGTATACTTGATGAGAAGCAGCATATCACTTGCCCTCCTTCTTGGTTTCGGTCTTAGCAGGGGCAGGCTCTGCATTCACGTTGGTCTTGTCCGCATTCTTGAACAGCATGGAGTGGATCTTGCCACGGAACAGCATGGAGAATGCGCACAGGTAGATGATGATACCGCTGATCAGGTCGGAGATCTCGGTGGGGTAATACTTGGTGGACAGGAAAGAGCCGCCGACCGAGATGTGGGAGATGAAGATCGCGGAGAAGATGGTGCCGATGGGGTTGGAGCTTGCCAGCAGGGCCACAGAGATGCCGTTGAAGCCCATGGTCGGCAGGCTGGTGGAGTTCAGCGGGTTCCACTGAGAGACGTTGGACAGGTAGTAGAGGCCGGCGCCGAAGCCTGCCAGAGCGCCTGCAATGGCCATGGAGAGGATGATGTTCTTCTTCTCGTTGATGCCGGCGTAGCGGGCGGCGCTCTTGTTCAGGCCGACGGCCTTCAGCTCATAGCCAAAGGTGGTCTTGTTCAGGATGACCCAGATCAGAATGGCGACTGCCGCGGCGAGGAAGATCGCGATGGTGGTGCTGTTGGTCTGGAACATCTTGTTCAGGCCGAAGTCAGGGATGAGCGCCTTGGACAGCTCAGCGTTCTTGCCGAGGTTCAGGGTACGGGTGTTGCGCACGTCGTACATGGGGCCGGTGCCGTTCTGGTAGATAAGCTCATTGACCAGATACAAACCGATCCAGTTGAACATGATGGAGGTGATGACCTCGTTGATGTTGAAGTAAGCCTTGAAGAAGCCGGGGATAGCGCCCCAGATGCCGCCGAGGATGGTGGCGACGATCAGGCAGACATACCAGGGCATCTTGAGCATGATGGCACAGTAGAGTGCGCCGTAAGCGCCCAGCGTGTACTGACCGGCAGCACCGATGTTGAACAGGCCGGTCTTGAAGGCGAAGGCCACGGACAGACCGGTCATGATGAGGGGCGCCGCGTTGGCCAGCTCCTTGCCGACGCCGTAAGGAGCATCATGGAAGCCGCCCTTGAGGATGCGGACAAAGCCGTCGCCCCATGCGTGAGCCGGGTTGATGGCCAGCAGCACGAGAAAGCCCACAGCCATGCCGATGACGATGCACAGCAGCGCGGCCAGCACACTGGTGATGGAGTTGTTGAGGTTGCTGTGGGAAAGTTTTTTCTTGTTCATTTATTTGCTCTCCTTTCCCTGCTTGCGTGCGCCGGCCATGTAGAGGCCCAGCTCCTGCACAGTGGTGGTCTTGGGGTCGAACTCGCCCACGATCTCGCCCTCGTACATGACGAGGATGCGGTCGGACAGGTTCATGACCTCATCCAGCTCGAGGCTGACCAGCAGGACAGCTTTGCCCCTGTCGCGCTCGGCGACGATCTGGCTGTGGATGTATTCGATCGCGCCGACATCCAGGCCGCGGGTGGGCTGAACAGCCACCAGAAGCTTGGGGTCTTTGTCGATCTCGCGGGCGATGATGGCCTTCTGCTGGTTGCCGCCGGACATGCTGCGCACGATGGTGGAGCTGCCCTGACCGCTGCGGACGTCGTACTGAGCGATGAGCTTATCGGAGTACTCGCGGACTTTATCGGACTGGATGAAGCCGCCCTTCTGGAACTCGGGCTGCCAGTAGCGCTGGAGCACCATGTTGTTCTCGAGGCTGTAATCCAGCACCAGACCGTGCTTGTGGCGGTCTTCGGGGATGTGGCTCATGCCGTCCCTAGAGCGCTGGCGGATGCTCTCGCGGGTGATGTCCTTGCCGTCCAGCGTGATCTTGCCGCCCGACAGTTTTTCGAGACCGGTGAGTCCGTAAATGAACTCAGTCTGGCCGTTGCCCTCGATGCCCGCCAGACAGACGATCTCGCCTGCGCGGACCTGGAAGGTGACGTCCTTGACGGAGTCCTTCTTGCGCTGGTCGTTGTGGATGGTGACACCCTCCACGTCCAGCACGACATCGCCCGGGTGAGCGGGCTTTTTATCGACCTGAAGCTGGACGTCACGGCCGACCATCATGCGGGAAAGCTCTTCCTTGGTGGTGTCCTTGATGTCCACGGTACCCATATACTTGCCCTTGCGCAGGACGGTGCAGCGGTCGGCGACCGCCATGATCTCGTTGAGCTTGTGGGTAATAAAGAGGATGGACTTGCCCTCCTTCTTGAACCCGCGCATGATCTCCATCAGCTCGTCGATCTCCTGCGGGGTCAGCACAGCGGTGGGCTCGTCGAAGATGAGGATCTCATTGTCGCGGTAGAGCATCTTCAAAATCTCCACGCGCTGCTGCATACCGACCGAAATATCACTGATGAGCGCATCGGGGTCAACACGCAGGCCGTACTTCTCGCTCAGGGCCATGACCTTCTTGCGGGCCTCGGCCTTCTGCAAAAAGCCCAGCTTGTTGGGCTCCACGCCCAGAATGATGTTGTCCAGCACGCTGAAGCACTCCACCAGCTTGAAGTGCTGGTGGACCATGCCGATGCCAAGTGCGTTTGCATCGTTGGGGTTGCGGATGGCGACCTCCTTTCCGTTTTTGAGGATCTTACCCTCCTCCGGCTGATACAGGCCGAACAGCACGCTCATCAGGGTGCTTTTGCCTGCGCCGTTCTCGCCCAACAGGGCATGGACCTCACCTTTGCGCAGCTGCAGGGTAATGTCGTCGTTTGCCTTGATGCCCGGGAACTCCTTGGTGATATGGAGCATCTCGATCACAAAATCCTCTGCCAATCTGCTCACTCTCCTTTCGTGTCCAAGCGACACTTATACTATTCTAGTGCCCATTATACCGTATTTTTGCTGTTTTGCACACTTCTTTTTGAAAATTTAACGTTTTGCTATATCATAAGTATTACTTTTGTGCATTTTGACAGGCATTCCTTCATCGTCTTGAAAAAAGCACACAAAAAAGGCGGGACGCCCTTTGCAAAGCGCCCCGCCCGGGAAGTTTCTGATTACTGGATGTAGTTGACGGTGGTGAACTCGCTGACGGTGGGCTTGGTGCTGTCGTCAGAGCTGTTGTCCACAGTGATCTCGCCGCTCTTGATCTTGTTCTTCAGAGCCTCGTACTCGTCGGTGGTGAAGGTCTTGAAGTTCCAGCTGTCAGCATCGGTGGGCAGGCCGACGTAGTCGCCGTCCTCCAGACCGAAATTGCCGTTGGAAGCAGCGATGTTGCTCCAATCGCCCGCCTCGATGTCGGACAGAGCGGTGTTGACAGCCTCGGTCAGGCCCTTCATAGCGGAGGTGATGAAGGGGTTGTAAGCGAAGGAGCCGTCTGCCACGCCGTTGACACCGATGTAGTTCTGGTCAACGTCAACGCCGACGACATAGCCGTTGTTCTTCAGAGCAGCCTCAACAGCGGAGGTGTAGATGCCGCCGCCGCAGGCGAAGACGACCTGCGTGCCGTTGGAGTACCAGCCCTCCATACGGGAGGTGATGTTTGCGTCGCCGTAGAACTGGCCGCCGTAGAAGTAGTTGATGTCGATGTTGGTGCCCAGCTCCTGAGCAGCGGCGTCAGCGCCCTGCACATAGCCGTAGCCGTAACGGATGACAGCGGGGACAGCCATGCCGCCGAGGAAGCCCAGCTTGGTCTTGCCGTCCTTAACGACAGCGTAGCCGGCCAGATAACCTGCCTGCTCCTCCTTGAAGGTGATGCAGTAGCAGTTTGCGGGGATGGCGTCGGTGCCGATGTCGCCCTGGGTGACGTCGATGGCGATGAACTTGACATCGGGGTACTGGTCAGCAGCCCATGCCAGAGAAGCGCCGTACAGGTAGCCGACGCAGACGATGACATCAGCGCCGTCGTTGACAGCCTGACGGATCATGGTCTCGCGGTCCTCATCGGAAGCGTCAGCCTCGGGGATGTAGTACTGGCAGTCATCGCCCATGTAGCCGGAAACAGCGGTCCAGCAGGCCTGATTGAAGCTCTCATCGTCGATGGTGCCGGTGTCGCAGGTCAGAGCGACCTTCACGATCTTCTCGCCGCCCTCAGCGGTGGAAGCGGCTGCGCTGGTGGAAGCAGCTGCAGAGGAAGCAGTGGAAGAGGAAGAACCGCCGCAGGCAGTCAGAGCAGCGGCAGCAGCAGCGGCGCCAGCCACTGCCAGGAAGTTACGACGAGAAATCATCATAATGAAAACTCTCCTTTTATTTTATATAACCGCGTTTTGTTGACGAAATGTGCGCACTTGCACATTTACTGGCTCAAGTATAGCGGGAAGAAGCGGCAGATGCAAGCCTTTTCCGATTACAAAACATTTACAAATATTTTATCAAAATTGTAAAAAAATCATACTTATCCCGGAAAATCCGCTCCGCCCGGCCTTTTTCGCGCAGCTGTGTTCAGTCTTCCACGGCCTTGTTGCCTGCCACGTTGGAGGGACCGAAGCCGAAGGGCAGCAGCTCGTCCATGCTGCGCTCGATGAAATCGTCCGGGCTTTTTGCCATGATGACATTCAGCTCCGGGCCGCCGAACTCGAACAGCGCCTGACGGCAGACGCCGCAGGGCGAGGTGATCTGCTTGTTGACTTCGCCCCGGCGCGCACCCACCACGGCGATGTCGGTGAACCTGGTCACTCCCTCGGCCACAGCCTTGAACAGGGCCGTCCGCTCGGCGCAGCTGGTGGGGGTAAAGGCGGCATTCTCCACGTTGCAGCCGGTGAAGATGCGGCCATCCTCGGCGCGCAGGGCAGCGCCCACCATAAAGTCGCTGTAAGGCGTGTAAGCCCTCTCCCTGGCCGCAAGGGCCATCCGGATGAGCTCCTGCTTTTCTTCCAGAGTCAGTTTTGTCATGGTCAGTTCTCCTTTTTGCAATTTGTAGATATAGCGTTCTTCGTCCTGTGGGACGAAGCCAACGGATTCAAACATTTTCTGCGACTGGGTATTGAAGGAATAGATGTGCGCGAAGCACTCCGCCAAGCCCCTTTCCCGAGCCAGCTCCAGCATTTTTTCGATGACCTTCCGCCCGATGTGTTTATTCTGGTACTCCTTGCAGATGACGATGGCCAGCTCGCCGGTCGTCCGCAGGCTGACGTCACCACAAAGCACACCCCGATACTCGATATAAAACAGTTCCCCGTGTGTGTCCAGATAATGATACATCCGCTTCAGCAGTGGCAAATCATAAACGAAGTCCCTGTTATCTACCTGTTTGCAGAGCTGTGCATCCTGATACCACGCAAGTGCTGTATCGTAGGCCGGATAATACGGAACAAGCCGGATGTTCCCCTCCACAGAAATCGGACTGCGCACCATGTTCACCGTTTCTCTGTTCATCGGCCTCATTCCCTTCTGTGTCGTACATTCTTCTGTGTCGTGTATTTAAGTATAAATCATTCTTTTGAGAAGTGCAAGCAAAGCCGCCGCCTCTGCGTCGAAAAAGAGGGCCGCTGCAACCACAGCGGCCCTCTTTGATCCAAAAAGCTCTTAGTACTCCGCGCCCAGTGCGATCTTCATCATATCGGTGAAGCTCTTCTGGCGCTGCTCTGCGGTGGTGATCTCCGGGGAGACAAAGCTGTCGGAGATGGTCAGCAGGCAGGCGGCGTTCTTGCCCAGCACCTCGGCGTTGGCGAACAGAGCAAAGCTCTCCATCTCCACGCAGAGGCAGCCGCGCTCGTCGCGCAGCAGCTCCCAGTAGGTGGGCTTTGCGTCGGAGGGCTGACGATAGAAAACGTCGGAGGAGTGGATGTTGCCCTCGATGAGCTTGATGCCCTGCTTCTTGGCGGAGGCGCGCAGCTTGTCATTCAGCTCCTCACTGGGGAAGGTGATGTCGTGGTCGTTGCCGCTCTGGACGCGGGCATAGTTGGACTCACTGACCGCACCGGCAGCCAGCACGGTGTCGAACAGCTTGGCGTCGGCAGTGTAGCTGCCGGCGGAGCCGATGCGGATGATGTTGTCCACATCGTAGAACTTGAACAGCTCGTAGGAATAGATGCCGATGGAGGGCATCCCCATGCCGCTGCCCATCACGCTGATGGGACGGCCCTCGTAGGTGCCGGTAAAGCCCAGCATCCCGCGGACGCCCGTCACCTGACGGACATCCTTCAGGAAGGTGTCCGCAATGAACTTTGCGCGCAGGGGGTCGCCCGGCATCAGGACAGTCTTTGCGAAATCGCCCTTTTCGGCGCTGATGTGAGGAGTAGCCATAATAATTATCTCCTTTTTATGAATTTTATCTAGGCAGCGGAGTCCGCCGCCTTGCGTTACCCAAAAGCTTTTTTCATTCCGCTGAATGTCAGCCGACATGCCATAGCCTCCCCTTTTTAGGCAACGGCGACGACTGCCGCCAGCGGCGGAAACAGGGAGGAGCTGTTGGGGCAGCGGCCAGCAGGATGCAAGCGACAGCGAAGCAGACTCTGGGAGCCGCAACCCGGCCAGTAGCGCGCCGCAGGCGTGACGGAGAGGTTTATTTCTTCCCCGGGAATACGTTCTGCGGGGGAATGTACGAACCATTGAGACGTATCTCGAAGTGGCAGTGGTTGCCGGTGGAACGGCCCGTGCTGCCCAGATAGCCGATGAGCTGGCCCTGCTTGACGGTCTGGCCCGCGCTGACGGTCAGGGACAGGCAGTGTGCATACACAGAGCTGTATCCGCCGCCGTGGTTGATGATGACCGAGTAACCATAGCCCGTACCTGCACCGGCCTTGTTGTAACCCGCCTTTGCGACGGTGCCGCCTGCGGAGGCGTAGATGGGCGTACCGGCCGGGGCGCAGATGTCCACGCCCTTGTGGCGTCCGCCGTACCAGCGCGAGCAGTAGCGGTAGTTCGGCACAGGCCAGATGAACCGGCCGCTGCCGGTGATGTACTTGGTGCCGGAAGTCACCTTCTTGGTGCCTTCGACCACCTTCTTGTTCACCGGCTCCTTGATGACCTCGGTGGAAAGCACGCTCTGGTCCACAAGGATATTCTTGGTGTCGTAGACGTTCTGGAGGGTCACGCGGCGCAGACCGTTCTCGCCCTCCTGGAGCACCTTGGTGGTTCCCTTCGTATATTCGTTGGATTTTGTCGTCTCCGTGGAGAATGCGATCTCTTCCTCACGGGTCTCGATGCGGGTGATGCGCACCTCAAGGCCAGCCTCTTCTTTGGTGATGACGAGGTGGTCGCCCTCAAGGATGCTGGACGTCTCGCTCAGCGGCTCACCCTTGAACGCCGGGTTGAGGGCGCACAGCTCACGGAAGGTCAGGTCATTGTTATGTGCGATGGACCAGAGGGTGTCGCCCGCCTTGACGGTGTAGACCTTCTGGGCCTGCTTCACGCCCACCAGCTCCTGCCGGACAGTCTCAAAATCCTGCAAGCCTTCCTTGAAGTAGAGGCCGTCTTCCAGCGTGACCTGCTTGTTGAAGCCCACGCTCACATCGGGGCCGTTCTCTTCTTCCTCGTAGGGGTCGAGCATGGCGGCGAGGTAATCCCGCAGCGCGTTGCCGTCGCTGCACACCGCCGTCAACTCGCCGTCCAGATAAAGAGCCGTGCCTTCGCTGATCTGGTCGCCGGCGCTCTGGATGATGGCGTTTGCCATCTCGTTTTCGTCCATCATGTGGTGGGCGATGGCGAGGGTGTAGCTCGGCTCGATGGTCCACTCGGTCTTATCGGTGCCGGCGTAGCTGATACGCTCCATCACGTCCTCGCGGGCCGTGTTGAAGACGTCCTCATTCGCCACATAGCCCACGGTTTCGCCGTTGACTCGGACGGCCAGTGCATAAGGCTGGTGGATGACATATTGGAACACTGCCGCGCCCAGCGCCAGTGCGCAGATGGGCAGGGCATACATCGCCATGCGGGGCAGCAGACTGAGGTTGCGGCGGACGCCGTTTTTGAAGTAGTGGACGCTGGCCTCAAATGCTGCACCGAAGCCCTGCTCCCTGCGGATGCGGTGGGCATGGATGAGAAGGGACACGGTGCCCTTCGCAAACAGCACGATGGGGCCAAACAGGTCTTTGGCCACCTGTGCTGCGCCGGGGAACGCCGTCTCCGCCAGAGCCTTTGCAAAGCGGCGGATGCCTCCAGCAGCCCAGAGAGCGGCGTACTTGACGGCACGTCCCACCCGCACGGCAGCATACTCCGCGCCAAAGCCCAGTGCGTAGAGCACTGCGCCAACGCGCAATACCAGCTTCGACGAGCGCAGCTTCCGGGAGACATTGTCCAGCCGGTGTCTGCGGCGGCGATACCGCCGGTGGCGGCGCAGCAGATGGACGCACTGGAGCTGCGCCCAAAGCGAGCGCAGCTTTGCGCGGAAGCCGGTGTGCCGCGGCACACCGGCTGGCTCGTCCTGCCGCGTTTCAGTTGTTTTATCTTCCAGCAAAAAGGATGCTCCTTCCTGTATCTTCAGGAGATTCTGATTTGTCTCTTTTCTCTGTTATCGACACGCTGCCGCATCAGGACAGCTTTTTTGACAAGAATAGCTCTATTTATTATACACCCTGCCAGCGCCGAAACAAGCATTGACACAGAATTTGGGCTTAGCTTTCACTTACTTTTCACGAAATACACAAATTCAGTCAAAAAGGGCTGCCATATCCTCCGGCAGCGGGCTTTCCACCGTCACCGGCCTCAGGGTCGTCTCGTCCACCGGCACTTCGATGCGGATGCCGTCCGGCATCCGCTCGCAGCGCGGCACCCAGAACGTCTGTTTTGCGCAGTGGAGCGCCTGCCGCCCGATGCGCGCCCGGCTCCCGCCGTAGAGGTCATCTCCGGCCAGCGGGTGGCCGATGGATGCAAAATGTACCCGTATCTGGTGGGTCCGGCCCGTCACCGGGACGCAGGCCGCGAGGCTCAGGCCGTTTTCGGCTTTCAATATGGTATATTCCGTCCGGCTGGGTTTGCCGTCGGGGGTGACGCACCGCCCGATGATGCTCTCCCCCTGCCGCCCGATGGGGGCGTCGATGACGCCCGGCCCGAGGGGAAGTTCTCCTTCTGCAACGGCGTAGTAGAGCTTCTCCACCCGCTGAGCCAGCAGCGGGGCGGCGTAGCCATTCCGGGCCGCCAGCACGAGGCCGCTGGTGTCCTTGTCGATGCGGTTCACCGGGCGGAAAACGGGGCTTCTGCCCTGACGCAGCGCCCAGGCCGCATAGCCGTTCGCCAGCGTATCCAGCGGGTAATTCAGGGTAGGATGCACTGCGAGATGGGGCGGCTTTTCCACCACGAGGGCAAAAGCGTCCTCGTAGACCACATCCACCGGGATGTCGTCCTGCGGCGCAACGCCCTCCCCCTCCGGCGGCAGTTCAAAGGAGATGACCTGCCCGGCCTCCACCCGGCGGTTGGCCAGGACGGGGGTGCCGTCGGCAAAAAAGCCGCTGCCCCGGAATTTCACGGCCCGGGACAGGTCGGTGGAGACGCTGCACCTGCGCAGAAAACCGCGCAGCAGCATCCCGTCCGCCTCGGGCGGGACTTTGAAATAAAGCTTCATCTTCCCACCTCCGGCGCGGGCAACATATAAGATAAGTATAGCAAAATTCTCTTTCTCTTGCAAATCTTGTTTTTTTATGGTATCATGAGGAGCGGAAAACGAGTGGAACATACGGCGGCGGGGCGGCTTTGACCGCTCTGAGGAAAGTCCGGGCCTCACAGAGCACGGTAACTGCTAACGGCAGCCGAGGGTGACCTCAGGGAAAGTGCAACAGAAAGGAAACCGCCGCAGCAATGCGGTAAGGATGAAAGGGCGAGGTAAGAGCTCACCAGCGCATGGGTGACTATGCGGCTTTGTAAACCCTACCGGAAGCAACGCCTATATGGGACGTACAGCGCTGCTCGCGTGTCCCGAAGGCGGCACGAACCTGTCAGCAATGGCAGGTCTAGACAGATCGTCGTTTAATACAGAACCCGGCTTACGGTCTATCTCGTTTTCCATCTTTTGTTTTCAGCGCTGTCTGCGGTGTGCAGGCAGCGTTTTTTCGTTTCTTTAACCACACTGTCACTTTTCGTTTGGGCCGGTTTGTGGTATACTGAACAAAACCCCGCAGCGCACGTCTCCGCCGGGGCCTTAATCCAACAGACAGGATGTGAAATCCTCCGATGAAAGATGGTTTTTTGAAAGCAGCCGCCCTCTCGCCCTCGCTGCGGGTGGCCGACTGCAATTATAACGCTTCCCAGATCGTATCTCAGCTACAGGACGCTGCGGCCCGCGGCGTCAGGCTGGCGGTGTTCCCCGAGTTCTGCCTCACCGGCTACACCTGCGGCGATCTGTTCTTGCAGCGCACGTTGCAGCAGGGCGCGCTGGACGCTTTGCAGACCGTGCTGGACGCCAGCCGGGAGCTGGACGTCGTGGCCCTCGTGGGCCTGCCGCTGCTGGTGCGGGGCAAGCTGTACAACTGCGCCGCCGTCCTCTGCGGCGGGCGTCTGCTGGGCCTTGTCCCCAAGACCTACCTGCCCAACTACGGCGAGTTCTACGAAAAGCGCCAGTTCACCCCGGGCAGCACCGAGGTGGAAAATGTGACGGTCTGCGGGCAGGAGGTGCCTTTCGGTACGTCCCTGCTCTTCCGCTGCCGCCAGATGCCCAGCTTCGTTCTGGGCGTGGAGATCTGCGAAGACCTGTGGAGCGCTCTGCCCCCCTCTACCTTCCACACGCTGGCCGGTGCCACCGTCATTGCGAACCTTTCAGCCAGCGATGAGACGGTCGGCAAGGCCGAGTACCGCCGGACGCTGGTGTCGAACCAGTCCGCCCGCCTGCTCTGCGGCTACCTGTACGCTTCTGCCGGCCACGGCGAGAGCACACAGGACATGGTCTTCGCCGGCCACGACCTCATCGCCGAGAACGGCGCCATCCTCGCCGAGACGTCTCCCTTCGAGGGCGGCTGGGCTGAGACGGAGCTGGACTGCCAGCGGATGGAGTCGGAGCGGGCACGCAACACCAGCTTCGAGCCCAGCGCCGAGGGGTATCTGACCGTCGATTTCGACCTCGCCCTCACCGAGACGGAGCTCTCCCGCTGGGTAGACCCCACGCCCTTCATCCCCCACGACGAGCGCCGCCGGGCCGAGCGCTGTGAGCTGATCCTGAAAATGCAGGCCGACGGCCTCGCCAAGCGCCTCGAGCATGCCCACGCCAGGACGGCGGTCATCGGCATCTCGGGCGGTCTGGACAGCTGCCTCGCTCTGCTGGCGGCCGTCCGCGCCATGAAGCAGCTGGGCCGCCCCACCAGCGATGTGCTGGCCGTGACCATGCCCTGCTTCGGCACCACCCACCGCACCCGCAGCAATGCGGAGATCTTATGCGACGAGCTGGCCGTCAGCTTTACCGAGATCGACATCGCCAACACCGTCCACAGCCACTTCAGGGACATCGGCCAGGACGAGAGCGTGCTGGACGTCACCTTTGAGAACGGACAGGCCCGTGTGCGCACCCTCGAGCTGATGGACACCGCCAACCGCACCGGCGGCCTCGTCGTCGGCACCGGCGACCTCTCCGAGCTGGCGCTGGGCTGGGCCACCTACAACGGCGACCACATGAGCATGTACGGCGTCAACGCCGGTGTCCCCAAGACGCTGGTGCGCCACCTCGTCCAGTATGAGGCCGACATTGCCGCCTCCGCCGAGCTGCGCCGGGTGCTGCTGGACATCCTCGACACCCCCGTCTCTCCGGAGCTGCTGCCTGCCAAGGACGGCGAGATCTCTCAGAAGACGGAAGACCTCGTGGGTCCCTATGAGCTGCACGACTTCTACCTTTATTATGTTCTCCGCTTCGGCTTCGGCCCGTCGAAGATATTCCGGCTGGCGAAAGCGGCCTTCGCAGGCCGGGCCGAGTACCCGGACGAAGTGCTCTACAAGTGGCTGCGCAACTTCTACTGGCGGTTCTTCGCCCAGCAGTTCAAGCGCAGCTGCCTGCCCGACGGCCCCAAGGTGGGCAGCGTCACCCTCTCGCCCCGGGGCGACTGGCGGATGCCCAGCGACGCAGCCGCCGCGCTCTGGCTGGCCGAGCTGGAGCAGATCCCGCTCAAAGGATGATTTTTTATGAAACAACACAAAAAACTGCTGATAAATCTGGTCTTTGCTGCCGTCATTCTGGCCGCAGCCGCCGTGCTGCTGCTGGTGCGGAAAGCAAACCAGACCGGTGCGCCGCTCTGCGCAGAGCTCATCTACGGCGACAGCAACACCAGGCTTACCTTTCCTCTCGAAAAAGACGCCGATTACGCTGTGGACACCGGCTACCTCACCGTCCACATCCGGATCCAGGACGGCGCGGCCCGCTTTGTGGATTCGCCCTGCCCTGACCACATCTGCGAATCCTTCGGCTGGCTCAGCGAGGAAGACCAGACGGCCACCTGCCTGCCCGCCCGGGCTGTGCTGAGCATCATCCCCACCACATGACGGCATACACATCCAAAGGAGTGAACGCCTATGTTTGACGAAAACGAGCATATCCATCCCCAGAATAACGACGAAGGCCCCCGGCACATCCACCGGGGCATCAATCGCAGCGAGCCTGACGAGGTGGAGGTAGACAGCGCCGATTTCTTCTCGCCGGAGCCTCCCCGCCCCAAAGCGCCGCCGAAACCGGCACCGACGCCGCCGTCTGAGCCGCCGGAGCCTCCGGTGCCGCCCCGCAGACAGTGGGAGCCGCCGCACCCCAGCGAGCCCGCCCCCGCTGACGACAAACTTCCGAAAGGAGGAATGGTTTTGCTGGTACTGCAGGCCATCCTGAGCCTTGCCGCGCTGGTGCAGCTCTGGCGCACCCAGATGCTGCCGGTGCTCTACCTCGTTATCATCACCGCGCTTCTGGTGCTGCTCTGGCTGCTGGTGCGCAAGTGCCTCGCCTCCCGCAGCGGTGCCGTCGTGGCCCGGGTGCTGTCCGTCCTGCTCTGCGCCGCGCTGGCCGTGGGCTGTGTCTGGGCGCAGCAGGGTCTGACCGCACTGGACAGCATGACTTCCGGCCTGCTCACCGGCGCAGAGGCGAATAAGATCACGAAAGAGCCGTTCGTCGTCTACCTCAGCGGCGTGGACAACCGCGGCGAGCTGACCGAAAAGGCCCGCAGCGACGTGAACATCCTCGCCGTGGTCAACCCCACCACCAAGCAGGCGGCCCTCATCAACACCCCGCGCGACTACTATGTTGACCTCGCAGGCACCGACAGCAAGGACAAGCTGACCCACGCCGGCCTCTACGGCGTCGAGACCAGCATGGCCACGCTGGGCAACCTCTACGGCGTGGATGTGGAGCACTACCTCCGCATCAATTTTGCGGGCTTCATCAACATCATCGACGCCATCGGCGGCGTGGACGTCTACTCCGACCAGGCCTTCACCTCGGTGGGCAGCCCCGGCTACTACGACCCCACCACCTTCGCCGAGGGCTGGAACCATCTGGACGGCAAGTCCGCTCTGGCTTTTGCCCGTGAGCGCCACGCCTTCAAGACCGGCGACATCCAGCGCGGCATCAACCAGATGAAAGTCATCGACGCGATGGCCAACAAGCTCAAATCCCCGGCCCTGCTCATGGGCTTCTCCAAGCTGATGGACGCCGCCGCCGACTGCTTCGTCACCAGCCTCTCGCAGGAACAGATCTCTGCGCTGGTCCGGATGCAGCTGGGCGACCTTGCCAACTGGGACATCCAGAGCTACACCGTCACCGGCTCGGGCGCGAAGAGCACCAAGTGCTACTCCGCCAAGGGCCAGAGCCTCTACGTCATGAAGCCGGATGAGAACTCGGTCAACGAGGCCAAGGCCCTCATCGCAGCGGTTCTGGGCGGCGAGGACAAGCTCACCAGCACCAGCCAGACCCCCGAGAAGACCGACGTCTTCACGCCGACCGCCGACCCCAACGCCGGTGCATCCATCCCGGAGGAATCTCCCGACAGCGTGATCGCAGAAGAGCCCGCCGGGAGCGAAGCCCCGGCGGAAGAGGCCCCCGCTGACAGCCAGCCCGCCGAGGGCGACGCCTCCGGTGAGCCCAGCGCTTCCACCGAGGTCCCTGCAGACGGCAGCGAAGAAGCCCCGGCAGACTCCACCGAGTCGCCGTCCTTCAGTATGCCGACTCAGGAGCAGGTGGAGCAGGCGGCTTCCTCCCTGCATCAGGCCGCTTCCACCGTGCTGGACGCCCTGTTCGGCTCCGGCAGCGGCGACGCTTCCAGCGCTGAAAATGATGCAGCATAAATAGAATTGCAAAAGAAAAAGGACTGCTCACGCAGTCCTTTTTCTTTTGCCTGTTTAAGCTAAAATGTCGCCCAGCACGCTCTGGCCGTCCAGCGTGGAGGCATCCACGCCCAGATAGTCGCAGATGGTCTGTGCGATGGTGCCGAAGCAGAGCCTGGTGCCGAGGTCAACGCCCGGCTTGACGCCCTTGCCGCAGATGAGATACGGCACATACTCGCGGGTGTGGTCGGTGGTCTTGGTGTAGGAGGGGTCACAGCCGTGGTCGGCCGTGACCATCAGGATGTCGCCCTCCCGCATCCCGGGGATGAAGTCGGCAACGAACTTGTCGAACTCGGTGGCAGCGGCGGCGTAGCCTGCCACGTCGCGGCGGTGGCCGTAGAGCATATCGAAATCGACGAGGTTCACGAAGGCCAGACCCTCGAAGTCGCGGGTCTGCAAAGCCTTGGTGAAAGCGATGCCGTTGATGTTGCCGGTGGTCTTGATTTTTTCCGTCACGCCCTCGCCGTCGAAGATGTCGAAAATTTTGCCCACGGCAATGACGTCTCTGCCCGCGTCCTTGAGCAGATCCAGCATGGTCTTGCGGGGCGGCTTGAGGCTCAGGTCGTGGCGGTTGGTGGTGCGGTAGAAGGTGTCGGCGGTGCGGCCGAGGAAGGGGCGGGCGATGACGCGGCCCACGCCGTACTCGCCCTTCAGCATCTCGCGGGCGATCTCGCAATAGCGGTACAGCTCATGCACCGGCACCAGCTCCTCGTTGGCGGCCACCTGAAACACGCTGTCGGCGCTGGTATAGACGATGAGGGCATTCTCCTTCATGGCCTGCTCGCCGTAGTCCTTCAGCACCTGCGTGCCGGAGTAGGGCTTGTTGCAGAGGACCTTGTGGCCGGTCTTTTCCTCGAACTCGTGGATGAGCTCATCCGGGAAGCCGTCCGGGAAGGTGGGCAGGGGTCTCGGGCTGACGACACCGGCGATCTCCCAGTGGCCGATGGTGGTATCCTTGCCCATGCTCTGCTCCTGCAGGCGGGCGAAGGAGCCGATGGGGGCGGCATCCTTCTCGCCGGCGGTCACGCCGTCGATGTTGAACAGGCCGAGCTTTTTCAGGTTGGGGCAGTTGAAGCTGGGGTGCTTGGCGATGGCGCCGAGGGTGTTGGTCCCCTCATCGCCAAAGGCGGCGGCATCCGGCTCTGCGCCGATGCCGAAGCTGTCCAGGACGATCAGAAAAACGCGCTTTTCCATTACGCTTTCACTCCGTTTCTATTATTTTGCGCTCCCCTCTGTCCCTTCGGGGCAGAAGTGAGACTTTTGCTTAGTCCTATTATAGGCGATGGACGCACTTTTCGCAAGCTTTTTATCGCTTCGGCATCTATCACGAAAATTTAAGGTTTTCTTTGCCGAATTTTTTCTTGCTCTCTTGTACACAAGCGGTTATAATATAGGATGGTAAGGTTTTCAAACACCCCTGACCGGGCCGATGTCCGGCCAGCGGCCGCAGGGCATATCTGGCACCTGCGCGCCCATCATAGAGGAAAAAAGAGACTGTTAGAGGTATATTTATGAGAAAAACGAAGATCATCTGCACCCTTGGCCCTTCTACCGATAAGGACGGCGTCCTGCGCGAGCTGGTCGCCAGCGGCATGAACGTGGCCCGCTTCAACTTTTCCCACGGCTCCTACGAGGAGCACAAGGGCCGTCTGGACCTGCTGAAGGCTGTCCGCGCTGAGCTGAACAAGCCCGTTGCTGCCCTGCTGGACACCAAAGGCCCCGAGATCCGCCTGAAGGAGTTCAAGAACGGCGTTGAGATGCTGGAAGCCGGCCAGACCTTCACCCTGACCACCCGCGAGGTGGAGGGCACCAAGGAGATCTGCTCCATCACCTACAAGGACCTGCCCCAGGACGTCCACGAGGGCGGCACCATCATGCTGGACGACGGCCTCATCAAGCTGGCCATCAAGAGCGTCACGGACACCGACATCGTCTGCGAAGTGCTCAACAGCGGCAAGATCAAGACCAAGAAGGGCGTCAATGTCCCCGGCGTCCACCTGTCCATGCCCTACCTGAGCCAGCGCGACCGGGATGACATCATCTTCGGTGTCCAGCAGGGCTTCGACTTCATCGCCGCCTCCTTCGTGCGCACCGCACAGGACGTCTACGACATCCGCAACCTGCTGAACGAGTACGACTCCAACATCCGCATCATCGCCAAGATCGAGAACCGCGAGGGCGTCAATAACATCGACAGCATCCTGTCCGCTGCCGACGCCGTCATGGTCGCCCGCGGCGATCTGGGCGTCGAGATCGACTTCACCGAGCTGCCCGGCATCCAGAAGAGCGTCATCGACCGCTCCTTCTCCTTCGGCAAGCCCATCGTCACCGCTACCCAGATGCTGGACAGCATGATCGTCAACCCCCGCCCCACCCGCGCCGAGATCTCCGACGTGGCAAACGCCATCTACGACGGCACTTCCGCTATCATGCTCTCCGGCGAGACCGCCGCGGGCGCATACCCTGTTGAGGCCCTCAAGACCATGTCCGCCATCGCAGAGCGCACCGAGAACGAGGTCCACTACCGCGACAACCGCCTGACCGATACCACCGGCCAGATCAGCGTCAGCGACGCTACCGCACACGCTGCCTGCCTGACCGCAAAGGACGTCAACGCCTCTGCCATCGTCACCGTGTCCGAGTCCGGCAACACTGCCCGCCTGCTGAGCAAGTACCGCCCCTCTCAGCCCATCATCGCCTGCGTCATGGACGAGCAGGTCCAGCGCCAGCTGTCCGTCTCCTGGGGCATCACCCCGCTCATGATGGACCTCGCCACCAGCACCGATGAGCTCATCGAGAAGTCCACCGCTCTGGCCAAAGAGCACGGCTACCTGCACGACGGTGAGCTGGCTGTCGTGACCGCCGGCGTCCCCGTGGGCGTCTCCGGCACCACCAACATGATCAAGATCCACATGATCGGCAACTGTCTGGCTACCGGCGTTGGCGTCGGCCCCGAGGGCGCTGCTCTGGCCAACGCCACCGGCAAGGCCTGCGTCTGCCGCACCATCGAGGAGATCCGCGCAAAGTTCAAGCCCGGCATGGTCCTGGTCGTCCCCTCCACCTCCAACGAGATGCTGAGCTACGTCCGTGACGCCGCCGCTCTGGTGGTCGAGGAAGCCGGCCTGAACAGCCACGCCGCCATCGCCGGCAAGGCCCTGCTCAAGCCCACCATCGTGGGCGCCGTCGGCGCTACCGCCCACATCCGCGACGGTCTGATGGTCGCTGTGGACTGCGCACACGGCAGCGTCCAGCGCCTGCAGGCCTGATCTCGGGAGGCACAGCATGGAGCGCATTGCAAGTTTCTGTGTAGACCACACCAGGCTCGACCGCGGCATCTACCTGAGCCGTCAGGACGGCGATGTTCTGACCTGGGACATCCGGATGAAGAAGCCGAACCACGGCGATTATCTCTCCACCGGCGCAGCCCACACGCTGGAGCACCTCTTCGCCACTTACGCCCGCAACAGCGAGTATAAGGACGGCGTCATCTACGTCGGCCCCATGGGCTGCCGCACCGGCTTTTATCTGCTGACCCGGGGCCTGACCCCCGCCGAGGCGCTGAGCCTGACGGTGGAGTCCTTCCGCTTCATGGCTGCGTTTGAGGGCGATGTCCCCGGCGCAAGCGAGGTAGAGTGCGGCAACTACCGCGACATGGACCTGCCCGCCGCAAAGGCTGAGGCTGCCGCCATGCTGCCCGTGCTCGAGGCACTGACCGCCGACGAGCTGCATTATTGATCTCCTGATAAAGTAATGACCGGTACTGCTGCATTGCAGCAGTACCGGTCATTTTCATTTATACTTCCCCGATGACCGGGAGCAGGTCTTCGAGCTTATTGAAATAATTGACGATGGTGACCACATTGTTGACGATGGAGCTGCCTGCCGAGAAGATACGCGCCACATAGTTCAGCACCCGGCCAATGTCCTGAAACATCTGCCATGCCGTGGTCTCGCCGCCGCAGAGCAGCACCATTTCGTCGTCCCCGATGGATGTATACTGGGCGGGCATCTGCATCTGATGATTCCTCATAGTATCCTTTCCTTTCCGCTGGTGAGAAGTTTTTTTGTTCCTCGTTCAGAGTCAGCGCCCTCGGGGCCTGTCCTCGATTCCATCCTACCAGATACGAAAGGCAAAGGATGTCAGAGTGTGGGAAGACAGCAAAAAACACAAGGGCCCGGGGTGTTTCCACTCCGGGCCCTTGTGCCATTTTTATTTCGAGGAATAGATAATATCGTTTTATCGCTGGGCTTGTGTCAGCTTATGTGCAATTAGCCCTGAGCATCAGCAGCAACAGCCTTGCAGGTGACAACGAACATGACGTAATTTTTTGCAGCCTTGCCGGTGCCGATGGTGAACTCCTTCGTGCTCAGCTCGAACTTATTGCCAGCCTTGATATTGTCACTCTTGCCATTGACCTTGACATCGGCGCTGTTGACAGCGCCAGCGGTGTTGATCTTTGCGCTCTGGTTCTCGATGGTAATCAGCTCTTTGGCGATCTTCTGAGCCTTAGTAGTCTTATTCAGATCCTTGGTCTCAACGTAGGTGTACCAGACATACTTATCGCCGTTATCCTTGCTCAGTGCAGTCTTGACGTCATTCTTCAGAGTGGCATCAGCCTTGAGACTGCCGTCATCGGCCTTAGCAGCCTGGACTGCCTTGTTTGCCAGATTGTCATCGACTGCCTTGACGGTAGCCTTGTCGTTAGCGGCCTTCAGCATACCCTCCAGCTCGTCAGCCACCCGACGAGAAGAGATGCTTGCGCAGCCGGTCAGCATGGACACAGCCATAACACCAGCGAGGACGACGGCCAGAAGTTTCTTTGCCATTTTCATGATTTTTGCCTCCATAAATAAAAATGAATTATACAGGCAGGCCATCCATTTCCGGCTGTCGGCCTGTGTTATCATTATACCCCACCCATTATTTTTGTCAATATCTTCTTGGCATTTTTATCACCTTTACAAATTCTTCTCTTTTCTGTCGTGCATTTTCCACAAATTCACGGAGCCCTCTCAGTCTCGCTTCGCTCGACAGCTCCCCCAGAGGGGGAGCCTTTGGCAGGCCGGTTCACTTCCTACTGCCTGACTGAGGCCCGATATGGCGCAAAAGGGCGGGCCTTGCTTACGGGGACAGCGGCTTCTGGACAACGCTCCTTGTCAAGCTGTCGCTGGACTAGACAGCGGAGCACTGCTGTTTCTGAGATATTGTGCTTCGCTCGTCCAGACGAAAGCTGACCGACATGCCAAGGGCTCCCCCTTTGGGGGAGCTGGCGGGCGCAAGCCCGACTGAGAGGGCAAGGATGCTGCCAAACAGCTCTGCGCAGCGATCGTATCGCTCCGACAACGAGCCTGCCTATCGCTGCGCGGCGGCTCTCGGGAGACAGGCTTGCCCTCTCCGTCACGCCTGTGGCGTGCCACCTCTCCCAAAGGGAGAGGCTTTGGCATTCCGCATCGCTTCCTGTATCTTTTTGTCGAAGTTTATGGTATACTTATTTTGCGGCCTTGCCCGCCCATTTTATTTGGGAGGGAGGTGAAAGCAATGAGCTCTATTCTATCTTTTGTTCTGTCTGTCGGAGCAAATGTAACGTCGTATTACATCTGCAAGTGGCTTGACGGATGGTTCACGGGCCGTAAGCACTAAAAAAGAAGACCCCCTTTCGGAGTTGCAGCTCCGGGAGGGGGTTTTCTTTCGCTTTGGTGAGAGCAATGAACTACATTGCTTCTATCTTTTGTACTTTTATTATATGCCATTCCCCGCAAAAGTCAAGCGCTGCACAGAAAGTTTACAGAGCCGGACGCACAGAGGGCAGGCCCGTCTTAGTACAACCTCTCAGTCTCACTCCGTTCGACAGCTCCCCTAGTAGGGGAGCCTCTGGCGAAGAGGCGAAGCTTTACGGACTGCCAAGGCCTCCCCTCGCTAGGGGAGGTGGCATCGCGTCAGCGATGACGGAGAGGGCAAGCCCGTCTCCCGGGAGCCGCCATGCAGCGATGGGCAGGCTCTTTGTCAGAGCGATGCTATCGCTGCGCCTGCTCTTCTTCGTCAGCGTCCTTGCCCTCTCAGTCACCTTCGGTGACAGCTCCCCCAAAG
>OHCU01000325.1_pt1 | contig 23659 bp, 18 predicted proteins | sample 1566861 | NCBI WGS metagenome assembly OHCU01 (sample SAMEA3879521, study PRJEB24766) | human gut metagenome | biome: human-associated habitat; feature: feces | place: USA | collected 1985/1987
TTGCCCTCTCCGTCATTGCTTCGCAATGCCACCTCTCCCAAAGGGAGAGGCTTTGGCAGGCCGGAAGGCGCAAAAAAACCTTTCGGAGATTGCTGCTCCGAGAGGGGCGGGGTATCTGGCCAACTGACATTTTTCAATCGTTGATACGTTCAAATATTCACTTGGCCAAGATGACCAAGTGAGCAGGGCTGACCAACTGACTCACTTGGTCAATCACAGTCACTTGGCCATACTGACCAACTGACAAAATACAACGTAGATATATTATTAAATGGTCACTTGGTCATTTGTTTTACTACAGTATCCCAGAAACGTGAACCAGCCTCGAGTACCGTTTTTCTGATTGAACTGTTGCTTTTTTATCTCGCCGCTTTTCGCCAGCTCGCTATATGCGCGGTTATATGTTTTCTCACTGCACCCCATCTCCTTCATCACCTCTGCCCTCAGCTGGGTGCTGGGCATACTCCCCAGCTTGCTCTCGGCCAGCACGTTGAGGATGGCCTGCGCGGTATCCTCTTTCGTCTGGGCGGTGCGGACGCGGCGCTCCTCCACGAAGTCGGCGTCCTTCTTGTCGGTGCGGCTGTCAAAGACGGCCACGGCTGTCTTCACGCCCTCCACCTGCGCCTGCTCGATGTGGAGCAGGGCCGTCCGGGCCGGGGCGGAGTAGCTGCTCTTCTCGTGGCTGAGGTAGAGCTTTTCGCTGTTCTTGTCGCGGCCCATCATGAGGACGCTGCGGGCGATGTCCCAGATGTCGGAGCTGTCGGCCAGACGGGCGCGGCCCGAGACGTTGGTGCGCTTGTTGGTGTGCATCGAGATGAGGGCCGCGCAGCCGTGCTTTGCGCAGAGGGCCTTGAGGGGCAGCAGGGCGCTGCGCATCTGGTTGCGGCTGGCCATCTCCACCCCCGCAGGCAGAAAGCTCTGCAGCGGGTCGATGATGACGAGGGCGGGCGCGGCCTTCCCCACGTACTTTGCAAAGCTGGTGTCCGGGATGCAGAGCGGGCTGCCGGTGCGGGCAAAGTAGGCGTCGCTGGTGACCACCATCACCCGGCTCATGTCGGCCCCTGCCGCCGTCAGGCGGGCTTTGAGCACCTTGCCGGGGTCGTCCTCGCCGGAAAAAATGAGGACGCTGCCGGTCTTCTCCGGCGGCTGGGGGAAGAAGCCGGAGGTCCGGCCCGCCGTGACATACGCAATGAGCTGGGCCTGCCAGATGCCCTTGCCGGTGCCGCCGTCGGCACCCAGAAGCGACACCTCCCCCATGGGCAGCAGCCCATCCACCAGCCAGCTCACGTTCTGGATGGGGACGTTCTCGAGGCAGTCGGGGGTGAAGCTGAGGGGCGCGGCGCGGCGGCGGTCCCGGAAGCGCGCCCGGGCCGCGTCGGCCTTTTCCCGGTAGGCGGCGTAGTCCTCGGCGATGCGGCTCTGGAACTCCTCCCGGCCCACCGCTTCCAGCTCGCTCCTGCCATCGGTCAGCCAGCGCTCCATCCGGAAGGTCAGGCCCTGCCAGAAGCCCAGCTCCTTCGCCCTCGCCTCCACCAGCTCGGAGCGGCTAAGGACGTCCTCGGGGCGGTTTTGCCCGGCGAACCAGTAGGTCAGCCGGGAGAACAGCTCCTCTTCGGTGCGCACCGTGCCGAGGTAGGCCACGAAGTCGTCGTAGCTGCCCGGGGTGCGGTCGGTCATGTTTTTCTGCATAAAAGCTCCTTTCGTAGGTTGTTTTGTTGCTTTCATTATAACCACGAAAGGTTGTGCAGTCAACGCAAGCTTTCCGCGTATTTTGGCGCAGAAAAAGAGAAAAACCCCCTCGGGGCGGCTGCTCCGAAGGGGTAAAATTTAACCATGGCAGATGGAAAGCAGGAAGCGATAGGTAGAGCCGTCCGCGCGGGTCAGCACGACGGAATCAAACCATGCCTTGCCATGGTAGGGATACGGTTGAGCGTCCCAGAACGATTTACAGATAAACAAGTTCAGCTTCTGCTCCGGAGTTCCCTGAATGTCTTTCCCGAATTGGAGCGATGCATCTGCGCTTCCATAGGTTCCTCTCTTCAGCACTGTTGAAAGGTCGTTCAGTTCTTGCGTGGACAAGTTATGTACGGTATATTCCCAGTCTCTTCCATTCTTCGCGCTCTTTTTCGTGCAGTACTCATCGATCGCCTTAACGAAATCTTCCAGATAGGGAATGTCATAGACCGGAGTGATATTTGCATAATTCTTGCCGGTATAACTGTCGTTTTGCTTAGACCGCACAAAGGCTTCCGCGACTGCGCGGTTTTCGGCGTCCTCCGCCGTCGAGCCGCCGCCGGTAGTGCCGCCGGTCGAGCCGTTATTGCCGCTGCCGGTGCTGCTCGACCCGCCGCCAAAAATCGAATCATACACGAGCTCGGCTGCGTCCAGCGGGGTGCAGGCTGTCAGGGACGCCGTCAGCACCGCGCCAGTCAGGGTGAGGGCAAGAAGCTTTTTCAGTTTCATGGTGGTTCCTCCTTTTTCTGGGGTCATCTCTACCACTATTATACCCCCCCCCCCCCCTCAAGGCAAGGTCGTTCCATGTCGTTTTCGGGGCGATTCATGCAGGCTTGCCCTCTCAGTCTCGCTCCGCGCCAGCTCTCCCAGAGGGAGAGCCCTTGGCAGGCCGGGCCACTTCCTACTGGACGCCTGAGGTCCGACAGGGCGCAAAAGGGCGGGCCTTGCTACAGAGGGCAGGCGCTTCTGGACAAGCGCACCTTGTCAAGCTGCCGCTGGCCTAGACAGCAGAGCACTACCGTTTCCGAGACATCGTACTTTGCTCGTCCAGTGGAAGCCTGACCGACACGCCAGTGGCTCCCCCTTTGGGGGAGCTGGCGCGGAGCGCCTGAGAGGGCAAGGACGCTGAGACAAAACAAAAACACAGCGATAAGATGACTCTATCAAAAGCCAATGCTTATCGCTGTGTAGATGCTCATTCGTGCCGGGCTTGCCCTCTCCGTCATTGCTTCGCAATGCCACTGCCCGGGTTGCGGCTCCCAGCGTCTGCTTCGCTGCCGCTCGCATCCTGCTGGCCGCGGCCCCAACAGCTCCTCCCTGTTTCCGCCACTGGCGGCGGTCGTCGCCGTTGCTCCCAAAGGGAGAGGCTTTGGCAAGCCGCATCGTTTCCTGTATCTTTTTGGCGAATTATATGATATAATAGTCCTGCGGCTCGTCCCGCCCAATCTACCAAGGATGGGAGAAGGGGGGTGTCGCCTTATGGCGTATATTTTTACATTTGTACTGTCCGTCGCAGCGAATGTAGCGTCCTACTACATCTGCAAGTGGCTTGACGGATGGCTGAAGGGCCGTAAGCACTAAAAAGGACCCCCTTTCGGAGATAGCAGCTCCGGGAGGGGGTCTTTCCTTTGGGTGTGCCGATGGCGTATTTGCTTTTACATTTGCTATTTTTATTATATGCCATTCCCCGCAAAAGTCAAGCTTTGCACAGAAAGTTTACAGAAGCCGCCGCGCAGCGGCTTTCCATTTCTTTCAGTCCTGCGTTTCTTTCCGGATGCCGAACAGCCTCCGGAGCAAGCCTCTCAGGCACTTGGGGCTTTTGAGAACGACCACCTGCATAGAGCCGACCACCTTTCGTCGCTTGATACGCCATTATAGGCGGGCTGCGCCCGGAATGTTCCGGTTCAGCTCAGGATCGGCCCGTCCGGCACCGTCTCCACCACCACCAGCGCGCCCTTCTGGGTGGAGATGGTGATGCAGTCGGAGCCATCGGCATACTCGTTGCTGACGCCGAGGGGGTAGCCTGCGGTGAGGACGGCGTCGGTCAGCTCGTAGAAGGAGCCCCGCTCCGAGACCCCCTCTGCCCTGCCCTCCATCGGGAAGACCGAGAGGTAGAAATACCCATCCTTCGGGTAGCGGCGGGTCTCGCCGGGCATCACGAAGGTGATGCGGCTGCGCTCGTCCAGAAGCGTGGCCCGGACGCCCCGCTGTTCGAGGCCGAGGCCGGTGCAGAGGTTGGCCAGCGTATGCTCGAGGCGTCTGCCGCCCAGCACACCCAGCAGCAGCGCCTCGTCGAAGCCCTTCTCGGAGGCCAGCTTTGCCGCGTACTCGGTGTCGGTGTCGTCCTTGACGTGGGGCAGGATGATGGTGTCGTCGCCCTCCTGCGCCGGGCAGGGCGCGGTGTCGAAGTCGCCCACGATGATGTCGGGGCGGCAGTGGAGCGGCCCGCAGTTGCGGTAGCCCGCGTCGCAGGCAATGATGGTGTCGCCGGGCCGCAGGGCCGACGCCAGCGAGGCGCTGACCGGGCAGGCGGAAATGATAACACAGCGGGACATGGGATTCCTTCTTTCTTGGGCATTTTTTAGAGCGCTGGCCCGGAAGGCGCCCTCTCAGTCACCTTCGGTGACAGCTCCCCCAGAGGGGGAGCCACTGGCGTGTCGGGCAGCTTTCGCCTGGACGAGCAAAGCGCGATGTCCCGGAAACAGTAGTGCTCCGCTGTCTAGGCTCACGGCAGCTTGACAAGGTGCGTTGTCCAGAAGCCGCTGCCCTCTGTAGCAAGGCCCGCCCTTTTGCGCCTTATCGGGCCTTAGGCGTCCAGTAGGAAGTGACCCGGCCTGCCAAGGCCTCTCCCTTTGGGAGAGGTGGCATTGCAAAGCAATGACGGAGAGGGCAAGCCCGGCACGTTAGGGCCGCCGCACAGCGATGAGCAGACTCTTTTGTCAGAACGATACTATCGCTGTGCTTTCGCCTCTCCGTGAGCGGCCTTGCCCTCTCAGGCGCTTCGCGCCAGCTCCCCCAGAGGGGGAGCCTTTCAGAACGCCGCATAGAACGGCTCGCTCACGGTGACATTGGCCGTGCCTCTTGTCAGCTCCTGCAGCTGCGTCAGCAGCGGCCCTTCGGTATGCTCCGGCATCTGCCAGCGGAGGGTGACTTTATCGGTGAACTCCGGTTCGGCCAGCTTGCCGCCCGCCGCCTTGATGAGCAGGTCTGCCCGCTCATAGAGGCCGTAGTCCACCGTCACATCCAGCGCCACCACGCTGCGCACCGTCACCACCTCGGCGGCTTCCAGTGCGCGGGACGCGGCGGTCGTGTAGGCCCGGACGAGGCCGCCGGTCCCCAGCAGCACGCCGCCGAAGTATCGTGTGATGACCACGATGAGGTCGGTCAGTCCGCTGTGCTGCAAGACCTCCAGGGCAGGCGTACCCGCTGTTTTGGCCGGTTCGCCGTCGTCGGAATAGCGCTCCCGGCTCCCCTCCCGCAGGCGATAGGCATAGACATTGTGGCGGGCGGTACGGTTGGCCGCGCGCACCTGCTCGAGGAAGGCCACGGCCTTCTCCTCGCTGTCTGCAAAGGAGAGCTGCGCAATGAAGCGGCTCTTCTTCTCTTCGTATTCTCCGATGGCTGTCCCCCGGATGGTGCGGTAATCCTCCACGCTGAATCCTCCTGCTGTGTTTCTATATAAGATAAGTATAGCATAAATCGGCGCAAAGAAAAAGCCCGCCCGTGCCGGCAGCACAGACGGACTCATTTCTTATTCTTTCCGTTCAGCGGATCTCGATGCCCAGCTTGAACTTCAGGTTGCCCAGCACCTTCTTGACGGTGCGCTCCACCTGCTCGTTGGAGACTTCGGCGGCGGGGTCAGAGAGGGTCAGGGAGAAGGCCATGCTCTTCTTGCCCTCGCCAAGGTTTGCGCCGCGATAAATATCGAACAGCTTGACCTCCGTGATGAGGGGGCTTGCCTTCCTGATGGTCTCTTCGATGTCGCCGCAGGCCACAGACTCGTCGCAGACCAGAGCCAGGTCACGCTTGACAGCGGCGTAGGGGCTGAGGGGCTTATAGCGCAGCTCACCCTCGACGCAGGACATCAGAGCCTCATAGTCCAGCTCGCCCAGATAGATGTTCTGGCTGTCCTTCTGCTCCTTGGCGATCTCCAGCTCCGCGTTGATCTCGTTGGCCAGCTTGCCAAAGACGCCCAGACGCTTGCCGTTGCAGTAGACGGCGGCGCTGATGCCGGGGTGGAGCCAGCTGGTGGTCTCACGCTGATAGGTGAAGGTCAGGTCAAAGCCCTCCGCCAGTCCTTCCAGAGCGCCCTTGACGGTGAAGAAGTCCTCTTCGGGGCCGAAGGCACCGATGCAGAGGGTCTGGCGCTCGTGGGGATGCTCGTTGATGGGCAGCTCCTTGGCGAGGTAGACGGGAGCCATCTCGAACAGGCGGCCCTCAGCGTTGCCCTTCTTGAGGTTGTCCACGATGACATTCAGCATGGAGGGTGCCAGCAGGGTGCGCATGACGGACAGGTTCTCGCTGATGGGGTTCAGGATGCGGATGGCCTTGCGGGCCTCATCCTCCGCCGGGATGTGGAGCATATCGAACTCGGCATTGGAATAGAAGGCCAGCGTGGAAGCCTCATAGAAGCCCTGTGCGGCCAGCAGACGCTTGGTCTTGAGGTGCTGCTTCTGCTCGTAGTTCAGACCGCCGTTGGTGACAGCGGCAGTGTTCAGGAAGGTGGGTACGATGTGGTCATAGCCGTACTCACGGATGACTTCCTCGGCCAGGTCGGGGAAGCTCTCCACATCCTCACGGTACAGAGGTGCGGAGACGTCCCAGCTGCCGTCGGCCTGCACGTCCACAGTGAACTCAAGGCGCTTGAGGATGTCGATCATGGTCTGGTCCGGCACGGTGATGCCCAGCACGCCGCAGATCTTGGCCGGGGTGGTGACGATGTGCTTGCGCTCGAGAGAACGGCCATCGGTCAGATCGTATTCCAGCGTGGTGATGTCGCCGCAGTCCAGCTCCTGGATGAGGTGCAGGGCGCGGGCAAGGCCCAGCTCGGGAGAGTGGCGGTCAACGCCCTTCTCGTAGCGGGCGGAAGAGTCGCTGTTCTGGCCCAGAGCGCGGCTGGTCTTACGGACGGAGTCGCGGGCGAAGGTAGCGCACTCGAAGAGCAGGCTGGTGGTGTTGTCGTCCATGCCGGAGTTTGCACCGCCCATGATGCCGGCCAGAGCGACCGGCTTCTCTGCGTCGCAGATGACCAGATTGTTGGGGTTCAGGGTGAACTCCTTCTCATCGAGGGTGGTGATCTTCTCGCCTTCCACGGCGCGGCGGACGGTGATGCTGCGGCCGGCGACCTTGTTCAGGTCGAAGGCGTGCATGGGCTGGCCCATCTCCAGCAGGGTGTGGTTGGTAATATCGACCACATTGCTGATGGAGCGCAGGCCGCACAGGGCCAGATGGCGCTTCATCCAGCGGGGAGACTCGCTCATCCGGATATTGCGGACGTAGTGTGCCATGTAGCGGGGGCAGAGGTCCGGAGCCTCCACCTTCACGCTGATCGGCTCGTCGGCGTCGCAGACGGTATTGTAGTCCATGGCGGGCATGTGCAGGGGCTTGCCGAGGATGGCGGCCACCTCGCGGGCGATGCCCAGCACCGACTGGCAGTCGGGACGGTTTGCGGTGATGGAGATGTCGAAGATGTAGTCATCCAGACCCACCACGGGGGCGATGTCGGTGCCGGGGACGGAGTCCTCGGGCAGGATGAGCAGGCCGTAGACCTCAGAGCCCGGGAACAGGTCATCGTTCAGGCCCAGCTCCTCGCCGGAGCAGAGCATGCCGTTGGACTCAACGCCCTGCATCTTGCGGGCCTTGATCCTGATGCCGCCGGGCAGGGTGGAGCCGTCCAGAGCGGCAGGCACGCAGTCGCCCAGCTTCATGTTCGCCGCACCGGTGCTGATGCGGATGTCGTGGCCATACTCGCCGCAGTCCACGACGCACTTGGTCAGATGGGTGCCTTCCTGAGGCTCCATCTCCACGATCCTGCCCACGACGACCTTGCTGATGCCGGCGTCCAGCGGGATGAGTTCCTCGACTTCAAAGCCGCAGGAGAAAAGCTTTTCTTCAAGCTCCTGTGCGGTAACGTCAATATCGACGAGTTCTTTTAACCAACTGAAAGGTACTTTCATTGTTTGCTCTCTCCCCTCTTATTCGTGGAACTGCTTGAGGAACTGCAGGTTGTTCTCAAACATCAGGCCGATGTTGTTGATGCCGTACTTCAGCATGGCGATGCGCTCGATGCCGATGCCGAAGGCGAAGCCGGAGTACTCGTCCGGGTCGATGCTGCAGTTCTCGAGGACTTTGCGGTTGACGACGCCGCCGCCCAGCACCTCGATCCAGCCGGTGTGCTTGCACAGGGGGCAGCCCTTGCCGTGGCACTCGAAGCAGCTCACGTCCACCTCGACGCTGGGCTCCGTGAAGGGGAAGTAGGAGGGACGCAGGCGGGTGCGGGTGTCGGCACCGAACAGCTTCTGCACGAAGGTGTTCAGAGCGCCCTGCAAATCGCCCAGCGTGATGCCCTTATCCACGACCAGACCTTCCATCTGGTGGAACATGGGGCTGTGGGTAGCGTCGGAGTCAGAGCGGAAGACGCGGCCCGGGATGAGCACCTTGATGGGAGGCTTCTGGCTGTCCATGGTGCGGATCTGGCCGCCGGAAGTCTGGGTGCGGAGCAGGAACTCATCGGACAGGTAGAAGGTGTCCTGCATATCGCGGGCGGGATGGTCCTTCGGGACGTTCAGGCGGGTGAAGTTGTGGTCGTCGTCCTCGATCTCGGGGGACTCTGCCACAGCAAAGCCCATGCCCGAGAAGACGTCGATGATCTGGTTGGTGACGAGGGTCAGGGGGTGCAGACCGCCCACGGCGCGGGTCTTGGCGGGCAGGGTGATGTCCACCGTCTCGGCGGCGTTGCGGGCAGCAAGCTCAGCCTGCTTCACCTTATCGGCAGCGGCATCATACTCGGCCTGCACCTTGGCCTTCAGTTCGTTGATGATCTTGCCCATGGCCGGCCGCTCCTCGGGGGCGACCGAGCGCAGATCCTTCATCAGGGCGGGGATCTTGCCGTTCTTGCTCAGATATTCCTGCCAGAAAGTTGCCAGCGTTTCTTTGGAAGAGACCTGGCCCAGGCTCTCTTCGGCCTGCTTTGCCAGCTCGTCGATCATTGCTTGCATGGATGTTCTCTCCTTCTCATTCGTGTTGTTCAGCGGACAGCAAAAAAGCTCCGTCCCCTGCCCCGGCCTCCTGAAAGGCCCGGCAAAAGGGACGAAGCTCTAAAAATTCACAGCTCCGCGGTACCACCCGGTTTCCGCCCGGCTCTTTCGCAAGCCGTGCGGCGCTCAAAACGCCGTAACGGGGCGCACCGTCCGGCCCTACTGTCGTTCAGGCCGGCCGCTCGGGAGCGAACTTCAGCCTGCGCCCGCGCGGAAGCCCTCTCAGCCGGTGAAGCTTCTCTCTTTGCTGCGGTGCGCCTGCCTACTCTCTCCGTCGCTGCGTTTGGAGTATTCAGGTCGTGGTCATTTTGATAACCGAGAATTATCTTATCACATTTTGGGGCGGTTTGCAAGCACAGCGGGCAGATTTTAAGGAATATCCGCATTTTTCTTGCTTTTCAGCAGTTATTATGGTATGCTGAGCTCAACGCTTTACGGAAAGGAGGGTACACCTGCAATGGGTTGGAACGGCTGCGTTTTCTTCAAAAAAGGAAACCCCTAAGCTTTTCCGGCTCGAAGTGTACCCTTTTATAGCCCTCTCAGTCTGCTTCGCAGCCAGCTCTCCCAGAGGGAGAGCCTCTGGCGTGCCGGGCAGGTCTGAGCTGACTGCTTGAGGCATTTTATATCGCCAGCAGCCGGGCCTCGCTGTGGTGGGGCAGGGTCCTTTCAGCAGAGCGTGGAGCATGATCTATGCGCCCCGCAGCTTTGCTATGGGGCGCTTTTGTTTTGCATAGACGCTTTCCCTTTGTCAAAGCCTCTCCCCTTGGGAGAGGTGTCACCGAAGGTGACGGAGAGGGCAAGGCCGCTGACGGAGAAGCTCCTATACAGCGATACTCTTACTCTGACCAAGAGACAACTTATCGTTGCGCAGAGGCTCTTCTATATCGGGCTTGCCCTCTCAGGCGCTCACGCGCCAGCTCTCCCAAAGGGAGAGCCTTTTGGCCGAGGGAAGGCAGCAAACAGCCTACAAAGGGTACACATTTCTATCCATAATAATAGAAAGGGTGTTCCCCATGAACCTGAAAAAGCAGCTTGCCTGCATCTATACCAACAACTTCTTCTCCGGCCTGCGCATCACCGACGCCGTGTGGGTGGCGCTGCTGGCTGCGCGGGGCTTCTCGCTGTGGGAGATCGGCGTTGCCGAGAGCGTGTTCCACATGGTCAGCCTCACCTTCGAGGTGCCGAGCGGCATGGCGGCTGACCTGCTGGGCCGCAGGAAGACACTCGTGGCCGGCGGGGTCTGCATGGTGCTCTCCAACCTCCCGATGGCCTTTGCGCCGGACCTGTTTTTCATCTGCCTTGCGATGGCGCTGAGCGCACTGGCCAACGCCATGTTCTCCGGCACCGCCTCGGCCCTCACTTACGACAGCCTCAAGCAGTGCGGACGGACAGACGACTACCTCCGGGTCTCCGCCAACTGCTCCCGGCTCTCCATGCTGGCCACGGCTGTGGGGTCCCTCGCCAGCACGCTGGAACGGTTTCTCCGCTTTTCCGGTTTCTACCTGCTGAGCGCCGCCTTTGAAGGCACTGCCGCTGCCGCCACCGCCCTGATGACCGAGCCCATCGTCACCGAGACGCAGGCCCGCCGGGAAAAGCAGACCTTCCGCGACCTACCCGGCCAGCTCGCGCGGCTGGCACGGGACAGCATCACCGCTCTTCGCGCCACCCCGCTGGCGGCAAAGCTCATCGTCTCCGCCGCCGTCCTCTGCATCCCCAGCTACCTGACCAAGATGTTCGTCCAGCAGCGGCTCGTCGAGCTGGGCTGGCCCACAGCGCTGCTGTTCGTGCCGATGCTGCTGAGCGGGCTTGCCTCCATGCTGGGCGTTGAAGCGGCCCGGCGGCTCCATCCGAAGAGCCTGCGGCGGTTTTACGCCGTCTGCGCCCTGCTCTGCGGCGGGGGCTGCGCGCTGGTGGGTGCCGCCCCGGTGCTGGGCTGCATCTTCGGCTGTATGCTGGTGCAGGGCGTCATCGACGCCTACCTCCTGCACGAGGACCAGAAGCTCAACGATGTCATCCCCAGCGACCAGCGTGCCACCCTCATCAGCGTGGACGGCATGGTCTACAGCCTGCTCATGATACCCGCCAGCCCCCTCGTGGGCGCGGTGGGCGACGCCTTCGGGCAGGCCGGTGCGGGCCTTGCCGTGCTGGGCGTCCTCGTGGCGCTGACCGGCGCGGCGGCGCTTGGCCGGAAGACGCGCGCCTCCTGAGCAAAAAACGCACTGCCGGGTTTCTTGACAGATGTCCGGCAATGCGCTATAATAACGATAGAAAAGGCACTGTGACAAGCGGTTCGGCCTCTTCAATGGTTTAGATTTCTTTTTCCGAAACCGTCACCTTGGCAGAGGTGGCGGTTTTACTTTTTGATTCGCAGTGTGAACGTGAGTCCAAACAAGTGAAACGTCAAAGTAATCGGCATTTTCTCACCTCCTTTCGGAAGTGAGAGACCAAACCGCCTGCCGTATGTACAGTGCCTTACCGCCTTGCGGCGGCAGTATCAGTGTATCATAAACGCTGACAGAAAACAAGAAAATCCCCCACGAAAGTGGGGGATTTTCTGTTTCTACTCGTTTTTACTTACTCAGCAGCTCATCCACCATCGCGTCCATCTGCGCCTCAGCGGCGGCGTTGGAAGCAGAGCGGAGGGCGACGACGGTGTCGCAGACGGTGATGTTCTTCATGCCGTCCAGCTCGGCGCGCATGAGCTTTGCGGCCATGGGCGCCCAGGTGCCGTTCTCCATCAGGGCGATGGTGCGGCTCTGGAAGGCCTTGGTCTTGAGGTGGGTCAGCAGATTCTCCATCGGCGGGAAGAGGAAGCCGTCATAGGTGGCGCAGGCCAGAACGGTCTTGCCGCAGCGGAAGGCTTCGGTGACGGCGTAGGAGACGTCAGTGCGGGTCAAGTCCATCTCCACCACCTTCGCCCCCTTGGCGCGGAGCTTCTCGGCCAGAATGTGGGCGGCGGCGCGGGTGTGGCCGTGGATGGAGGCACTGGCGACCAGCACCTTCTCCGGCTCCTCGGCCTTGTAGCTGGACCACAGATCGTAGTAGTTCAGGTACTTGCCAAGGTCGCCGGTGAGGACGGGGCCGTGGAGGGGGCAGATGGTCTTGATGTCCAGCGCAGCGGCCTTTTTCAGCAGAGCCTGCACCTGCGGGCCGTACTTGCCCACGATGTTCAGGTAGTAGCGGCGGGCCTCGCTGGCCCAGTCGGCCTTCTCGTCGAACTTTGCCACCGCGCCGAAGCGGCCAAAGCCGTCGGCGGAGAAGAGGACTTTTTCGGTGGATTCATAGCTCACCATGACCTCGGGCCAGTGGACCATGGGCGCGAACACGAAGGTCAGGGTGTGAGCGCCCAGCGAAAGGCTCTCGCCGTCCTTCACGACGACGCGGCGCTCCTTGGCGATGGCCTCTGCGCCGAAGAACTGCTCCATATACTGGAAGGTCTTGGCGTTGCCCACCACCTGCATCTCGGGGTAGAGGGCGGCGAGGCGGGCCATATTCGCGCTGTGGTCCGGCTCCATGTGGTGGACGACGAGGTAGGCGGGCTTCTCCCCTGCCAGTGCCTCGGTGACGTTTGCCAGCCACTCGTCGGTAGCGCGGTCGTCCACGGTGTCGAGGATGGCGATCTTCTCGTCCCGGATGACGTAGGAGTTGTAGCTGACGCCGGTGGGGACCGGGTACTGGCTCTCAAACAAATCGATGGTGGTATCGTCCACGCCCACGCCCAGAATGGCGCTGCTGATGTTCTTTACGCTCATAAACACATTTCCTCTCTGTTATCTTGTGTATGATCTGCCATGGCTGGCAATTATTTCAGGAAACGTTCTCAGTATAGCACAGTCTGCCGCCTTCGTCAACTATTTATCAGGCCGGATGGCCGAATGACGTTCTACTGCGGTAGGTTATATGACCAAGTTCCAATATAACAACATACTTACGTTCATTATTTGAAGTTGGTCAGTTTGACCAAGTTGCTTTTGCTGGCCAAGTTCCAACTTGGTCAGGCAGGTCGAAGTTGGTCACGTTGACCAAGTTTGTTTTATGCCGTATCAGCGTCATTATTTCCCAACTTGGTCAGATATTTCGCTGGTCTCAGAGAGTGCCTTCGGCAGCTCGTTCATGTCGTCTATCTCCAAAAGGGCGCCGGCGCTGGCCTCGTCGAGGCTCTGGACGCTGCGCAGCTTCCGGCTGATGGCCCGGCTGCGGACGCCGATGAGCTGGTCCAGCTCTTCGTCGGTCTGGCGCAGACGCTGCTGCATCTTGGCGAGGCCCTGCCCGAACTTGTCGAACTCCGTCTTCACCGCGCCCAGCAGCTGCCAGACCTCGCCGGAGCGCTTCTGGATGGCAAGGGTCTTGAAGCCCATCTGCAGGCTGTTCAGCAGGGCCGCCATGGTACTGGGGCCTGCCACGTTGACCTGATAGTCCCGCTGCAGGACCTCCAGCAGCCCCGCGTTCACCACCTCGGCATACAGGCCCTCAAAGGGCAGGAACAGGATGCCGAACGCCGTGGTATAGGGCGGCTCGACGTACTTTTCCCGGATGTCTCTGGCCTCGCTGCGGAGCACCAGCTCGAGGGCGTGGCGGGCATCCTCCACGGCCTGCGCGTCGCCGGAAGCGTAGGCGTCCTGTAAGTGGGCGTAGGTGTCGCCGGGGAACTTGGAGTCGATGGGGAGCCAGACGCTGCCGCCGTCGGCACCCGGCATCCGGATGGCGTATTCCACCCGCTGGGTGCTGCCCGGGATGGTGGCCACGTTGGTGTCATACTGCTCCGGGGCGAGGATCTCTTCCAGGATCGCGCCCAGCTGGATCTCGCCGAGGATGCCCCGGGTCTTGACGCCCGAGAGCACCTGCTTCAGTCCGCCCACGTCGGCGGCGAGGGACTGCATCTCGCCAAGGCCCTTGTACACCTGCTCGAGCTGCTGGTTGACGGCCTTGAAGCTTTCCGTCACCCGCTTCTGCAAAGCGTCCTGAAGCTGCTCGTCCACCGTGTGGCGTATCTCGTCCAGCTTGCGGGTGTTCTCAGCCTGCAATGCCGTCATGCTCTCGACCATGGCGCGGCACAGCTGCTCCATCTGCTGGTTGTTGGCCTGCTCGAGGCTCTGCAGACGCCGCTCCAGGATGCGCTGCTGGCTGTCCTGCCCCTGACCGAGGGTGGTGCTCATGCTCTGCACAGCCGTCTGCAGCGTCTCGCTGACGCTGCGGATGGCGGCGTAGTTCTGCTGGGCGATGGCGTCCTGACGGGCGTTGAACTCTCTGGCCTGAGCGGCCAGCTGCTCTTCGAGCCAGTCTTTCAGCTCTTCGCAGTCGGCTTCGTCCAGCCCGCCGGCGGGGCGTCCGCTGCGGAAGAGCAGCAGCGCCATCATCAGGCAGATGGCCACCAGCAGGACGGTATACAGCATTGCGAGAAATTCCATTTATTCTACTTCCTCAAACTTCAAAACTTCTTTGGTGGTCACGGTATCGTCACCGTACAGGCCCACGCCGTCGGCCTCCATCTCGCCGCTCTGGTTGTCGTAGGGGTCGCTGCGGAAGCCCAGCATCGGCGGGTCGAAGGGCGCTTCAAAGGCGCTGTTTGCCACCATGCGGCCCGTATCCAGACTGCCGAAATAGTGGCGGCGGAGCACTTCATCGCCCCGGCGGGCCATGGAGGCACCGTAGGAGCAGTCGGCATACATCCAGCCCTTGGGGGCGACGTAGAACCGCGCCCAGTCGTGACAGCCCGCGTCCCCCGGGGCCACTGCAAAGCCGCTCTCCCACCGGGCCGGGATGCCCGCGATGCGGCAGAGGGTGATGAAGGTCAGCGCCATGATGCCGCAGTCTCCCCGGCGGCTGCGGGCGCAGTTCTCGGCGATGGACTCATGGACGAAATAGGACGGCTGGAAGTGATACCGGACGTTCAGGGTGACATAGTCGTAGATGCGCTTCGCCTTCTCCGCCGGGCTGGTGATGCCCTCGGTGAGCTGAGCCGCCAGCGCCCGCAGGTAGGGCGTAAAGACGATGTGGGGCGCTTCCTCGCCGGTGTAGAAGTCCGGCTGCTCCGCGTCGGGCGTGAAGGAAAGCGGGTCGGCATAGACCGCCGTCTCCCGGTAGCTGTACTCGGCCCCGAAGGTGCGGTTCTCGGTCAGGTCGGCCTCCCAGCAGACGGTGCGCTGGGGCGCGTCCTCGGCGGCGATATGGCCGGGCGTCTCGGTGAAGCGGTCCAGCGTGATATGGCTCTGGGACGGGCAGGCGGCAGGCAGGGCCAGCCATGCCCGGACGTGGACGGCGTCTCTGCCCTCGGCTTTCGCCCTTTCCAGCGCGGCGGCGAAGGCTTCGTCGGACATCCGGATGCTGGTGCGGAGGGTGATGTCGGCGCTGGCGCTCCCCTCCCGCTCCATCTTCTCGTGGAGGCGGTGGCGCTCTTCGTTCTTGTTGTTGGGGGCGTCCGGCGTCAGCTTCCGGGCGGCGAGGTCGGCGTGGGTGGCCAGCAGCGTCTCGGCGAACCGGGCCTGATACCGCTTCTCCCCTTCCACGAACCGCCAGTCCATCCGGCCCTCCCAGTCGAGCTTCTTAAATTCCTCTGCCGTGAAGTCCCTGACCCGCTCCTGCATCCGGGCGATGGCCTCGGCTTCCGTCCAGCAGTATTCCCCGGGCAGCCGGCGCATGATCTCCTTCTGGACGGTCAGGGCCTCCCGCAGGGCGTCCACACCGTGGGGCGTGGGGTTCTCGGGCGGGACATACCCCTCCGGCGGGGCGATGCCGTTGGACGCCGGGCCGTTCTGGGTCTTTGTCCAGTCCTCGGCCAGCAGCCGGTCGATGCGGGCGATGGCCTCCTGATAATATCCGGCCGCTTTCAGCCGGGCGATATCGTCGGGCAGGCCCACATTCAGGCTGCGGACAGCTTCATTCCAGTCGTACATATTCTTTTCCTCCTGTTATTCCGAAACGCTCTGCCAGAACTCGGCAGCACGCTCCACCCAGCCCTCGGCGTCCGTCCCCACGCCGATGCCGATGCCATGTTTGGCGTTGTCGTAAACTTCCACCCGGTTGGGGACGCCGCTGGCTTCCAGTGCCTTTGCAAGGGTCGGCCCCTGCAGGGGGTAGACGAAGGCTTTCAGCATGGTGTCATTCCTGCCGTACCACAGGAAGGTGGGCGGATAGTCCGGCGTCACGAGCTTCGAGACGGTGTAGGAATAGTAGCGTCTTTCCAGCCGGTCGGTATCCATCAGGAGATGGTAGGCAGGCTTTGCCCCAAGGAAGTTGTTGATGGGGTAGACCAGCAGCAATACGCCGGGCTTCGGCACACCGTAGCGGCCCCAGCCCTTTTCCTCATTGCCAAAGACGCCTGCGAGCTGTCCGCCGGAGGAGTAGCCCAGCAGGGCGTAGTCTTCCGTGGAGACGCCGAAGGTGTCGGCATTGTCCATCACGAAGCGGATGGCCCGGGCCAGGTCTTCCAGCGGAGCGTCGTCCCCGGCCTCCCATCCGATGCGGTAGCGCAGCGAGAAGACGGCATAGCCCCGCTCGTGCAGCTCCCACGCCGTGGCCACGCCGCCCCGCAGCTCGCCGCTGTAGTAGAGCGCGTTGCCCGACAGCACGATGGCAAACTTAGCCCCCGGCTGCCGGGCCGGGCAGTAATACAGCTCCGCATGAGCGCGGGCAGGCACGGCGGCGATCTCCTCTTCCGAATAGAGCGGATAGGTCACCCGGGTGCCGTCGTGGTAGACCTGAGCCAGATAGTTGAGGCCCGCTGCGCAGGCTTCGGCGGAGGTCTTGCCGACCACCTCGGCCAGCGTCTCGTCGTCGCGGCTGGTGGAGAGCCTTTCGCAGTCCCGCTCCCACACGTAGGTATATGTATAGAGGCCGCTGGCCTTGATGTCGGGGTCGTCGCGTATCTCCTTCATGGTGGTCTGGGGGGTGATGCTGGCTGCTGAGGCCGGGACGGCGAGGACACCGAGCATCAGCACAGAGGCAGCGATTCGTTTCCAATCCATCTTCATTTCTCCTTTTTCAGAGCAGCCTTCATTGCATTTTTCGGCAAAGAGGTCTATAATAGTCCCTGCCCTGAACGGGTATTTATCGCAATTTTTAAAAATAGTGCCTATCAAAATGGCATATTTGCGATATGCAGTTTGCGGATGTTGCTTGTGCATTAAAAACGCAAGCTGCTATACTCTATTGTATCACAACGGTGATGATTGTCAAAAAATTTCTGCCCGGGAGGGAGCCTTGTCATGCTGACCAATTACCACACCCACACCACCCGCTGCGGTCACGCCGAAGGCACCGAGGAGGAATACATCCTCACGGCCCTGCGCTGCGGCTACAAGGTGCTGGGGTTTTCTGACCACACCCCCTGGGCCTACGCGACGCCGGGCTTCGTCAGCCGCATCCGGATGCTGCCCTCCCAGCTGGACGATTACGTCCTGACCCTGCGCGGGCTGCGGGAGAAATATGCCGACAAGCTCCACATCCGCATCGGCCTCGAGGCGGAGTATTTCCCGGCCTATCTGGGCTGGCTCAGGGAAGAGACGGAGCGGCTGGACATCGAATATCTCATCCTCGGCTGTCACTACGACACCACCGACGAGCAGGACGCCAAAGCCAGCCGCTTCGGCGGCAGCACCTCCACCGCCCACGGCAGACGGTATGCCGAACAGGTGGTGGAAGCGCTGGAAACGGGGCTTTACCGGTATCTGGCCCACCCCGACCTCTTTTTGAACCGGGTGACGGCCTTCGACGCCGACGCCGAGAAGGCCTGCCGGGACATCTGTGCCGCAGCGGCGCGGCTGGACATCCCCCTCGAGTACAACATGGCCGGACTGACTTTGCAAGGCCGTCCCGACGGCTCTCTGGGCTACACCCGGGACGAGTTCTGGCGCATCGCGGCGGAGTACCCCGTCAAGGCCATCATGGGCTGCGACGCCCACGCCCCCTCGGAGCTGGACGTCGTCCCCGCCATCGAGGAAAAGAAAGCCTTCCTGCACAGCCTGGGCATCCCGGTGCTGGACACCCTGCCGGGGCTGGAATAAGCGGTCATTGCGCGGGCGGGCTGCATCTGCTATACTGAGATAAGAGGAATGATGCAGGGCGCATTGGGGCGCTCTGCCGGGGAAGAATATCATGAACAATATCACCATCCGTCCCATGGAGCCGGAAGACTGGGACGCTGTGTCCGAGATCTATTCAGAGGGCATCGCCACGGAGCACGCCACCTTCCAGACCGCCTGCCCGCCCTACACGGCGTGGGATGCCTTTCACATCAAAGAATGCCGTCTCGTCATTCTGGACGGCGGCGAGCTGGCCGGTTGGGCCGCACTGCGGCGGGTAGACCCCCGCTGGTGCTACCGGGGCGTGGCCGAGGTGAGCATCTACGTCGGCGAAAAGTTCCGGGGCCGGGGCCTCGGCTCCCGCCTGCTGACGGCCCTCTGCGACGAATCGGAAAAAGAGGGCTACTGGACCTTACACTCCACCGTTTTGCAAGACAACACCGCCAGCTTTGGCCTCCACACGAAGTGCGGCTTCCGGGTGGTGGGGCGGCGGGAGCGCATCGCCCGGGACTGTCATGGCCGCTGGCTGGACACCTACCTGATGGAGCGCCGCGCCAAAGCCGACGAGCCTGCGGGGTACAAAAGGCTGTAACAGTTTTTCTTCTCCGGAAGCGTCCTAGCCCTCTCAGTCACCTTCGGTGACAGCTCTCCCAGAGGGAGAGCCTCTGGCGGGCCGGTCAGGCCCACGCGGAACGAGTAAAGTTGGTTTTTATCGTAAACAGTAGTGCCCTGCTACAGAGATTCACAGCAGCTTGACAAGGGATATTGTCCCGAAGCTGCTGCCCTCTGTAGCAGGGCACTATTTTTTGCGTCATATTGAGCTTTCAGCGGTCAGCGGAAAGTGACCCGACATGCCAATGGCTCCCCCTTTGGGGGAGCTGGCGCGAAGCGCCTGAGAGGGCTACCACTCGTTCTCCCCGGCATCCGTATCGGCTACCCGGGTGCGCTGGAACATGCTTTCCAGCACGGCGCAATATTTGTCGGCCAGGCAGACGATGACCGCCTCCCGGCAGGTGGGGACATGGCGGAAGGTCAGGGGCCACATATGGCTCGAGATGATGTTCTGCTCTTTTCTGGTGATGGCGAAGCAGCGCTCGGCATTGACGCAGGCAGAGCCGGGATGGGCAAAGCCGTGCATCTCGAACAGGCGGCGCAGGCCCCGGAAAGAGCTGCGCTTGTGCCAGTCGTAGAGATAGAAGTCATGGAGGAAGGCCCCCACGGCCAGCGACGTCTCATCCGCGCCCAGATGGAAGCGGCGGTTGAGCCAGAAGCTCACCAGCACCACATTCTTGCAGTGCTGGTAGGTGGTCACGTCGCCGTGCTGGATAAATTCCCGCATCCGCTGCACTTCGGGGTGCTGGTCATATTGGGCCAGAATGGCGGTGAGGCGCTGACGCTCCGTATCAGAAAGCTGCATTGAAAAGTTCCCTTTCTTTCCATCATAAAAGGCTCTCCCTTTGGGAGAGCTGTCGAGCGAAGCGAGACTGAGAGGGCAAGGGCACTGACGGAGAAGACAGATACAGCGATAGCTTCGCTCTGACAAAGAGACAGCTTATCGCTGTACAGCGGCTCTCGGGCAACAGGCTTGCCCTCTCCGTCACCTTCGGTGCCACCTCTCCCAAAGGGAGAGGCTTTTGCCGAGGTCAACTTCTCAGCTGCACCGGATTGGAATTGCCGAAATTCTCGGCCTCGGTGGGGTTCGTGCGCTTGAGGCTCAGGTCCACGAGGTACTGCTTGCCGTCGCCCAGCTCCTCGAGCTGTGCCAGCTTTGCCTTGGCGGATGCTTCGTCCGGATACCACTGGATGAGGAAGAAATTCTCCGCCTCCACGCCGTAATATAACCACTGGCCGTCGGCCCGGAGCAGGTCGTCCAGATGGTCTACCTCGTCGCCGTCGGTCAGGCCGAGGCCCTCTTCCGCGTAGACGTTTTCCGGCTCCACCTGCAGCACTTCGATGACCTGAATGGCGCTCTGCAGATATTCGTCCTGAGCGATGCTCTTGTCGGAGAGCTCCCAGCCCGTCAGGAATGCCTGCATCAGCAGGTCTTTGACCGAGATCTTCTTTTCCATGTATGTTTCCTTCTTCCTCGTTTGTTTCCGCTGACCAGTATACGCTCAAATCTTGGGCAGGTCAACCATAAATTTATGAATTTTTTGTAGGAATGTCCAAATTCAACTCAATTTGAACCCAAACGTCTCCCCCAGCCACTCGAGGCAGAGAGCCACCCAATGGGCGCGGTGAGGGTCGGCGGCATCCACTTCGGCGGTGCTGATGCTGGTGCCGTGAGCGCCTTTCTCGAACAGATGCGCCTCGCACGGCACGCCCGCCCTCCGCAGGGCGGCCAGCAGGAGAAGCGTGTTCTCCACCGGAACGGTCTTATCCTCCATGGTATGCCAGACGAAGACCGGCGGTGTGTCGAAGGTCACCTGATCCTCTAAGGTGAACGCCTGCTGTGCGGCGGCATCCTCGCTGCCCGCCAGCTGGACGAAGCTGCCCCGGTGGGCAAACTCCCCTGCCGTGACGACCGGGTAGCCCAAAATCACTGCATTGGGCCTCTGCTGGGCCGTCTCGCCCGGAATATCCAGCACCGCGGCGGACAGGGCCAGATGTCCGCCCGCCGAGAAGCCGCAGAGGGCGATCTTATCCGGCAGGATGTGCCACTCTCCCGCATTCTGCCGCAGCAGAGCCAGCGCTTCGTTCAGCTGCCGGAGAGGCCGGTAGTTCTGCGCCCCCTCCCCCACGCTGTAGGTCAGCACGGCGGTGTGATAGCCCGCCGCCGCAAACTGCAGGGCCACCGGGTCGCCCTCCCGGGGGCTGACATGGTTGTAGCCGCCGCCCGGCACCACCAGCACCAAAGGCCGCTGCTTCACGGCGGGCATGGCGTCCAGCGACGCCCGCAGGGAAACCGTCAGCACACCGCCGCCTGCAAGTTCCAGCTCTATCTGCCGCATCCTTCATCCTCCTTATAGACAGGTCTGTCATTCCGGCCCATTATACGGCTTTGGCGCGGGAAAGTAAAGGCGGCTTTTGCCCCGAAAGGAAAGTTTTTTGAACTTTTTATGAAACCCCTTGATTTTTGTCTCTCGGCGGTGTATATTAGCACTCGAAAGTTGCGAGTGCTAAGCTTTCACGAGTGGTTTTCCGCTCCGTGTGCCGGCACTCTCCACAGACAGATCCTGATGCGACACGCGCCCGGGCAGTTCCGCCGCCGGGACGCTAAAATCTGATAAAAAGAGGTTTTGTATTATGGCGAAAAAAGAATTTCAGGCCGAGAGCAAAAAGCTGATGGACATGATGATCAACTCCATCTACACCAACAAGGAAATTTTCCTGCGCGAGCTGATCTCCAACGCTTCGGACGCCATCGACAAGCTGTATTATAAGAGCCTGACCGACACTTCCGTCGGCATGAACAAAGGCGATTTCCGCATCCTGCTCACCCGCGACAAGGACAGCCGCACCCTGACCATCTCCGATAACGGCATCGGCATGACCCGGGAAGAGCTGGAGCAGAACCTCGGCACCATCGCCCACTCCGGCTCCTTCGACTTCAAGAAGGACAACAAGGATGAGAACATCGACATCATCGGTCAGTTCGGTGTCGGCTTCTACTCTTCCTTCATGGTGGCCGACAAAGTGACGGTCATCTCCAAGGCTTACGGCTCCGACGAGGCCTGGCAGTGGGAGTCCAGCGGTGCTGACGGCTATGAGCTTGAGCCTGCCGAGAGGGAGACTGCCGGTACCGACATCATCCTCCACATCAAGCCCGACACAGAGACCGAAAACTACGACAACTTCCTCGACGAGTACGGCATCGTGGCCATCGTCAAGAAGTACAGCGACTATGTGCGCTATCCCATCCAGATGGAGCGCGAAAAGAGCCGTCAGAAGCCCGAACCCGACCCCAAGCCCGACGACTACAAGCCCGAGTGGGAGACCTACACCGAGCTGGAAACTCTGAACAGCATGGTGCCGATCTGGAAGAAGCAGAAGAGCGAAGTCACCGACGAGGAGTACGCAAACTTCTACAAGGATAAGTTCAGCGACTACGCCGACCCCGCCCGCGTCATCGTGAGCCGCACCGAGGGTACCGCGAACTATAACGCCCTGCTCTTCGTGCCCAGCCACCGCCCCTATGACTTCTACACCAAGGACTACGAAAAGGGTCTGGCTCTGTACGCATCCGGCGTCCTCATCATGGAGAAGTGCGCCGACCTGCTGCCCGACTACTTCAGCTTCGTCAAGGGCATCGTGGACAGCCAGGACCTGAGCCTGAACATCAGCCGTGAGATGCTGCAGAAGGACAATCAGCTCAAGCTCATCCACAACGCTCTGGAAAAGAAGATCAAGAACGAGCTCCACGCCATGCTGGCCAACGACCGCGAGAAGTACGAGAGCTTCTGGAAGGAGTTTGGCCGTCAGCTGAAGTTCGGCGCATACTCCGACTACGGGATGCACGCCGAGCTGCTGCGCGACCTGCTGCTGTTCTGGTCTGCCAAGGAGCAGAAGATGGTCACTCTGCAGGAGTACGTGGACAAGATGCCCGCCGAGCAGAAGTACATCTACTTCGCCGCCGGCGACTCCACCGACCGTCTGGCAAAGCTGCCTGCCGCTGAGCTGGTCATGGACAAGGGCTATGACGTCCTGCTCCTGACCGAGGATGTGGATGAGTTCTGCCTGCAGATCATGCGCACCTATCCCCGCAAGGATGCCGAGGGCAAGGACGGCACCGTCGAGTTCAAGAACGTCAACAGCGGCGATCTGGGCCTCGAGACCGAGGACGAGAAGAAGGCCGCCGAAGAGGCCACCACCGCCAACAAGGCTCTGTTTGACGCCATGAAGGACGCTCTGGACGGCAAGGTCAAGGAGGTCAAAGTCTCCACCCGCCTGAAGGACCACCCCGTCTGCCTGTCCGCCGACGGCCCGCTGTCCATCGAGATGGAGAAGGTGCTCTCCAAGCAGCCCGGCAGTGAGGGCGTCAAGAGCGACAAGGTGCTGGAGCTGAACGTCAACCACCCCGTCTTCGCTGTGCTGAAAGCCGCACAGGAGGCTGGCGATACCGAGAAGCTCAAGAAGTACAGCGCTCTGCTCTACGCACAGGCACAGCTCATCGAGGGCCTGCCCGTGGATGACCCCGCCGCTTACGCCGAGGCCGTCTGCAGCCTGATGCAGTGATTTTTCCCTGTGTTCCCGGGCCGGAGGGCGCTGCTCCCTCGCCTTCCGCCTGACATCATAATTTTCTTCCCTTGACAAGAAGGCCGCGCTCCGCCGGAAAAGTGGAACGCGGCCTTTTCTTTTGCACTGCCCGCCGCAGTAAGGTTTCTCCATATCGCGGCCCGCTCCCCCGCCGGGACGCGGCAGCGGGAAGTTTCGGCGCAGTTATACAATGCTTTCCCGGTTTCGAAAAAACTTTTGTCTCAGTTGTAATTTATCCGAGATTTTTATTTTGCATCCCCGCCGGACAGCCCCGGAGGGGATTTTTTGCAACTTTTCATTGAGATGCAACAATAACACATGGTTTTTTCCGGACAAATCCTTTACTATAGAATTAGAAGCGGGTTCTGTTGAATGTATTAACCTCTCAGTCTCGCTCACGCTCGACAGCTCCCCTACCGAGGGGAGCCTCTGGCGAAGAGATAAAGCTTTACG